>Ga0209640_10000698_pt1 | contig 26592 bp, 25 predicted proteins | sample RifCSP10_1_FD_184018 | JGI IMG/M metagenome (GOLD analysis project Ga0209640, IMG submission 184018) | Soil microbial communities from Rifle, Colorado - Rifle CSP2_sed 10_1 (SPAdes) (version 2) | ecosystem: Environmental > Terrestrial > Deep subsurface > Rock core/Sediment | place: Rifle... | reverse complement strand
ACGCCTCAGGCGAGGTGGTGGACTTTGATTCAGGGGCCGATCTGGCCGTGGCGGCGGACGACCGCAGTCCATTCTCCGGCGGCAAGCGCGTCCTCGTCGAGGGACTGCTTACCCGCCGCCAGACGATCATGATCGCAGCGATCGCCTATGGACTGGGCATCACGGCCGGCCTGGCAATCGTCGCCTTCCGTTCCGGGGCGGTCCTCTGGCTGGGACTGGTAGGCGTGGCCTGCGCGTTCTTCTACCATGCGCCGCCGGTGCGGCTGTCGTACCGGGGGCTCGGTGAAGCCGCCGTGGGAATGTGCTACGGTCCGCTGATCGCCTCGGGCACGTACCTCGTCCAACGGGGCCAGATCACGACCCACGTCCTCCTGCCGGGATTGCCGCTGGGAGTGCTCATTGCGGCTTTTCTCTGGATCAATGAGTTCCCGGAATATCGGGCTGACCGGCAGGCGGGCAAGCGCACCATGGTCGTGCGGCTCGGCCGCCGGCGGGCCAGTTGGGTGCTCGCGGGCATGATCGCAGGAGCATACCTGCTCGTCGCGTTGCTCCCGGCGTGGGGATTCCCCCAAACGGTCTGGCTGGGGCTGGCCGGCCTGGTCCCGGGTGCGGCAGCCACCTGGATTGCTCGAGAGACCCCCGAGGTCACACGCCGCCTGATTCACGCTCAGGTGGCTGTTCTCAGCTCATTTGTGCTGATGGCCGCGGGATCGGGTGTGGGGTTGTTGTTGTAACCCCCTCCCGCGTTGAGGGGGTTAGAAGCGGGCGCCGCCGCCGCCGAAGATGCGGAATGCCGGCGGCAGAGAGGCGTTGACCCACTCGATGGTCGCCGACGTGCCCTCGGCGATCGGGCCGGCGATCGCCGAGCGGACGGCGTCGCTGGCGACCGGTCCGCCGGCCGGGGAGGCCATCGCGATCGCAAGCAGTGCTGCCGACAGCAAGACGCCCCGCAGGACGCCGGCGGCCGCGCCGGCCAGTCGGGACGCCCGCGACGGGGTGAGCGATCCGAGCAGAGCCCCCGCGAAAATGGTGAGCAGCGCGGAAGCGACCAGCAGCACGACCAGGAACGCAATCGTGGCCTGCCACGGCGGGGACAGCGGGATGAACTCGAACGCGGTCACCAGGCTCCCATAAGCATACGACGCGGCCACGTAGGCCAGCACGACGCCAACAGCACTTCCTCCGGCGGCACCGGCGCCGCGGCGAAGTCCCTGTGGGAGCGAGACGACGACAATCGTCACGATGAGCCAGTCGATCCAGGTCATGTCAATCGCGGACCTGAGCCTGCAGGTCCCGTTCGAGCGCCGCCCTGATCGCCGCGATGACGACGTCCACGTCGCCGGCGGACAGCGTGCGGTCCGGGGACCGGAATGTCAGCGCGTACGCGAGACTGCGGCGCCCGCTTGGAATCTGGGCTCCCGTGTACACGTCAAACAACTCCACCGATTCGAGCAGCGGGCGGCCGGCTCCCGCAATCGCGTCGGCGACCGCCTGCGCCGGGATCTGCTCGTCCACCACCACGGCCAGGTCGCGCCGGACGGCCGGGTAGCGCGGGAGCGGGCGGTACTGCGGAGCAAGGGTCGACTCGGCGAGCAGGCGGTCCAGATCGAACTCCGCCACATAGGTGGCCGCCGGCACGTCGAACGCGACGGCGATGTCGGGATGCAGTTCGCCGAGCAGCCCGATCGAGTCGCCGGCGACGCGCAGCACGGCGGCACGCCCCGGGTGCAGCCAGGGGGCCTGGCCCGCGTCGAATACGGCGCCGGCGACGCGCAGTTCCGCGACCAGGGCCTCAGCCACACCCTTGAGGTGGTAGAAGGTGACAGCGAGCGACTCGGCGGGCGAGTTCCAGGTGCCGTCCGTGATGCTCCCGGTCATCAAGATGCCCAGACGCCGCGGCTCGGCGACACGTCCATCCCGGGGCAGGAACACCCGGCCGAGTTCAAACACCTGGACGTCGTGGACGCGACGGCTGATGTTCGTGCGCGCGGTCTCCAGCAACCCGGGCAGCAGCGTCGTCCGCATCTGCGTCTGTTCTCCGACCAGAGGGTTCTTCAGGCGCACCGCCTGGCGCCAGGGGTGCGCGGCCGGCAGCCGGAGGACATCCAGCGACTCCGGATCCGTGATCGAGACCGTCAGGACCTCAGTCAGCCCGGCGCGGATCAGCGCGCTCCGCGCCGCCTCCTCGGTCACGAGGACCGGCGCCCGCGTCCCGGTCGCGGTCCGTTCCACCGGCATGGCCTCGGGAATGTGCTCGTATCCGTAATGCCGGGCGACGTCTTCGATCAGGTCCTCCTCCCGTTCGACGTCGCGACGGTGCGACGGCACCCCGACGCGCAGCACGCCGTCGGTGCGCGCGACCGTGAATCCGAGACTGACGAGAATGACCTCGCCGTCGCTCATTGGGATGTCCACGCCCAGCAGGCGTGCCACGCGCGTCCACCGCAGGTCGAGCGTGCGCGGCGGGACGGGATGAGGATATACGTCGACGACGTCGGGGAGCACACGGCCGCCGGCAACTTCCCGCAGCAGGCCCGCGGCCCGGGCGGCGGCGGCCGGAACTCCTGCGATATCGATGCCCCGTTCGAATCGGGCGCTGCTTTCGGTCCGCACGCCCAACCGCTTGCTCGTCCGGCGGATGCTCGCCGGGGCAAAGGCCGCCGCTTCGAGCAGCACGCGGGACGTGGCGGACCCGATTTCGCTGTCGGCGCCGCCGATGACTCCGGCGACCCCGACGGCCCGCACACTGTCGGCGATCACCAGCGTCTGCGGGCTGAGATCTCGTTCGATGCCGTCGAGGGTCACCAGTCGCTCGCCGTCATGCGCGCGGCGCACGATGACGCGGCGCCCGCCGAGCCGGTCGTAGTCGAATGCATGCAGAGGCTGGCCGAGCTCGAGCATGACGTAGTTGGTCACGTCGACCACGCTGTTGATGCTGCGGATCCCCGACGCGTCGAGGCGGTGGGCCATCCACTGTGGTGACGGCCCGACTGTGACGTCGAGGACCATCGTGGCGGTGTATCGGGGGCACAACTCGGGATCGTGCACCTCCACGCTGGCGGGACCGGACACCGGCGACACACCCTGAGCCGCCTCCCCGGCGGTGGGTGCGTCGAGACGCGGTACGCCCCCGGCGGCCGCGATGGGCGAACGGACAGATCCCCGGAGCGACGCCGCAACCTCGCGGGCCACACCGACCAGGCTCATCAGGTCACCGCGGTTGGCGGGCAGTTCGAGGTCGAACACGGCATCGTCAGCAAACCGGTCCAGCCCCTCGACGCCGAGGCCCAGCATCTCGAAGCGCTCGGCGAGTCCATCGACCGAGGAGGGAATGTCGACGTAGTCTCGCAGCCAGGAGAGCAGCACCTTCATTAGAATTGCCCCAGGAAGCGCAGATCGTTCTCCCAGAACAGGCGCAGGTCGGGAATCCCATAGCGGACCATCGCCGGCCGCTCCACGCCCCACCCGAACGCGAACGCGGAGTAGCGCTCCGGGTCGAGGCCCGCCACCTCCAGGACCCGCGGGTGGAACATCCCACATCCCCCCAACTCCATCCAGGTCCCCCGGAACGAGACCAGCGTTTCTGCGCTGGGTTCGGTGAACGGAAAGTAACTCGGGACGAACTTGGTGGCCGTCGCCGGCCCGAAGAACTGCCGGGCAAAGGCCGCCAGGACGCCTTTCAGGTCCGCCATCGTGATCCGCTCGCCCACCATGAACCCATCCACCTGATGGAAGATCGGCATGTGGGTGGGATCCGACGCATCCCGCCGGTAACACCGGCCGGTCGTGAGGACACGCATCGGCGGCGGGCGGCCGATCATGATGCGCGCGTCGACGGCCGTACTCTGTGTGCGCAGCAGCAGGTCGTCGGTGATGTAGAACGAGTCCTGCGCATCGCGCGCGGGATGGTCGCGAGGCATGTTCAGCCGCTCGAAGTTGAACTCCTCGGATTCCACCTCCGGGCCTTCGACAATCTCGAAGCCCATCCCCAGGAAGATGTCCTGCACTTCCTGCAGGGTGCGGCCGAGGATGTGGCGCCGGCCCAACCGCCGCCGCCGGCCGGGCAGCGTGACGTCAATTTTCTCGGCGTCCAGCCGCGTCGACGTCGCCCGCAGACGCAGGGAGGCTTCCTTGTCGTCAATCGCCTGGATGAGCCGGTCCCGCAGCGCGTTGAGCCGCTGTCCGTACTCAGGGCGCTCGGGTGCGTCGATCTGCGGCAGTCGCGCCGTCAGCCCGGCCAGCACACCACGCCGGCCGAGGTAGTGCCGCCGGATGCGCTCTAAATCCTCAGGCTCCTTGGTGGCGGCAATGGCCCCCTCGGCCTCCCGGCCGAGTTTCTCAAGATCCAGGTGGGCGTCCATTCCTTGACTCCCTCGCTCTCCCCCCAATGGGGGGAGAGCCATGGAAAACCAAAACGCCGCCGTCCTCAAGGACGAAAGCGGCGCTTCCGCGGTACCACCCTTTTTCCAACCCCGAACTAGGGTGAAGCACACCTCAGCTCGCGGGTCGGCTCTCTGTCCCGGTTATCGGTGGGAATTCCGGACTGCCTAGTACCGTAGAAAGCCCGGCGGCTCGGCAGCCAGCTCAGGAGCGAACTTCCTCCGGTGGCATCCCCGGGGCGGCTTCCAGTCACGGCCTCCCCTCCCTGTGGGTCCGGATCCGGAGTACTTCTCTCCGTCCTCGCTATTCAGCTCTCAACATTCAGTTCGGCGATACGTTCGCCAAAAACTTCGTGAGCGCGGCACACCGGCGATAGGCCATGTACGCCCAGACCGACCCGGTGAGTTCAAAGAGTTGCCAGAACATATCCGGAGTCCACGTCATCTGCACGGAGCCATCCTCCCTCAGTCCTCGTGGAGTCTGGCGCGTTTGCCGACTGTTGGCATCACTATAGCACACCTCGTCAAGAGGACACCTCGTCAGCTGCGGAAGGCGCTCACGTAATCTTCGCGCAGCGGCGTGAAGGCATCGAGGACCACGCAGGTCGACTCGCCGGTCTGCGCACCGTGCGGCACATTCGAGGCGATCGTGTACATGTCGCCCCGGCGCAGGGTCCGCCGGTCGTCACCGATCCACAACTCGAGCTCGCCTTCGATGACGTAGCCGATCTGTTCATGCGGGTGCTGGTGGGTCGGGACGCTCGAGTGTGGTTCGAACCGGACGACGCTGAACATCAGCGCGTCGCCGGCCAGCAGCCGCATGTGGATGCCTTCCCGCATCTGCCGCTCGGTCAGACGGTCAATGTGATCAAACCGGTACCGGTGCATCATCTCCACCTCGCTGTCAGTCCGGCGTCGGGGCGTGGGACCGCCGGCGCGCCTCGTACAGGAGCAGTGCGGCGGCCACCGCGACGTTCAACGACTCCGCCCGCCCGTACATCGGGATGCGCACCGTGGCGGCCGCGCCGGCCGTCCAGCGCGGGTCCACGCCCTGCCCTTCGTTGCCGACGACGATCGCGCACGGCCGCCGGTAGTCCGCGTCGAGAAAGTCGACCGCCCCGTGCTGGTCGGCGACCAGGGTGCGGATCCCATGCGCTTCCAGGGCGTCGATGAGTTCATCCGTGCCGGCCGATGCAACCGGCAGGTGGAACACGGAGCCCATCGTGGCGCGCACGGCCTTCGGGTTGAACGCGTCGACCGTCCCGGCCACCGCAATCACGCCGGAGGCCCCGGCGGCATCGGCGATGCGGATGATCGTCCCCAGATTCCCGGGGTCCTGGATCCGGTCCGCGATCACCAACAGCGCCGCGCGGTCGGCCAGGAGCGACCCCAGCGGCGCGGACGGCCGCCGGGCGATCGCCACGATCCCCTGCGGGGTCTCGACCTGGCTGCACGCCGCGACGACACGGGCGGCGGCCGGCACCAACCGCATGCCGTGCGCCGCGGCCTGGGCCAGCAGCGCCGGCAGCCCCCCTGCCGCGCTCGTGCGCGGATCGTACAGGACGACGTCGAGCGGGACCCGGTCGGCCAGCGCCTGCTCGAGCAGGCGCGGACCTTCGATCACGAACTGCCCGGAGGCCTCGCGGGCGGCGCGGTCGGCCAGCGTGCGGAACCGGACGACCAGCGGGTGTTTCGTGCTGGTGATCTCTGGCTTAGAGGACGCTTTCAAGCCGCGACAGCTGCTCCTTCTTTCCGAACACGACGAGCACGTCCTCACTCTTGAGTTCGGTTTCCGGCAGCGGCGAGACATGGATCTGGTTGTCGCGTTTGATGAGCAGGACGCTGATCTCGTACTTGCGGCGGAGGTCCAGGTCCCCCAACGTGCGTCCTTCGATCTTCGGGCCGAGGCGCACTTCCTCGACCAGGTAGTCCGGCGACAGGGCGAACTGGTCCATCACGTGCGCGCTGGCGAGGACCCGGGCGACGCGTTCGCCCATCTCCCGTTCGGGATAGATGACGAGATCCGCGCCGACCTTCTCCAGCACGCGCCCCTGGAGTTCGTTGATGGCCTTGGAGACGACTTTCTTCACGCCCAACTGCTTGAGGATCAGTGTGGTCAGGATGCTCTCCTGGATGCCGGTGCCGATGGCGACGACGACGACGTCGAAGTTCGTGATCCCGACCGCCCGCAGCGCCTCTTGATCCGTGGAGTCGATCTGGATCATGTTGGTGCAGTGCTCGGCGACCTGCCGCAGGGCGTCCTCGTCCTTGTCCATCGCCTGCACGCGGTGACCCATGTCGTACAGCGTCCGCACCACGCTGCTGCCGAATCGTCCGATGCCGATCACCGCAAAATCCATAGGGAGCCTCGCTTTCAGCCTACCAGGATCCGCTCTTCCGGATAGCGGTAGTTCAGCGCCTGCTGGCGGCGCGTCAGCGCGAAGGCCACGGTCAGCAGCCCGACGCGGCCGGTAAAGATCGTCGCGATGATGAGCAGCCGGCCCACCGCCGTCAGGTCGGGCGTGATGCCGGTAGACAGACCCACCGTGCCGAACGCCGAGGTCACCTCGAACAGCGCCTGCACGAAATCGATCCGCTCCACGAATGACAGCGCGGTGCCCATCGTGACGACGAACGCGACGGCCACGAGCGCGATCGTCACCGCCTTATAGACCACGACCGGCGGCAGCCGGCGCCTGAACAGTTCCGGGTCCGTCCGGCCGCGCAGCATCGAGATAATGACGGCCATCGGGGCGACGAACGTCGTCGTCTTGATCCCGCCCCCCGTCCCCCCCGGCGAGGCGCCGATGAACATCAACGCGATGAGCAGCATCAGCGTGGGCTCGCGGAGATGGGCGATGTCGATCGTGTTGAAGCCGGCGGTGCGGGGCGTCACGCTCTGGAAGAACGCCGCCAGCAGTTGCTGCAGGGGCGGCAAGGGCTCCAGCGTCATCGGGTTGCTGTACTCCAGGAGGATGATCAGCACGACCCCCAGACCGATCAGCGCGCCGGACGCGGTCAGGACGATCCGCGAGTGCAGGCTCAGGCGGCGGCGGTGGGTGGCGAGATCGCTGAGCACGATGAACCCGAGCCCGCCGGTGATGATCAAGGCGGCCATGATCAGATTGACGGGGAGATCGTGGGCGTAGCCCGTGAGGCTGCGAAAGCCGCCCATGACGTCGAAGCCGGCGTTGTTGAAGGCCGAGATACTGTGAAAGATGCCGACATACACGCCGCGGGCGAGCCCCATCTCCGGAACGAACCGCAGGCTGAGCAGCAGCGCGCCGACCAGTTCGATCGCCGCCGTGATGAGCACGACGTTCCGCGTGAACCGCACCACCCCGCCCATCGTGTAGAGGTTGTGCGCCTCCTGCAGGACGATCCGCTCCCGCAGCCCGATCCGCCGGCCGACGATGAGTGCCATCAGCGTCGCCACCGTCATGTACCCCAGGCCCCCGAGCTGGATGAGGACGAGGATGACGAGCTGGCCGAACAGCGAGTAATAGGTTCCCGTGTCGACGACGACGAGACCGGTCACGCAGACGGCCGAGGTCGCCGTGAACAGCGCGGTCAAAAACGGTGTGGACGTCCCGGCGGCCGACGAGATGGGCAGGGACAGCAGCACCGCGCCCACGAGGATGATCGTCGCGAAGCCGGCGACAATCGTCTGGGCGGGATTGAGCTCCAAGCGAGCCAGCGGCGCCCGATCATCGAGCGCCACGGATCTGGCCATGTCAGGAGGACTTCAGGCCCTCCTTCGCCTTGGCGACGAGTTTGGCGAAGGCGTCCCCGTCACGGTAGGCCAGGTCGGCCAGCACCTTGCGGTTCACGGCGACCCCGGCGCGGCGCAGTCCGCTGATCAGCCGGCTGTACGAGACGCCGTTCGTCCGGGCCGCGGCGTTGATGCGCGCGATCCACAGACGGCGGAAGTCGCGTTTGCGGACGCGCCGGTCATGGTAGGCCTGCGCCAGCGCCCGCACAACATACTGGTTGGCCATCTTGAACCAGCGGTGCTTGGCGCCGTAGTAGCCCCTGGCCAGCTTGAGAATCTTCTTGTGGCGGCGGCGTGTCGTGACCCCGCGCTTGACCCGTGCCATGTCCGTTCACCTCAATATCATTTGTTTCGGTAGGGCAGCAGCCGGCCGATGCGGCGCTCGTCGGCGCCTTCAACCGTCACCCGCTGCCGGAGCCGGCGCAAGCGCGACGGCCGCTTGCCGACCTTCAGATGCCCGGCCATCTGCTTCCCGCGCATGAGCTTGCCGCGGGCGGACACGCGGATGCGTTTGGCCGTCCCCTGGTGTGTCTTGACCTTAGCCATGTGCGACCACCTGCCTATGACTTCTTTGGTGTCAGGATCATGATCATGTTCCGCCCCTCCAACCGCGGCGTCATCTCGACGCTGCCGACTTCCTGGACGGTCTCGGCCAGACGGTGGAGCAGCACCTCCCCCACCCTGGGGTGCGCCATCTCTCGCCCGCGGAACCACATCGCGACCCGCACTTTGTTGCCGTCCTTGAGGAAGTTGAGCACGTGGCGGGCCTTGACCTGGAAATCGTGCTCGCCGATTTTGGGGCTCATGCGCATCCCCTTGAGCTCACCGGCACGCCGGTGCGTGGTACCCCGGCCGCGCTTGTGCTGCTCGTACTTGTACTTCCCGTAGTCCATGATCCGGACCACGGGTGGCTGCGCCGTCGGCGCGACTTCCACCAGATCCAGTTCCGCTGCTTCGGCCCTGGCAATGGCATCGCGGACCGCCATCACGCCCAGCTGCTCGCCGCTGGCGCCGATGACGCGGACCTCCCGCGCGCGGATCCGGTCGTTTACTCTTGGCTCGCGTTCGATGTCTTACACCCCCTGACAAGAAAAACCGGGCATGGCCTGTGCCATCCCCGGCAGTTTTCGGTTCAATCCCTGTCGGTGTCGACCGGACCTGGCGTTTCGCCGGCCGGTGAGAAGCGGATGGCTTCTGCTTGGGCCTGTCACAACTCACCGCAGTATAGCACAGTCAACTGTCGGGTGGGAACGTGAACACCCGCCGCCAGAGAAGAAGACCTGCTAGGATGCCGGTACCGGCGCGACGCGGGCGCCGAGGCGCCACCAGGCGGCGAGAGACAGCGGGATGAGCGCCACGGCGGCGCCGACCAGGCCCATCGCCCCGTAGCCCACCGCCGCGAACACCACGCCGCTGCCCAGGCTGCCGACGGCCGACGTCAGGCCCAGCAGAAGATCGTTGAACCCCTGGGTGCGGGCGCGCTCCGGCGGCGAGAGCTGGTCGGCCAGCAGCGACGACCCGGCGACGTAGCAGAAGTTCCATCCCAACCCCAGCAGGAAGAGCGCCACGGCGATCGGCACGAGCCGGGGAGACAGCGGCGCGGCGAGAGAGGCCAGCACCAGCACCGACGCGCCGGTCATGATCACGGGCCCCCGCCCCCAGGCATCGGCAAGCCGGCCCGAAATGATGGAAAACGCGTACATGCCCACGACGTGTGCCGAGATGACGAAGGAGATGTTCGTCAGCGGATGGTCGTGGTTCCGCATGTGGAGGGAGGTAATGACCATCAACATGGCCATGGTCATCTGCGCGAAGATCATCGCCGCTACGGCAACGAGCGCCGGCCGCTCCCGCAGGATCGTGAGGATCGGCCTCGCCGGACCACTGACCGCAGCAGTGCCCCCGCCGGTACCGGCGAGCGCCCGGCCAAGGTCGCGCGGCTCCGGGCGCAGCCAGGCGAACAGCAGGACTCCAACCAGCGCAAAGAGCCCCGCGCCGGCGACGTATGGTCCGATGAACTCGTTGACGCCCCTCGCCACCGCTACCCGTGCCATCGGCCCGGCGATCATGGGTCCCAAGACCGCGCCCACCGTTCCGCCGAGCACGACGTTGGAGATCGCCCGCGCCCGCTGATCAGGCGCATGCACTTCCGCGGCGACGAACCGCGACAAGGCCAGCGCCGCAGTGGCCATGCCGATCAGCGCCGCGCCGGCGAGGAACAGCATGAACGACATGCGTGCGACGGCGACGGTGGACACCAGCATCCCGATGGTTCCGATCAACGCCCCCGAGATCAACGCCCCCCGGCGCCCGATCCGGTCCATCGCCGCGCCCCACATGAACGCCGAGGCGGCCTGGCCCACCAGGTACGTCGTGGCCGGCAACCCGGCCAGCGCAGGGATGCCGCTGAGCTGCGCGCCGAGGATCGTGAGAATCGGGAAGATCGTGATCGTGGCCGCGGAGCCGAGACTCTGCGCCCCAAACAACGTCCGGGTGATCCTGGCAGCCTGGGTGGCGTACGGTGTCGTCATCGTGGTCCCTGCCGTATCTACGCTGGCGGGCGGGTCGCTCCTTCCCGAACTTCAGCAGGAAATTCCCCGGGCCACCCAGAGTAGTATGGCATCCGCACGCGGAGGTGCCCGGTGGATCTGTACATTGCGGTTCTTCGAGTGTTGCACATTGGCGCGGGTGTCTTGTGGGCCGGCGCGACGTTCTTCTTGGTCTCGTTTCTGATTCCGACCGTACAGGCGTCCGGACCCGAAGGTGGCCGGTTCATGCAACGGCTGGCGGCTGGACCCTACCCGAGGGCGATTACAGGCGCCGCAATCGTCACGATCCTGTCGGGCCTGCTGCTGTACTGGCGTGACTCGGCGGGCCTGCACGCGGAGTGGATTGGATCGGCGTTCGGCCTCACGCTGACCCTCGGCGCGGTCGCAGGGCTCATCGCGTTCATGCGAGGAGTGATCTTCACAAAACCCATCGCCGACCGGCTGGGCGAAGTCGGCACGGTCGTGGCCGCCGCGGAGGCGCCGCCCACTCCCCAGCAGCTGGCGGAGATGCAGCAGCTGCAGGCCAAACTCACCAGCGGCGCCCGCATCGTGGCATACCTGCTCGGCTTTAGCGTCCTGGCGATGGCCGCGGCGCGGTATCTCTAACCGTCAGTCAAGACCTTCGCGCAGTATCTCCAGCGTCGCTTCCAGCGTCTTGATGCGCAGTTTGCGGTCGCTGATCAGGTTCTCCTTGTCGGCGGCGGCGGCGAACGCTTCCATGATCGTCAGGTCATCGATGTTCGCCGGGGACGGCGACAGCCGACCCATCATCAACTGGACATCGCGCTGGTACCGGTGGATGGTCTGCTTGAGGTGGCTGATCGCCCGGCGCGGGCGTCCGGCGGGCCACGGCACAACCCTCGCGGCGAGGTCGGGGCGGTGCTTCACCAGCCGGACGGTCGTCCCCCCCAGGCCGCTCGTGCACTCCAGCGCATCGACCAGGCTGCGCATCAGCAGCATCCCTCGGCCGGCCTGGTCGCCCGGATGGTACGGCTGCTCGATGACGCCGGTATCGAATCCCGTCCCGTCATCTTCCACTTCGGCGATGACCGCGGCGCCGCGGGCAGGACCAGTTCGACCAGTGCCACCCCGCCGCTCCAGACGTGAGGATCGGCCACCTGCGCCATCGCCTTACGGGGCCGCCATGACCGTGACGGCCCGGCGCATCGCCTCCAGCGCGGCGTCGATATCCGCGGCGCTGATATGGCGGTGCGTGACCGCGCGCACGGTGAGCGGGCCGGTCTGCAGGGCGAGGATGCCGTCGCGTCGGATCCGCGCGAGGAACTCCTCCACCGCCAGGGGCGGGTCCACCTGAACGTACACGATGTTTGTTCGCACCAGGTCCGCGCGCACGCGTAACCCGGGGACGGCGGCGATGCCATCGGCCAGCCGGCGCGCATTCGCATGGTCGTCGGCGAGCCGGCCGACCATGGTCTTCAGGGCCACGATACCCGCCGCCGCGATCACGCCGGCCTGCCGCATCCCCCCGCCGACCATCTTGCGGAAGCGACGCGCGCGGGCGATGAATGTCTCGCTGCCCAGCAGGACGGACCCGACCGGCGCGGAGAGCCCCTTGGACACGCAGAACATCACCGAGTCGGCATGCCGCACGAGCGACGGTGCCGCAACGCCCAGGGCAACGGCCGCGTTGAAAATCCGCGCACCGTCCACGTGTACCAGCAGGCCGAGCTCATGGGCCGCCAGGCCCGTCGCATCCATCTCGTCCGGCCCGAAGGCCACGCCGCCGTGGCGGTTGTGGGTGTTCTCGAGACAGACCAGGCGCACCGGCGCGTAATGCGGATCGGGTCCGTGGACGGCCGCGCGGATCTGCTCGGGACTCAGGTACCCGCGCCGGCCCGGCAGCGGCACCGGCATGACGCCCGCCACGGCCGCCATCCCTCCCGACTCGTAGTTGTACGTGTGGGATTCCGCCTCGACGATGGCCCCGTCGCCCCGCTGCGTGTGGGTGAGGACCGCGACGAGGTTGGCCATCGTGCCGCTGGGCACGAACAGCCCCGCCGGTTTGCCCAGCATCTGCGCGGCAAGCATCTCCAGCTCGCGGACGGTAGGGTCTTCGCCGAACACGTCATCACCGACGGCGGCCCGGGCCATCGCCTCGCGCATGGCCTCGGTGGGCTGCGTGATGGTGTCGCTCCGCAGATCGATGTCCGTCACGACGCCTCAGGTCCTCTCGACGCCTGATACAAGGCGACGCCCTTGTTGGCGACCGCCGAGGCCACGATGCCCATGATCAGCAGCAGCGCTCCCTTGAACAACAGCGTGGTCGGCGGGTTGACCAGCCGGTTGAAGAACGACGCGTCGTCGGCGGCGATGAGGTCCTGATAGGCCAGCACGAAGACGGCGAGCAGCAGGACCACTCCGAGGATGAACACCGCGACTCCCAGCACCTTGCCGGTCTGATCTCCCGTCCGGACCATGGGCTCCTCCGTGTCAGACTTGTGCCTGCGCCAGGGCCGTGGCGCAAAGGCAGTCCCGCTGTGCGGGAATCGCCGGAATCATTCGCAGGATGAGATCGCGCAGGCGGCCCATGCTGTCCCTGAACTGTCGTACGACCTCCTCTGCCGTGACCGGGGCGATCCCGGGCTCCCCTTCCACCCCGACGTCGTAATCGGTGATCAGGGAGAGGTTGACGTAGCACATCTCCAGTTCACGGGCGAGAGGGCATTCCGGATACTGGGTCATGTTGATGACCTCCCACCCCTGCCCCCGGAACCAGCGGCTCTCCGCCACGGTGGAAAACCGCGGTCCCTGAATGACCACGACGGTCCCGCGGCGGTGCATCGGCAGGCGCATCGCCTCGGCCGATTCGATCGCCACCGCCCGCAGCGTCGGACAGTACGGCTCCGCCATGGCGACGTGCGTGACCGGCGACCCATCGTAGAACGTGTCCGCTCGGCCGCGCGTCCGGTCGACATACTGATCGCTGATCACCAGATCGCCTGGCCGGACATGCGGCTGGAGACTGCCCGAGGCGCACGGGCCGATGATCCTCGTGCAGCCCAGCGATTTCAGCGCGTAGATGTTGGCGCGGTAGTTGATCGCGTGCGGCGGGATCGCGTGGGTCCGGCCGTGCCTCGGCAGAAACGCCACGCGGCGGCCGGCGATCGTCCCAATCGTGACGACGTCGCTGGGTTCGCCGTGGGGCGAATCGACGCGATGCTCCACCGCGTCCTCGAGCAGGGAGTAGAATCCGGTCCCGCCGATGACGCCGATTTCCGCAACAGCCATCTGGCTACGGGGTTCTCTGCTTCGCGGAGGACTCCCTTTCCATCATGGCCGCGGCCAGCTCCGGGACCAGCGCGCCGGCCCGCCCGCGCAGGACGACGGCCGCCCTGGCGTCTGCGGGGGTGGGTGCATCGTTGATGATGACGACCGATCCTCCGGATTCGAGCACGAGCTCGGGGAGCCAGGCGGCGGGTGTGACCTGCAGCGAGGACCCGACGACAAGCAGCGCGCGGGCGCGGCGGCAGATCCGCTCCGCCTGCTCGTAGGCCGCGGCGGGCAGCAGTTCTTCGAACAGCACCACGTTGGGCTTGACCGGCCGCCGGCAGGCCGGACACTGCGGTACCGTCTTCGCCGTGATCGCCACGGTGATGACGGCGATCGGGCCCACCCAGCCGCAGTCCGGGCAGGCGGCCTCACGGAGATTGCCGTGGAGTTCCACGACGTCGCGCGATCCGGCCGCCTGGTGCAGTCCGTCCACGTTCTGGGTAATGACCGGCCCGGCCATCCCCGCGGACTCCATCGCGGCCAGTGCCAGGTGCGCCGGGTTGGGCTGGGCCTGCGCGAGGGCGCCCAGCCGCGTGCGGTAGAACTCGTAGAAGGCTGCCGGCCGCCGGCGAAACGCGCTGAGGCTCGCGACATCCATCGGGTCGACTCCGGCCCACAGCCCGCCGGCCGACCGGAAGTCCGGCAGACCCGACTCCGTGCTGATGCCGGCGCCGGTGAACACCGCGGCCGGGCGGGCACGATCGAGGAGCGCGGCGGCGCGCTCAAGATCACCCACATGCCCCGTGCCTCGATCCCCGTGCCCCGATCCGGAGATCACTGCAGGTTTCCGTCGTCGGTGAACGCCATCGGCTCCGGCCGATCGACGGCCACCTCGGGGCGGTTCTGCAGTTCAGGGATCAAGGATTCCGACACCCAGCAGTCTTCCAGATGCAGGGTGTTGGCGATCCGCATGGCGCGGGTCGCGGCGGGGTCGGGGAGATCGAGGCTCGCCAGGGCGGCGGCGATGGCGTCATGCTCGGAAGGCATCGTGACCGGGACGAACGCCCGCTGGACGTAGGTGCTCACCAGCGTGTTCACGTACGTGGCGACGGGATCGATTGCGTCCACGAGCCGGCGCGTCACCACGTCGGCGAGTCCCACCCCCTGGGCATTGCCTTCGGATTCAGCCGACAGCCGCAGCGCGACGATACGCTGGACGTGCGGCGCCGCCGGCTCCGCCATGCCCGGCAGCCGCCAGCGCCCGATGACGTTGACGTCCATCCCGGTGCCGCTGAAGTTCTTCCCGATTTCGTCGACGATGAGCAGGTCGAGTGACTCGACCGGCAGCGACGGCATCAGCCGCCGGGCGTCGGCAAACAGCACCCGCTCCCGATCCCGGAGCGACTCCGGCGGCACCGCGGCCACGGCGGCTGTTTCATCGTAGGCGTTCTCGACGATGGCCAGACCGCCGTAGATCTTCCCGGTGGCGATCACGACCCCGGCGATCGCGTCGATCGCCGCGCCCATCTCCGCCGGCCCCTTCCGGTGGATCTGGGCGGCCGCCGGGGCCTTGCCCAACCCCACGGCGATCATCTTCAGCAGGCCGCTGCCGAACGGGTCGGCAAACGCGGTGTGGGGTTTGACGCGGTTCACGACGAGGATGCCGTCGCAGGCCGCGGCATTGCGGTCGCAGTGGGCGATCAGCCCGCGGGGCGTGCGGCCGAGCTCGACGGTGTCCATCGATGTCATCAGCGGCGCACCGACCGATTCGGCGGTGATGCCCAGGTGCGCGAGCAGGCGGCGCTGGCCTTCTTCCGTGCCGCCCCCATGGCTGCCCATCGCGGCGACCAGGACCGGATCGCCGCCGTGGCCGCGGACCCACGCCACCGTCGCCGCCAGGATCGGGACAATGTCCCGGATGCCGCGGCTGCCCGCGGTGACGGCCACGCGGCGGCCGCGGAGCGGCGGCAGCGGCAGCGTCTCCAGTTCGCGCCGGACGGCCGCCGGCACGTCGGAGATGCGCGGGCGCGGAAACGTCACGTGCGCGCGCGCCATCTTCGGCAGGGCCTTGATGGGGACCGGGAACGGGAACGGCGCGTCAGTAGGCCGTCTCAAAGAGGTAGACAATGTCCTCGTACGCCGTCGTGCGTGGATTGACCAGCACGTTGCCGCTCTTCATCGCGTCGGTCGCCATCTGCGGAATCGCATCCTGGTGCACGCCGAGGTCGCGCAGCCGCGCGGGGATCCCGACGTCGCCGCTGAGGCGCCGCACCGCCTCGACGGCGCGGGTTGCGGCCTGCTCCGCACTCAGCCCGGCAACGTCTTCGCCCAGGGCCGCGGCAATCGATGGGTAGGTCTGGTGGCAGGCCGGCAGGTTCCATTCCATCACGTAGGGGAGCAACACCGCGTTGGCGACCCCGTGCGGGACGTCGAAGTGCGCGCCCAGCGGATGCGACATCGCGTGCACGTTGCCCAGCCGCGTGCGCGTGAACGCCATCGCGGCCATCGTGCTGGCCAACAGCATCGCCGTGCGCGCTCCCAGATCTCGTCCCGTGCGGTACGCCGGGCGCAGCGACGGCCCGATGAGCTTGATCGAATCCAGGGCCAGCGTCTTGGCGATCGGGTGATAGACGGTGTTCACGTAACACTCGATCCCGTGGGTCAGCGCATCCATGCCCGTCGCGGCGGTGAGACCCGGCGGCATCGACACGGTAAGCTCGGGATCGCAGACGGCGTACTGGGGCACGATGTGCGAACTGCCGATCGTCAGCTTGAACGTCCGTGCGCGGTCGGTGATCACGGCGAACACCGTGACCTCGCTCCCGGTGCCCGCCGTGGTGGGGATCGCGACCGTCGTCATCCCCGGGCCGGGGACTTTCCCGATGCCTTCGTAGTCCAGGACGGTCCCGCCGAAGCGCGCGAGCACCGACGCGACTTTGGCCACGTCCATCGCGCTGCCTCCGCCGACGGCGACGAGGAACTCGGCACCGGCGCGCGTCACGAACTCGTACGCGCGGGTGACCGTCTCCACGCTGGGATTGGGTTCGACGGCGGTAAAGGCGTCGGTGGCGACGCCGGCATCATGGAGCCACGATCGCACGCGGTCGAGAATGCCCGCGGCGGCCACCCCGGGATCCGAGATGACCACGGCCCGGCCGCCCAGGCCCTTGACGATCTCCGGGATCTTCCCGGCGGCGCCGGGCCCGAACGTCAGGTTTGCCGGTGCCTGAAACGCAAAGATCTGGTCAGTGCTCACGCGGCTCTCGATTCTCCTCGTTTGTACGTTTCCGCGGTTCGGCGTTTCCCTGTCCTTTCAGTCTCACGATGTACAGTCTGGCGGCCGCCTGCATGGATTCCGATCCTTCGGGAGACTTGGGCTCGATGAATGTCCAGCGGTCGGCCTCGTCGTAGGCCGTGTCTTCTGCGACCTGGGCGTCCGACGGCCGTCTGCGTAGGCGCGTGAGGACGATGGTCCCCGCCGCCGCCAGGGCCTGCCCGATCGCCGGGACCCGCCGGAGGACGATCTCCGCCGCAAACACGGCCAGTGCCGCACCCGCCAGCACCGGCCAGGCGGGGACGGATTGCGGCGCGCCGCGGCCGGTCGACGCGAACACCTGCTTGGGATCCTCGAGGACGCGACCCCCGGTGGCCTCGATGATCTGCAGCAGGACCTGCCGGTTCACGTCGACATCCCGGAGTTCGCTCGGATACGGCACCACGAAGCCTCCGGTGCGCCGGCCGACAAGGCGGCCCTGCACTCGCGCGACGGCCGTGACCGCGTACGCGCCCGCCGAGGCCACGCCGATCCGGCCTTCATACCGTCCCGCGGCGACCTGGACCAGCGAGACATCGCCGGCTGTGCCGGGCCCGGTCACCCGCGCGGTCACCTGCAGCCCATCGACCGGTGCGCCCTCGTCGGTGAACGCATCGAGGAGCACGGCCGCCGCACTGCCCCGGCGCTCGAGCGTCAACTGCAGTCCCTCGGACTCCTCGCGCATCGCCCAGGCGGTGACCTGCGACCAGAAACGCGCCAGATCCCTCCACGACATCCACTCCGCGGCCCACCGCGGTGTGGCATCTGAGGTGAACGCGACGGCCCGTCCCAGCCCGTACTGCCAGGTCGCGAGGATCGGATCATCGTGCGGGGAGGACAGGTGCAGCGCCCCGGCGGGCTTGGGCGCGGTCGCCACGTAGCCGCGCAGCGGCGGCAGCGCGCTCAGTCCCTCAAGGAGGTCCGTGCGGGCGGCTTCGGGCACAAATCGCTCTTCGACCAGATACGCCCTGGACGCAAGCAGGGCTTCCGCGGTCACGATCTGGGGGATGGTGTACAGATCCCGCGCCTCGTACGAGCGGCCCTGTCCCCACCGGGCGATGTTCCCCATGATCTGGCTGTCCGCGTCCTTCCCCACGGCCACCGACGACACGGTAATCTTGTCGCGCGCCATCTTCGTCACCAACCCTTCGAAGTCACCAGGGTCGGTCTGGCCGTCGGAGATGGCAATGACGTGGCGGATCTTCGCCGGCGAGCGGCGCAGGTAGTTGTGGGCGAGGGCGAGGGCCGGATACATGTCGGTGCCGCCGCCGGCGGTCAGCCGGGACACGCGGTCGAGAACCTGGTCGCGAAATCGTGCCTGGGTTGGGGTAACCAGCCAGCGCGCCTCCTGGTCGAACGCGACGATGCCGATCACGTCGCGCTCGCCCATCAGGTCGATGACCGATTGGGCCGTCTCCTTCGCAAGCTCGACCTTTGCCAGTTCCTGCCCGAATGGGCCCATACTTCCCGACGTGTCGATGACGAGCATGACGGCCATCGATGGAATGGCCAACCGGTGGCGCACGTCCATCGAGACCGGCAGGGCCTCTTCCAGCGGCGTGTTCGCATAGCCGCCGACCCCGTAGCTGCGCGGGCCGCCGGCGACCACCAGCCCGCCGCCGAGCCGCCCGACGAAGTCCCGCACCGCCGCCATCTGCGCGGGGGACAGCCGGGTGGCGGACACATCGTCAAACACGAGCGCGCCCACGCCGCGAAACTGCGCGGCAGAGGCGGGCAGTGCTTCCGGTGTCAACGCCTGCACCTTCCAGGCTTGGGCGCGCAGGACCCGCAGCAGAGGCCCGCCGGCGCCCACGTACCAGACGACGGGCCGACCCCGGACGACCACCAGCGCCGCCGCGTCGTTGTTGGCCGCTGTTCCGTCGGGATCGGCCGTGATCGACGCCGCGTACCGCACCCAGCCTTCGGTCCGGGCGACCCGGTCAAACGTCACCACCGTCCGTCCCGGTTCGACCGCCACGGTCCGTTCGGCAAAGACCGCATCCTGCTCGGCGACCCGCAGCCGAACCACGGCGCGCGCCGTGGCGCGCAGGATCACGCGGACGGCGAATTGGGCGCCGACGGGCACGTCATCCGGAGCGACGACGTCTTCCACGAGGACCTCGGTGTCGGTACTCGGCGACAGCGGCAGGACCGAAATCTCAATGTCCTGGCTTCGGGCGAGCGCGAGGGCGCTGGGCAGATCCCCGGTGTTGGCGTTGCCGTCGGTGGCCAGCACGATCCGGCGTGCGCCGGCTCCCGGCAGCGCCAGCATCGCCGTGCGGATGGCCCGCGCGAGATCCGTGGCCGTCCCATCGGGGACCGCCGCGAAGGTCAGCCGCGGCGACTCTCCCGGCGTCTCATCCACGACCGCATCGGCCCCGAAGACGACTGAGCCGGCGCGGTCGCCGGGCGTCTTCGCCCGCATGGCTTCCAGCGCAAATGCGGCGGCCGCGCTCCGTGACGCGACTGGCACGCTGGCGGAATGATCCATGGCAAACATGACAGTCAGTCCCGTGCCCCGCAGCGCGACCTGCGGGCCGGCCAACGACAGGATCAGCAGCACAAACAGCAGGGCGCGCAGGACGAGGACACCGCGGCCCACCCGGCGGCCTCGCGTCACGGCCAGGAGGCCGGGAATCGCCAGTAAGAACAGCAGCGCCCACGGAGCGGCGAACCGGACGATGCTCATCGCGCCCTGCCTCGGCGATCGCCAGCGGCGCGAGGACTGACGGGAGCGGTCCGGGGCCGCAGCGGACCGCGCGACGCGGTCGTGCGGGGCAGGCCGCGAATCCACAGCAGCCATTCCGCCGCGAGCAAGATCAGGGCGCCGGCGATGAACAGCCCCCAGAGGTCGGCCAGCCGCCGGGTGTCGGTTGTCCGATCCGCCGGTGGGCCGGCTCCCGCGGCGGACACCGGCGCGATGTCCGATTCCTCAGCGGGCGCGACGACGGCAAACACCCGCGTCGTATTTCCGCTGGTAAAAGTGTAGACGCCGGCGCGGTCCAGCGCCGGCACGACAAATCGCCCGCCGGCCGCCGACACACTCACGCGGCCCGATGGACCCTCGAGCACCGCAGCGGCGCGATCGCGGGCGGGCAGGATCAGCGGGGACCCGGCGGGCAGTACCGCGTCCGCGCCGGCGAGCCAGGTCACCGCGTTCTGGAGGAAGATGGGAAACGCCACGTGGAGCGCAAGATCCGACTGGTCCAGCGCAAAGCCCATGACCACCGCGCGTATACCGTTGCCGTCGTATGCCCAGATTAACGGGACCTCGCCCGCCACGAGCACCTCGCCGCCGCGGACCTGCAGATCGAGCGTCTCGAGGATGCGGACCGCGCTCAGATCCACGTACCGCGTGACGGAGTGCACGGCCGACACCTGCACCACGGACGGCCGCGGCACCGTGCCGCCGCTGGTGATCGGCAGGTTCGTCGGGATGGTGCCGATGAGCAGGAAGTTGCCGGGTGGCAGGGTGACCGTACCCCGCCGATCGAGCACGACCAGGTCGGCGGCGGCCAGTTGCTCCGGCGTCACGCCGCTAGTGCGGGCGACGCGGACCGGCAGCACGGCCAACGCTTCCATGAGGGCACGGTTTGGCGCGCCGACGACGAGCACCCTGGGCCGTGGAGTGCCGGCGATGGCCGCGGCCGTATTGTCGACGGCCAGGGCATCGGTGATATCGAGCCGGGCACGCAGCACACCCGACCCCTCAACGGCCGTTGAGACCACCGCCTCGCCGGACGCAGGCAGCGCGACGAGCCGCGCCAGCACGCGCCGGTCATTCAGCGTCAATTCCAGGGGAACGGTGCGGGGGCCGGCCCCGAACCGCCGCACGCGCACGACGACGCGGGTGCCGCCGCTCCCCGCCTCGGTGTGCAGCCCGGTGATGGCGACGTTGGCACCCGACCGACCGATGATCCGGTACGTGACACCCGGCAGCGCGTCGACGGCCCGATCCGTGAACACCAGGATCTCCGGCGGCACCCCGTCCACTCGCTGTCCCAGTGCCAGGGCAATGGCCTGGTCCATCTGCGCCGGCCCATCGGTCGGCGCGGCCGATGCCAGCGCGGCCACCACTGCGTCAGGCCCCCCGAACGGCACGACGACGGCCGCGCGGGCGCGCGCTTCGATCAGCATGACGGGGCCCGACGCGGAGCGTGCCGCGGCCGAGGCCTGCGCCACCGCCGCCGAAAAGCGTGACGGCGCGACATCGGTCGCCTGCATGCTGGCAGACGCGTCGAGGACGATCACGGTCCCCCGCCCCGCCCCCGCGAGCGGCACCTGCGGGCGCGCCAGCGCCAGCGCCGCCAGCGCCGCGGCGAGCAGCTGCAAGAGCAGGAGGACGCTGCGCTCGAGCCGCCGGACGGGACGCTGGGCGACCAGTTCCGTGCCCGCGCGCTGCCACAACAGCGTCGAACTCACCTCGACGTCGTGCCGGCGTGCCCGCAGCATGTACAGCACGACGATCAGCGGCAGCACCGCGAGCAGCCAGAGGGCGGACGGGAGGCCGAAGCTCACGCGAACAGTCCTCCGATCCGGAGGTAGCGGAGAATCAGGTCCTCGAACGGGGTCGCCGTCGACGTCCGCAAGTAGTCGATCTGGTGACGGAGGCAGAACTGCTCGATCTCCGCAAAATAGCCATCGCGCGCACGGGCATACGCCTCCAGCGCCGGGCCGTCGGCGGTGACGTCGACCGGCGCATGCGACTCACGGTCGAGCAGGCGGAGGTCTCCGTCCAGCGCCGGGAAGAGCTCGTCGTCGCTGAGCACCTGGATGAGGAACGGCTCGAAGTGGTGGTAGCGCGCGAGTTTCAGCCCTTCCTCGAACCCGTTGGGGAGGAGCAGATCGCTGACCACGACGAGCAGACCGCGGCGGGGCGTGAGGTGGACGTAGTCCCGCATCGCCGCCGCGAGGTCGCTGCGCCCGCCGCCGCCTGCCGACGCCAGGAATTCGAATAGCCGGAGGATGTGCCCGCGGCTGCGTTGCGGCAGCAGCGTCTGGTGCAGCCGGTCGGAAAACGTCGCGGCACCGACGCGGTCAAAGTTCGTCAACCCCACGTACCCGATGGCGGCGGCGATCCGCGCGGCGTACTCGAGCTTGGCGGGACTGCCCCACGCCATCGACGCGCTGGCGTCGAGCACCAGATGGACATTGATGTCTTCTTCTTCACTGAACAGTTTGATAAACAGCCGGTCCAGGCGGGAGTAGATGTTCCAGTCGATGTACCGGTAGTCGTCGCCGGCTTGATAGCTGCGGTAGTCGGAGAACTCCATGCCGCGGCCCTGCGTGCGGCTGCGGCGTTCGCCGCGCATCGACCCGCGATAGATCCGGCGGCTGCGCACGGTGAGCTGGTCGAGTTTGCGGAGGAAGTCGGCCGGCAGCAGGGTCGCGGCGGTGGCAGGCATGGGTGTTACGTCGTGCGCGCGGCCTCCAGCTCGGGGGTTTCCTCCAGGACCGCCCCGACAATCGCGTCGGGCTGGATCCCTTCCGCCTCGCCTTCGAAGTTCAGGATGAGGCGGTGGCGGAGGACCGGCAGCGCCAGCGATTTGATGTCGCCGAAGCTGACGTTGGCCCGGCCGGCGACGAGCGCGCGGACCTTGGCCCCCAGGATCAGCCCCTGCGCTCCGCGGGGACTGCTGCCGTAGCGGACGACGCGCCGCACGAGGGGCGGGGCGCCGTCGGCGTCCGGATGCGTCGAGCGCACCAGGCGGGCGGCGTAGGCCTTCACGTGCGACGCGACTTCGACCTCCCGCGCGAGCCGCCGCATGTCGGCGACGTCCTGCTGCGAAGCGACCACCGAGACGCGGGGCAGGTCGGCGGCGGTGGTGCGGTCGATGATCTCCACCAGCTGCATCAGGTCGGGCACGTCCACGGTCAGCTTGAACAGGAACCGGTCGAGTTGGGCCTCGGGCAGAGGATACGTCCCTTCCATCTCGATGGGGTTCTGCGTGGCGAGCACGAAAAACGGCTCCACCAGCGTGTAGCTGACGCCCGCCGCCGTGACCATGTGTTCCTGCATCGCCTCCAGCAGCGCGGACTGGGTTTTGGGCGTGGCCCGGTTGATCTCATCGGCCAGTAGGACCTGGGTGAACACCGGCCCCCGCTGGAACTCGAAGAACCGCCGTCCCGACGCGTCCTGCATCACCATGTTCGTGCCGATGATATCGGCCGGCATCAGGTCCGGGGTGAACTGGATGCGCGCGTACTGCAGGTCCAGGCTCTGGGCCAGCGTCTTCACCAGCAGGGTCTTCCCGAGGCCGGGCACGCCCTCCAGCAGCACGTGGCCGTCGGCCAGCAGTGCGATGATGACGTGCTCGATGAGCGCGTCATGGCCCACGATGACCGTGCTGACCTCGCGCCGGATACGATCGTAGACGCCGGCAAATGTCTCTGGTGTCATGACGTCCTCCTCACTCTCACCGTCTGACCGGCGTCAGCGCAGCTGCGCCAGGCGCTGGAAGTAGGCCCGGATCAGCGCCCGGTAGCGCGCCGGGATGCGTGCCCGCTCCATGTACGTCTCGACCTGCCGGAGCAGTCCGGGCTCCGACCCAGAACTCCCGACGCGCGGGGTTCCCGGCCGGCCGGCACCGACCACGTCAGACGCGCTCACGTCGCCTTCTCCCTGTGCCCCTTTCACACGTTCGGGCGTTCGCTGGACCTCCAACCTAGGCGTGGGCGCGCCGAGCTTTTCTGTTCCCTGACCGGTGCCCGGGGTCACGCCTTCGTTCGGTCCTTGCGGGGTCGGCGTGCTGTCCGGGGAGGTACCCTCGCCCTGCGCCCGGGTCGGGCCGGGAGCCGGTCGGGAGGCCTCGCCGGCCGGCGGCGTCTCGGGAGACACCTGGTCCGATGGTGTGCCGCCGGCAATGCGCGTCCGTGACTGGTCCAGCTGCTGCTGCGCATTGCGGAGACCTTCCTCATCGGCGAGCAGCCCTTCCAGGCCTTCCAGTTCGCGGAGCGCCTGCGTCAGCGACTGTCCGGCACCGGGTACGTCGCCCCGTTCCAGCCGCTCCCGGGCCTGCTGCAGTTGCCGCTGGACGTCCGCCGGCTGGGACCCTCCACCCTCCTGGGCGATCTGTCCCAACCGGTTGAGCAGGTCCTGACGCGATGACGATGCGTCATCGAGGCGCGAGGCCAGCTCTCGCAGTTGGCGGATCTGGCGCTGCACGGTGTCGCGGCGGAATAGGTTCTCGGGAAGACCCGCGTTCTGCGGTCCGGCCGGACGCGAGGCTCTCACGCGCTCGTCGATTTCCCGCCGAATCGCCTCAGCCTGCCGTCCCAGTTCATTCACCCGTCCCAGCGCCGACGCCCGGTCGAGCCGCCGGTCCTGCAGGCCGACGCCCAACTCCCGCATCTGCCCGGCGAACCGGCGCGTCTGCACGGCGCGGTTCGTCCGCGCCCGCGACTGGAGCGCCTGCGCAAACTGCTCGAGCCGCCTGCCTTCCTGGCGGATGACTTCGGTCGTGCGCCGGGCCGGAGTCCCCGGCACCGTGAGCCCGTGCAGCCACGCCGTCCAGACTGCCAGCACCACCGCCAGTCCGACGGCGAACACCGCGTCTCGGGGCAGGCGCAGGGGAAACGCGTCTTTCCCACGGACCGCGGCGACGCGCGCCGAGGCGTCCGCGATCACCCGCCGTCCCATCGCCGTGACGGGGGAACGACCCAACGCGATTTCCACCCCGGTACTGGTCCGTTCTTCCAGTCCCATCTGCACATCGAGCAACCGGCTGGCGGTCAGGACGTCAACACGCTGCAGGAACGCCGCGATGACCGTCAGGATCGCACCGGCGGCCGCGGCCAGCGTGAGCGCGGTCGACACCGGCACGGTGGCCAGTGGGAGCACCAGATTGCCCACCTCGACGGCCAGCAGCGCCCCCAGCGCGGCCTTCGCCGTCCGCGCTCCGACCCGCAGCGCACGCCCGGCCGTGATCCGGACGGCTAGGGGCCGGACCAGGCCCAGCAGCGTCACGCTGTCGGCAGTCATGCCGCCTGTGCCTCCCGTCGGATGGCGCCGACGCGCGCCGCCAGCGCTGCCGTGCCTGCGATGATCAGGAGCGTATAGGCGACCAATGCCACACCGACCCCCACGCCGTCACCGGTCATCGCGGCGGGGATGGCGTGCAGTGGGCTGATGAACTGCCACGGTCCACTGCCGACCGTCACCCCGATGACCATGAGGACCAGCGTCAGCCAGAGCACCGCGGAGCGCGAAAAGTCCGATTCAAAGAGTGTGGAGTAGAGCGCCCCGAGGGTGCCGACGGCGGTCGCCGCCGCGATCGTGACGGCGCCGGCCGCGGCAATCGGTACCAGCGGATGGCCGCGGATTCCGGCCACGACAACGGTCAGCGGCAGCGCGAGCGCGACGAGGAGGACGGAGAAGACGGCCGAGGTGATGACCTTCCCGCGCGCGATGACCCCGCCGGGGAACGGACTGGCCGCAAGATCCCACGGCGCTTTCTCCCCTTCAACGGCGATCTCGCCGGAGGCGGTTGCCGAGGTCAGGTACACGATGGCGAGGGACTGGATGATCAGGAACACCTGCAGCAGGTCCTGCTGGCGCACCTCCTGCCGGCGGCCCAACTCCGGCGGCAGGGAGAGGATGGTCAGGACGGCCAGCACGCTCAGAAACAGCGTGTATCCGGCAATGGCCTTGGGACCGCTCGCTCGAGCGCGGAGATCTCCGCGGAGTATCGGGTTGACTCGCATGCCGCAGCCGTCAGCGACCTCCGGTCACGGTGATGGGGCTCAGCAGCAGGTCGAGACGGCGCTGGTCGCCCGCTCCCTGCAGGTGCACGGCCACGCGCGCATCGCGCACTTCGCCGAGTAACCACAACGTCTTGTACCCGATTATAGCAGGGGTGTTGTAACCATCCAGCCGGGCTGTGATCCACGCCCGCGCGTCGCGCGCGAAGTCGCCGGTGGCGGCGTTGCGGTCTGCGGGCATCCAGGCGCCCGGCGCTAGGGTCGCCGTCAACCGCGCGGAGATGTCGGGTAGGGATTGGCTCTGGCCGTTGAGGTAGACAGCGGGCGCCGAGACCACTCCCCCCGTACGATTCTCGTACGCGAATTCGATCCCAGTCGTCGTCGACGCGGCGGTCCCGGTGACGGGCAGCGAGATCATGCGCACGGTTTCGAAGAAGAACACCCCGGGCTCGGTCATGCCGCTGATCGAACCATCCGCTGACGCCGTGTAGTGAAGCGGCGTCAGCGGCCGCAGCAACGAGTCCTCCGGGGGCGTCAGCATGTAGGACCCTCCGTAGGGCTGCAGCAGCGCGACGTAGGTGGTCACGCGGGCCAGGTCGGCCGCCCCGGTGGATTCCAGAACCGACATCTGAACCAGCGCGGACGCCG
>Ga0209640_10000697_pt1 | contig 26617 bp, 24 predicted proteins | sample RifCSP10_1_FD_184018 | JGI IMG/M metagenome (GOLD analysis project Ga0209640, IMG submission 184018) | Soil microbial communities from Rifle, Colorado - Rifle CSP2_sed 10_1 (SPAdes) (version 2) | ecosystem: Environmental > Terrestrial > Deep subsurface > Rock core/Sediment | place: Rifle... | reverse complement strand
GGAGAATGTTGCTGACGAGACGGACAAGAGCTTGCTCATGACGCGCACCGAAGTGCTATGCAGTCGGTGTGACGCACATCTCGGCCATGTGTTTGATGACGGCCCGAAACCGACCGGGCTTCGCTATTGCCTGAATTCTGCTTCCCTGAAATTTGTGAAGGCGAAGTAAGGAAACCGACACAACAGACATATGCAGCAGAGGGCCTGGCGACCCCTCTGTTTCATCCTGCCCGGCGAGCACGCCGTTTCTCCTCGTTCCGCATCTTTCTTTTCATCGCACCGGTTAGTATATTCCCGCAGAGTCTCATCCCTTCCACACCCGGATCGTGGAAATGTATCGCCCCTCTGTTCGTACCCTTCTGGCCCTATTGATCGATGCCCTCCTGCTGAGTTTCTGTGTCCTCCACACTACGTCACTTCTTGATCGTGCAAAATCTCCATTTACTCTCCAGCAGGATGCAGGTCGGGTGATCCTCCAAAGCATTATTGAGCCCGCGGTTTGTTCCGATCTCCGCCCAGGCGATGAACTTCTCATGTGGAACGGGCGTCGGCTTGCCTTCGCCGCGCAGGCCGTATTCTTTGCGGACAACTCTGCAGCGGGAGAGACGGTTACGATCAGCTATCGTCGTGGACTCATGGAGGGATCCACAGTGTGCACGTTGTTGCCTGCACACAACATCACATACGTTGTCATCGTGTGGTTTGTCGGGATTGTGACCTTTGCGTTGGCGATCTTTGTTATCCTCGTGCGTCCGCGGGATCGGGTGGCGAGCATTCTCCATTGGGCCATGGTTTCTATGGCCGTCGTAGTTGTGGTTGCCTTCGAGGGGGTGACGCCCGGAAGCCGGATTGGCTATCTGAGTAGCATCCTCTTCTTTCTTTCGTACATGGGCGTCGCGGCGACCTTCTTTCTGTTGACCACGATGTTCCCGATGCCGCTTCCGGGGTCGTTTCCGTTGAAGCTCGTTGGCAGCTTTCTTCCCGCCGGTGTTCTGATAACCCTCCTTCTCAATGCCCATGCTGATATCGTCCTGGCAGGAACAGAAATCGGATTTGCACGCTACCAGTTCTGGTTCGACGTCTTCCACGTGGCCATTATTCTGTATGTGCTCGGTGGAATCGCCAACTTCATTGTGTCGTACGTGCGTACGACGTCCCGTGCAGATCGACGAAAGTTGCAGTGGGTTCTCTGGGGACTCTGCCTTGGCCCGACGCCGTTTCTTCTTCTGGTTGTTCTTCCGGGGTTGTTGCAGTCCGGCCCCATCGTCGCGGAAGAGTACACGTTGATATTTCTGACGATCATCCCGGTGTCATTCGCCATCTCGTTCGTTAAACATCATCTGCTGAACGTCGAAGTGGTCATCAACCGCACGACGGTTTACGCGATCGTGGTCGGGGCCGTCGTTGGGATCTACGTTGCCCTGGTGGGTCTCGTGGGAGCTATGATGGGAGAGTTGCAAACCTCCTTCGGTACCGGCGCCGCAGTCATCGTCGCACTATTGTTTGAGCCATTGCGCCGCGGCGTTCAAAGGTTCGTTGATCGACGTTTCTTCAGAGTCCGATACAATTTCCGGGAGGCGGAACGGAAATTCCTTCACGATATGAAGGAATGCGTTGGGGCCCGGCAGCTCGCAGAGCTGATTGTTCGTGAAACCGACAGACTCATACCTGTGGAACGGATCGGGTTCTTCACCCTTGCCCCTCCCGGCCATCGACTGTGCGTGCTTGCGCACAAGCAGTTTGAGTTTCTCGAACGACGCAGCATACAATTTGAGGCCGACAAGTTGAAAACGCAGCTACGGCGGCCGGTCGCCCTTGCAGATAAGATGGAATCAGGATTGGACTTCGAATCCGCCGACCCGGAGGTGTTCCACCGGTGGGGAATTGCACTGGTGTTTCCCTTGCTTTCGGCAACCTATGCTTTTCACGGGTTTCTCGTGTTGGGTGTGAAGAAGTCGGGACACCGCTTCACCAGCGAAGATGCGGATCTTCTGACCAACGTTGCCGCCCAAGCCGCTCTCGAACTTGAGCGGATTGCCCTTCACAGGAACCTCCTCCAACAGGAAGCCGAAGCGGAACGACTGAGGGAGTTGAACAGTCTCAAGTCCGATTTCGTGCGGTATGTGTCGCATGAGCTCAAGAGCCCCTTGACGAACATCAAGATGTTCACCGAGCTGGTCCATCAAAGGCTGCAGGGAAATGTGAGGCGTGTTGCAAGGCATCTTCAGACGATCGAAGGCGAAACCGACCGGTTGGACCGGATGGTCACCACAATCCTCGATGCTACAAAGGTCGAAAAGGGAATGATGGACTACACGCTCGCCCCGGCAGATCTTGGAGAGATTGTTCGGCATGGCATGAAGACGATGCAATACATGCTGGCGAAGAAGGAGTTCGCGGTACATGTCTCGCTCCCGAAACGGCCGCTTCGCGTGCGCGTGGACCGCGATGCGGTTATTCAGGCGTTGACCAACCTTCTGAGCAACGCAATGAAGTACTCCCAGGAACGGAAAGAAGTGCACGTTGTGGTCTTGGTGGAAGGACGCCATCTTCGCTGTTCTGTGAAGGATCATGGGAGAGGGATTTCTCCGGAGGCGCTGCCACACCTGTTCGAGAAATTCTACCGCGACCCGGTGACAAGTAGAGATGTGCAGGGGATTGGCCTTGGCCTCTCTCTTGTCAAACACATCATGGACGGCCACGGAGGTACGGTGGAAGTCATCAGCACACCCGGGAAAGGGAGCACGTTTTCGCTCCTCTTCCCGTTCAACAAGGTGAACGATGGGCAAAAGAAAGAGGATCCTCGTCGTCGAAGACGATCCGGTCATCGCACGCGGGCTCCGCGAGCTTCTTCGATCTGAAGATTACATGGTCGAGAGCGTCGCGAGTGGAACGCGGGGACTGGACAAGATGCTCGGCTCTCACCCGGATCTGGTGTTGCTCGACGTGAACCTTCCCGGCGTGGGCGGGCTGGAAATCTGTCGGCAGGCGCGGGCCGGCGGGTTCACCAATCCGGTTCTGATGCTGACAGCGCGAGTAGACCAGACAGACAAGATCTCAGGCCTCGAAGCGGGAGCGGACGACTACATCACGAAACCGTTTGACGGGCGGGAACTACTTGCCCGGATCCGTGCACAGCTACGGATTTCATCGCGCAGAGCGTCCCCACTGGTCGTGAATCACGCCGGTCCCGGCGGCGGTAATCGCAGGCTCCTGTGTATTATGTTCACCGACATGAAGGATTTCTCCCGGACAATGAATCGGGATGAACAACTCGGTCTGAAGCTGCTTAAAAGACAGAACAATACAATCACGAGGCTCGTTACAAAGTACGGTGGTCGCATCGTGGAAGTGATAGGCGATGCATTCCTGATCGCGTTTGAGAGTGCCGTGGTCGGTAGCGAGTGTGGCGTGTCAATTCAACGGGCGTTCATGAAATACAACTGCCCGCGCCCTCCGCGAGAACAGATTCATGTGAGAATGGGGATTCATCTTGGCGATGTGATGGAGGTGGAAGGAAAACTCAGGGGCGACGCCGTCAATGTTGCCGCCCGCCTGCAACAGCTCGGACATCCTGACCACATCACGGTGTCAGCGGGTGTATACGATGCACTCAAAGCAAGACTCGGCGCCCATGTCCACAAACTGGGACTCAGGCGCGTAAAGAATATCCGTCAACCGGTGACGGTGTACCAGATCACCGTCTAGCCAATTTCCGCGGGGAACCATGAAGACGATATTTCTCATTGAAGACGACGAGGCGATTGTCGGCGGGTTACGGGAGGCATTGTCCCACGAACATTTCAAGGTCCTTTCTTCCGCCACCGGCGAGAAGGGACTGCACATGGTAAAACGCGAGAAGGTAGATCTCATCATCCTTGATCTCATACTTCCCGACATGAATGGTGAAGACATTTGCCGGGAACTCCGGAAAGACGGCGTGCAGACTCCCATTCTGGTCCTCTCGAGCAAGAACAAGGAGTTGGACAAGGTGCTGTTGCTGGAAATGGGGGCGGATGATTTTGTGACAAAACCCTTCAGTCTCCCCGAGTTGATTGCACGCGTGAAAGCGCTTCTGCGGCGGAATGTTGAGGTCAAGGAGATTCAGGAATGCTCGTTTGGCGCAGTGTACATCGATTTCCGCAAGCAGGAAGGAACCAAGGGAGGGAAGCCGATTCGCCTGAAGTCGCGGGAAGCCGAGATTTTGCGGTACCTCGTTCAGCGGGAAGGTGAGGTGATCACGCGCGACATGCTCTTGAACGACATTTGGGGGTATGAAACCTTTCCTGTCACCCGGACCGTTGACAATTTCATCCTCTCCATCAGGAAAAAAATTGAACAAGACCCAGCAAAGCCGAAGCACTTGCTAACTGTTCACACCGCAGGGTACAAGTTTGTGAAATAGACCATTCCTCAGGCCGCGATCGACTCCACCTCCTTCTGTTTGTCAGCTCGGTCTTCCACTCCACCTCGAGACAAATCCGGGAAGACCCGCTGCTGCGCATGATGTCGCTGAAAGATGGAGAGCTGAAAAAAGATCCCCGTTGTCACAACCAGTTTGATGAAAAATTCCAGCAGGGGCTCCTGTATGGACTGTTTCCGGAGAAACCTCAACCAGCGCTTGAAAATGTTCGTCCATGAGTAGAAGAGCCGGTTGATTCGTTTGTACGCCTCGATGATTTCCTGTTCCGACAGACGCGGGTGCTTGAAGAGGAGATGATCGCCATCGTAGTGGGACAGATCCCTGTCGACAAGTCGTTCCTCTGCCACGACCTGGTGGTACCATGGTGTTCCGTAAATTGGGATGGAGATGGAAGGAAGGATCACAGAGGTTCCCACCTCTTCCAGTCGGTCCGGAAGAGTCTGATAATATTCTTCCGTATCCTCGTCGAGCGCAAACATCAGGCCGGTGAAGGGAAGGATACCCCGGCGCTGGAGTTTGTCGAACGCCTCTTTGTACTCTTTCACCTTATTCTGACGTTTTCGCACTCCCTCAAGACTTTTCTCGTTCAGGGATTCCATTCCGATGAACGCCATGCGACATCGCGCTTTCGCGAGCAGGTCCACAAATTCATCGTCGCGCAAGCACTCGATGCTGAACTGTGTCCCGATGGCCCAGAACTTCAGTTTTGCAATCTCCCGCAGCAGCGCCTTTGCGTTTTTCAGATCGCCCCCCAGGTTGTTATCGAGAATCATTGCCATCTTCCGCTTATGCCAGGGGAGAGCGCGTGTGTTTGTCAGGTCCTTCACAACATCCTCGATGGGACGAACACGGTACGGCGACCTCCTGATGTTGAGCTGGCAGTACGTGCATGGGTGAGGACACCCGCGTGAGGCTTCGGTCACAACTGGAACGGCAAAACGGCGCTCAACAAGATCATAGCGAGGCGGAGGTATATGTACTAGTGACGGAGACGGACCGGCTGCGTAGCGTCGTTTCAGGGTTCCCGCGACCATGTCGCGCACCATTTCCGGCCACACCTGTTGTGCTTCACCCACAAGGATCGCATCAAAATGTGGCTCCACCTCGTCGGGGAAGGTGGAGGCAAACTTCCCACCTCCCACAACAACCTTGCCCATCGCTCGAAACCGGGCTGCCACTTCATAGGCATGTGGTGCAAGATAGTCCAAGAAGCTGATTGCGATGAACGATGCATCGGTGTTGTAGTCGATGGGCCTGATCATCTCGTGCAACACCTCGACGTCAAGATCTGAAGGCGTGAGTCCGGCAAGCAGAATTCCCGGCAAAGGCGGGGCTGGAATGCGCGCGTAGTATGGACTTGCCTCCCCGAGATTCTGAAAGAGAACGATGATCAACAGCTTTGGCTTCCTCATGGCATGCTCTCCTGTGCGGAACGTTATGCTGCATGGGACCGACGATCAGTTAGTGTTTCCTTGTGATCATTCTCCATCTCCTTCCATACGCCGGCGATCGCAGAGAGGAGTCTGTCAATGTCTTCGTGCGTGTGCGTTGCCATCACGCTGAGGCGGAAGCGTTGTTGAGACACGGGAACAGCGGGATATTCCACCGAGTTTATAAAGATCCCGAGTTCGTGAAATATTCTCGCTGCCCGTCGGATGTTCATCCACGCCGGCACACGCAACGGGATGATGGCAGCCTGGGGGTGTGCTGCAAATCCGAGTTTCTGCAAACCAGTTGCCGTGTACCGAACATTCTCCCGAAGTCTCTCCACAATCTCCGGCTCACGATCGATGGTGTCGAGACACGCCAGAACGGTTGCAACAACCATTGGTGGGAGCGACGCGGAGAACATGTAGGGGCGGGCAAAGAACCGGAGATAATCAATGATCGGCTTGGAGGCGGCGACAAACCCACCGGTCACGGCAAATGCCTTGCTGAATGTTCCCATGGTGATGTCAATCTTCCCTTCCAATCCGAAGTGGGATGCCGTCCCGTGGCCTCCGGGACCCATGACGCCCGTCCCATGCGCATCATCAAGCACAATGATTGCCCCTTGTTGCTTGCACAGCGGGACAAGTGCATCCAGGGGAGCGAGATCGCCGTCCATGGAGTAGACACCTTCCACACCAACGAAGATCTCTCCGTGTTGTCGTTGGCGAACCTCGTTGAGCAGGTGTGCGAGCCCTCTAACATCATTGTGGCAGAAGCGAAGCGCCCGAGCGCCCGAGAGCTTCACGCCGTCGCAGAAAGAGGCGTGACTATACGCGTCTGCGATCACCGTGTCACCTTGCCCGAAAAGACCCACAGCAAGCCCGACATTCGCACCATAACCGCTGGAGAAGATCAATGCATCCTCGGTCTGCTTCAATGCGGCCAGACGCTCCTCGAGCTCATGGTGCAATACCGTGTAGCCGTTGAGCAACGGCGGTCCCCCCACGCCAACGCCGTAGAAGTCGATCACTTTCTTCACCCGCTCCTTCACTACAGGATGTGTGGCCAGACCCAGGTAGTTGTTTGATCCAAACATGAGCATGCGGTGAGGTATCCCGGTGTGAGGATCCCCCACAAGAACCTCCCGGTCGGTTGAAGTTGCGAGGCGTCGCAGGCACTGCATTTCCCGGTTGCTCTCAAGCTTTCCGAGAAACGAGCCAAAGAGGGCAGTTCGCTCGTGAAGCCGCAGGTTTCTTCCTTGCAGAAGGATCTGGCGGAGGTCAAAGTTCTCGCCCCCTTCATACTGTTCATGCGCTGACATGGCGATGCACTCCTTTCCGGATTTCGTGATCGAGTTGCACTAGCTGAGCAAGGTATTTCTCAATGCTTCCGTTCGTTATGGAGGAGAGATTTCGTATGCGGCCAGTATCAATGGGCACCCTCTCCCCATACAGTCGGAGATGTATTCTCCGATCGGAAGTCACATGGCCAAGCCGGACCGGCTCCCAGTGCTGCCGCCGGGAAGCACAGAGGAACGTATCCTCCGCGTCGGGAGGAACTGTAAACACGAGTTCATACTCCCCATGCTGTCCGGCCAGGAGCAGCCAGGCTGGGATACCTCGTGCATCGACCGCGGCAAGCGCGTCAGAGTGGATGAGGGATTCGCAGTCAGCGTCAATATCAAAACCAACACCGTTCAACCGCATCAGTTGATCGAGGGTTGCGATCAAGCCATCGCTGGTGTCCATGCATGCTGTTGCAACCCCTCTGAGAATCTTGCCATATGCAAGCCCTGCAACGGGTTGGTATGCAATGCTCGCTGGTGTTGGTTGCAGACGTTCGAGAGCGAAGGCATTTCCCAGCCCGAGCGGACCCGAACAGTATACGGCATCTCCTGGAGCACATCCGCACCGGGTCATGGGTTGCGCTGATCGAACGGAGCCGACAGCCGTACCGCTCGTCATGAGATGCGGACCGGTGTTGATATCACCGCCGAGAAGATAGGTTCCCCCTGCCACACAGGCTTGTTCAATTCCTTCCTGCATCCTGAGCAACGAAGCCATGGGAAAGCCCTGTGGGACCACCTCTGCCACGAGCATGCCGATGGGATCCGCGCCAACGGCTGCCAGATCGCTGAGGCTTGACATGACTGTCATCCAACCCACAAGGAATGGATCGGAATAAAGTCCACTGACGATTTCCTCCACAATGCTATCGCATGTGATTGCGAGATGGAAGTCGTGCGCCAATGAAACGATTTCCGCGTCCGCTTCATGGACCCGATGGAATTGCATCGGGGATCGGCGGCTCTTGCTTGTCAGTTGATTAATCAGGCGATTCTCAATAATTGCATCTATCATGGACACACCTTCAAGAAACGGGGGAGGATGCCGAATTGTGCGAATGACGTGCTGATCACTTCACCGTCGAACTCAACAGCGAACGGGCGTTCGGCGGTCACGATCAGTGATGTTGTGGACCAACGATCGGTCTTTGGTATCCGTCCACTCCGTATGAGCGAGCGGGCAAATTGGAGTATCTCCCATCTGTTCATGTCGCGCGAGACATAGACCTGCAGTGTCCCGTCGTTGTATTTTGCCGGGGAGGGATAAACGAAGTGTCCGGAACAATGCGGACTTTTGATGATGCCGAGATTCGATAGCGTCGTCGTGACCGATCCGTGTTCCGCGCTGCAAAGTGTCGCCCGAAAGCCCGTGAATCTTGCAATTGTAGTGAACGCAGAATATGCAATTGCCGCTGAAGTAGAAACCCGCTTCAGGAATTGCAGAATGGGATCGGGTGAATTGAAAAATCGGTTTGCCTCGGCTGTGATACCAACACTGGCATTCACCAGGAAGTACCGTGTAATGAAACCCGCATCGGTTGCAGCAACCAGGCATCCCACATCGCGGGCAACTGCGTGCCGGAACCCAAGCTTGCAGGGGATCCCCTCAACCATATCCTTGCGGACAAAGGGCTTGTGAAAATCGTTGCTTGAGCCGAGACCGAGGGCGCCAAACCGAACTGTCTCACGTTGTTCGGGTGTGACGACGGAAAGAAGAATGTTCAGGAGGCTGTTTACTGTCCCGTCCCCTCCCGCTGCTGCAAATTCGCGCTCCCCGTTCTGCAGTGCATCGATGATCGCGCGCTGCGTTGTTTCCTGGCCGTCCATCAGCAAAAGTGTCGCCTTGAACCCTTGTGTATGAAATTCAGTCTCCGCTCTCCGCCACTTCACGAGTGCTCTGCCGCCGGCTGCATTTGGATTGAGAAAGAGAAGCATGGCTCCACCTAGATCTGTTCGCGGGATGGCCGCTCTGCAAGCGTCACGGCGAACGCCAGATAAAAGAGCATGAGCGGAATGAACCAGTCAGGGCGGCACCGGACTGCGAGTCCGGAAAGAAGCAAGATGTATCCGTTGACGACCGGGACGATGGCCCTGTGGGCATGAACATCGGTTCGCACTTTGTGCAGACGTACTTGTCCCAATAATATCACTGCGATTCCCGGACCAGCAAATGTGGAGATAGCAACAAGGTGCCATGGCAGCCTTCCTTCGCCAGTGGAGAGAAACACATAGCCCGCGCAGACTACTGCTGTCGCTGCGAAGAGATGACTGACAAAGGCCGCAGTTCTTCTTCCGTATGCCACAGGCAAAGTGTTGTAGCCTGTTGCACGGTCGGCAGCGATGTCCTTGAAATAGCCGGCGAGAACAAAGTTTGCGTAGCCAAAGAAGATCACAAGTGCCGGAAAGAGGAGTGGGAAATCTGTTGAGGACCCACCGCCTGCGAAGAATGCCATGAAGAACAGAGCTGTTACGATCCAGGCATTGTAGAAGGGCCCGGCCCACCATTTCCTCTTGAAATAGGTATATGTCAGAAGGCCCGCCGCGGCTGCGAAGCCGATGAGGAGATTCCATGCGTTGCAGAGTGCAAACACAAGGACACAAAAGGTCAGCCCGCCGACACTTACCCAGAGAACCCCAGTGCGTGTCACGTCACCCTGAATCAATGGACGGTAAGGGGCAGAAAGAGAATCCGTGTCGACCTGAAAACAATCTGTGAGTGCTTGTCCGAATCCATAGGACAGAAACGCGGCAGTACCAATGAGAAGAGTGCGCGTGAGAGGGATCTCTGAAGCGAAGGCCAGTCCTGCGATGCCCGTAATCCCAGAGACAAACAAGAGGTACGGACGCATTGTGACGATATACGACCTGACAAAGGAGGGGAGTGTTGTCCCGGCTTTTTGATGAAGACCCATTTCTATTTGCATGTTCAGAACTCCTTGCCTAAGTGGCTTCAGCCATGGTCTCCCTGACCCGGTACTTGCGCTGCCCCACAGCCCCTAAGAAATTGAGCAACGGATAGAGCGTTGAGAAAAGGCCGGGCAAATGAGACACAGACTTTGCCGGCAAGCCGATCATAGGGGGCAGGACAAGCTCTGCCTTGGGCTTCTGAAGAAGCTGGCAAATCTTCCTCGCGACGTAATCAGTGTGAAGAGGGGTGTTGACGAAAGGAATCGTGGAACGAGAGTCGCGCGATTCTCGTGTGAGCATGGAGGTGCGGACCGAACCGGGAGAGACGATACTTACTTCCACGCCGCTCAGTCTGCATTCTTCGCGAACAGCAAAGCATATACTTCGCAGTGCCGACTTGCTCGCGCCGTAGACGGCACCGAAGGGCATTGGGATGATCCCCCCGAGCGAACCGATGTTGACAATATGGCCTCGTCCCTGGCTTCGCATGTACGGAAGAACCGACTTCACTGCGTAAATCGGGCTGATGAGATTTGTGCGTATGATGGCGTCGATCTCGGTGGTGTCGAGTTCTTCAAGAGCCCCAGGCGCCACCAGGCCGATGCAGTTAACGAGAACATCAATTCGCTGAAAGCGAGCGAAAACATCACGCACCAAGTCCTCCCATTCCTTGAAGGAATCGAGGGATGCTTCGATCGCAGTGCACAGCGGGTTCACCATCCTGAGATCTGACGCCAGCAACTGCACCCTACTCCGTTGTCTACCTGTTGCGACTACGATTGCCCCTTGCGACGCCAGCATCGTACACAGCGCGATCCCGATTCCCCCAGTTCCACCCGGGACAAGAACCACTTTTCCATTCATATGTCGCGATCCTGTTTTCACCGTAGTCTGACTCCATGTTCTGAGTCAAGGTAGTTGTCTGATGGACAACGTTTGTCAGGAAAGTGTCAGTGATACGTCATAAGGCGTGAAAGGAAATCGCCCCTTTTTGCTTGTGAACCTCGTTTTGCCTACATTCAACCACCATTTTTGCATTATCCATGAAGATTTACACGAAGACCGGCGACAAGGGGGATACCTCACTTTTTGGAGGGCAGCGCGTTCCCAAAGATGCGCTTCGCATCGAGGCATACGGAACCGTGGATGAACTGAACTCTCTTCTCGGCGTTGCCCGGGCCGACAATACAGGGTCGCTGGTCGACAAGGTTCTTGGTCACGTGCAAAGTGAACTGTTTGACCTTGGCGCGGACCTTGCCACACCCCGCTCCAATCACAAGAAACAGATCAAACGGATTGAACCGCGGGATGCGCATGCGCTTGAAAAATACATCGACAGTCTCGAAACGCATCTCAAACCGCTCCGAGCGTTTGTCCTGCCGGGTGGGTCACCCGTTGCCGCACGGCTGCACTTTGCCAGAACCGTCTGCCGCAGGGCAGAGCGGGTTGTGGTTCGGCTTTCCCGGAACGAAGATATCGGTGAGGGGATCACGGTGTATCTTAACCGCCTTTCTGACCTTCTCTTCGTCCTTGCACGATACGCAAACCACGTGGCAGGAGTGGCTGAAACGAAGTGGAAGTCCTAACGCGTGGATGAATGCCCGGTCGTGATCCCCACCTTAGTGTGACCACAAAGAAAAGAAAATACCGCCGTAAGTCGACATCGACGAGTGCATTCGGCACATCCGGACGGATCGGGCACGACTCCTCCAAATTTTACGCGAGCAAACTTTACGACGGCATTCGGCCAACCGACCAGGACGACGCCGGGGAGAATGCTGTCGATCCGGCCCACCTTGATCGCATCTTCCTCGCAAGCAGCGAACGAATGGAGGCGCTCCCCGACCGGAGTGTCCATCTTATGATCACCTCTCCACCCTATAACGTCACGAAGGAGTACGACAACGATCTGACGATGGAAGAATACCGCGCCCTGTTGCGGTGTGTCTTCACGGAGACCTTTCGCGTTCTGGTGGATGGAGGTCGTGCCTGCGTGAACGTTGCCAATCTTGGCCGGAAGCCATACATCCCGCTTCATGCGTACGTCATTCAAGACATGCATGAAATAGGATATCAAATGCGCGGTGAAATCATCTGGGACAAAGGGGCAAGTGCGAGTCCGTCCACGGCGTGGGGGAGTTGGCGCTCCGCAGCCAACCCGACGCTCCGTGACGTGCACGAGTATGTCCTGATCTTCACCAAAGGAAACTTCGGGCGTAAGAGAGGAGAGAGGAAGGATACCATCGGGCGGGACGAATTTCTCGCCTTCACCAAGAGCGTATGGACGTTTCCCGCGGCCCGTGCTCGATCCATCGGGCACCCGGCGCCGTTTCCTGTTGAGCTTCCCCGGCGGTTGATCGAGCTGTTTTCGTTTGCCGGAGACGTCGTCCTCGATCCATTCTGCGGGAGCGGCTCGTCATGCATCGCTGCGGCGCTGTCCGGAAGGCATTACATCGGTTATGATGTGAAGAAACAATATGTGGAACTCGCAGAACATCGGATCACGGCAGCTCTTGATGGTGCAGCCAACTCTAACGGGAACGAAGCACGTCGAAAGAAGAAACGATGACCGACACGATCCTGGAGGTGAGGAACCTTGTGAAGCGGTATGGCGATCTCGTGGCCGTTGACGGTGTCACGTTCAGCGTCGCGAAGCAAGAGATCTTCGGTATCCTTGGCCCGAACGGAGCCGGGAAAACCTCGACGCTGGAAATGATCGAAACCCTCCGACCGATTGATGGTGGAGAGGTTCGTTTGAATGACATCGAAGTCCGCACCCACGCACAGGAAGTGAAGCGCTTGATAGGAGTGCAGCTTCAATCATCGTCATTCTTTGACAAGTTGAACCTCTCCGAGCTCCTTCTTTTGTTTGGCGAAATGTACGGCCGTCAGGTCGATCCACTGCAGCTTTTGAAAGAAGTTGAGTTGGAAGACAAGGCGAAGGCGCAGGTCGTGCATCTCTCCGGCGGTCAGAAGCAACGGTTCTCCATCGCAGCTGCACTGGTGAACGAACCTCTTGTTATCTTTCTCGATGAACCAACCACTGGTCTCGATCCGCAGTCGCGCAGACATCTCTGGGGCGTCATCAAGAGAATCCGGTCAGAAGGGAAGACGGTCGTCATCACCACCCATTACATGGAAGAAGCCGAAGAACTCTGCGACCGTGTGGCCATCATGGACCAGGGAAAGATCATTGCCCTTGACCAGCCACAGGAATTGGTGCGGCAGCTCCTCTCCCGTGGCTTCAGCAAGAACCGGGTGGAGCGGCTCGCCAGCCTTGAAGACGTGTTCCTGGACTTGACCGGACATTCACTTCGTGACGAATAGATTATTCTTCGTTCTCCGCGCCCCTGCGGAGAATTCTTGAAAGGGATTCTTCGTGCGTCTTAAATGGAAACTGATGATAGCTTCGCTGAAAATTTTCTTTCGGCAACGGGAGGCCATTCTCTGGACTCTTCTTTTTCCCCTCTTCATGATCTTTCTTTTTGGATTTGTGAAGTTCGATGGGCTGGGCCGCGTGACTGTGGGGGTCGTCAACGATGCCGGAGGAAAGGCGGCGCCCTTTGTGGAGGCGCTGAAAGAAGTCAGGACACTGAAGGTGATCGAGGGAAATCGCACGGAAGAACTGACGCAGTTGGGCAAAGGTGAGAGGGAAATGGTGGTGATCATTCCGGCGTCCTTTGACCCATCGTCAAACGACTCACTCCTCGCATACGTCAACGACGAGAAACCGCAGGAAGCGCAGCTCGGCGCTCTAATCCTGCAACGCGTTATGGACGAACAGGCGTTCCGCCGCTCACCGCCAGCCAACAGGATCGTCCTCTGGACGCAGCCTGTCAAGAGTCGCAACCTTACCTACATTGACTTTCTCCTCCCTGGTGTTCTCTCAATGTCCATCATGCAAATGGGGATTTTTGGCGTTGCGTTCGGGTTCGTCTCGTTGAAAAAACGGGGCATCCTGCGCAGGCTCTGGGTCACTCCCATGAAGCCCGACGATTTCATCCTTGCCCAGGTGGCGTTTCGACTCATCATCGTCATGATGCAAATCCTCGTCATGATCCTCGTGGGGGTGTACTTCTTTGATCTCCATTTCATTGGAAGTTTCGGATCGCTCTTCCTCGTCGGCATGCTGGGAGCCGTGGTGTTTCTTGCAATGGGGTTTGCACTGGCGGGCATTTCCAAATCCGAAGACCAGGTCGCGCCGCTCGCCAACATCATTTCACTGCCGATGATGTTGCTCTCGGGTATTTTTTTCAGCCGCTCGAACCTTCCCGGCTTCGTTCACACCATCACCGATTTTTTCCCGTTGACCTACCTTGCCGACGGTATGCGCGGCATTGCCATCGACGGTGCAACACTTGCTCAACTGACACCGCAGCTTCTTGGTCTTGGCATCTGGTGCATTGTTGCGTGCGCTGTGGCGGTGAAGATGTTCAGATGGGAGTGATTCATCTTCTCGTTGCGATGCCGATGTCAGTACATGAGGCCTCTAGGTGGAACACATGTCCTTGCGAACCCGGTCTTCACCTTGACAATCCAACCCCATCTTATTATATTGCTTCCGCGTTCCATTACACATCAACTTGTAGCGAGGGCTTGTCTTTCCTGCAAGTTACCTCGCCTTCCGGTCTCTGGAGAATCTTCTCGATGCTCACCGAATTTGGTCGAGTATTCATCTTCTTACTCATCGGGGGGGTATTTGTTGCAGGCGGCCTGATTGTTGCATGGTTGCTCCGTCCCAACCGTCCCTACCCCAGCAAACTCACCACATACGAATGTGGCGAAACGCCCATCGGCGACACCCGCGTCCGGTTCAATGTCCGTTTCTACGTTGTCGCCCTCATCTTTCTCATCTTTGATGTGGAAGTTGTGTTTCTGTTCCCGTGGGCAACGGTCTTCAAAGAGCTCGGGTGGTTCGCATTTGTCGAGATGCTGGTCTTTCTGGGGATCCTTTTCGTGGGATATGCCTATGTCTGGCGGAACGGAGACCTGGATTGGGACAAGCCTGCACCGAGGATCCCGAAGTATGAGCCGGGGATCGGTGTGCGGGAAAACCATCTGACGGAAGAAGAAGTCGTCGTCTAAAGGGACTGCATGGGACTACTCGACCAGAAATTTGAAAACGGCAACATCCTCATCACCACCGCGGATGACCTGTTGAACTGGGCGCGTCTCTCCTCGCTGTGGGGGATGCAGTTCGGGCTTGCGTGCTGTGCCATCGAAATGATGGCGATGGGGGCCTCTCACTACGATACCGACCGGTTTGGTGTATTCTTCCGAGGCACACCCCGTCAGTCCGACGTCATGATCGTTGCCGGCACGGTAACTCTCAAAATGGCCTCCCGGATCAAGACGCTGTATGACCAGATGTCCGAACCGCGCTACGTTATCTCCATGGGAAGTTGCTCGAATTGCGGCGGTCCCTACTGGGAACACGGCTATCATGTGTTGAAAGGAGTGGATAGAATTATCCCCGTCGACGTGTACGTCCCCGGCTGCCCGCCACGACCGGAGGCGTTGATCGAAGGCATCATGAAGCTCCAGGAAAAGATCCGCAACGAAAGCCTGGCAAAGAAAAAAACCGCATGATTTTCACCCCTAGTTCCACATTCCGCATTCCAAACTTTCAATGATACCTCTAGAAATTGGCGATACCCTGAAGGCAACGTTCGGCGATGCTATCCTCGGGACTACGATTGATGGCGTGTTCGACCCATTCAGCAAAATCGCGCCGGATCGGATCAAGGATGTTGCGCTCTTCCTGCGTGACAACCCGCAAACTGCATTTGACGCGCTGATGTGCCTGAGCGGTGTGGACTACACTGGCGGCAAGCTCGGCGTGGTATACCATCTTCACTCGATGAAATGGAACCACAAGTTTACGTTGAAAGTGGAGGTGACGGTGGAGAATCCGCATTGCCAATCGGTGGAGTCGGTGTGGAAGACGGCGAACTGGCACGAGCGGGAAGCGTTTGATTTGTTCGGGATCGTTTTCGATGGTCACCCGGACCTTCGCCGGATTCTCCTGCCGGATGATTGGGATGGACACCCGCTCCGGAAAGACTACCAGGTTCCGGAGTACTACAATGGCATGAAGGTGCCGTACTGATGGAAGCAACACTGACATCCCGACAAGTCGGGATCACGATTCCAGGTTTTGGCCGTCCCCTCAAGACTGAGGAGATGGTGTTGAACATGGGTCCGCAGCATCCATCCACGCACGGTGTGTTGCGCCTTGAGCTTGTGGTGGACGGCGAGGTGGTGGTGGATGTGATACCCCACATCGGCTACTTGCACCGGTGTTTCGAGAAACACGCCGAGGCGATGGCCAACTACCAGCAAGTGATCCCGTACTGCGACCGGATGGATTATGTCGCGGCGATGAACAACGACCTGGGCTATGCGGTTGCCTGCGAAAAACTCCTCAAGATAAAGATCCCGGAGCGAGTTGAATACATCCGCGTGATCATGGCAGAACTGCAGCGGATCGCCAGCCACTTGATTGCCGTTGGAACGTATGGGATGGACATCGGCGCCTTCACTCCGTTCCTCTATTGCTTCCGGGACCGTGAGCGTATCCTCGACATCTTCGAGCACACATGCGGGGCCCGGCTGCTGTACAACTACATCTGGATCGGTGGCCTCTCGCATGATGTGCCGGCGAACTTCCAGGAGAAGGTGAGAGACTTCTGCAAGTACTTCCGCCCGAACATCAAGGAACTGAACGATCTTCTCTCCTACAACAAGATTTTTGTGGAAAGAACAGCGGACGTCGGAGTGTTACCTGCCGATGTCGCGATTAACTACGGCGCGAGCGGCCCGGTGCTTCGCGGCTCGGGGGTGAGGTGGGATCTCCGCAAGAACGATCCGTATTCCATTTACGACCGGTTCGAGTGGGAGATTCCCGTGGGGACCGGAAAGATGGGAACGGTCGGTGATTGTTGGGACCGTTACATGGTGCGTGTGCACGAAATGGAGCAGAGCCTGAATATCATCGAACAGGCCGTCGACAAGATTCCACCGGGCGACGTGCAGTCCGCAGTCCCGAAACGAATTCGACCCGATGCAAGCGAAGTGTACGTGCGGACGGAAACCCCGAAAGGGGAGCTCGGATATTACGTCGTTGCGGATGGAACAACAAGTCCATTCCGTGTGAAGGTGCGTCCTCCATGTTTCGTTAATCTGTCTGCCCTCCCGGCGATGTGCCGAGGTGCGATGATTGCCGATGTTGTGGCGGTCCTCGGCAGCATCGATATTGTCCTTGGCGAAGTAGACAGGTGATGATTGCGGATTGCGAATTGTCAATCTCGGATTGAAGCACGTGACGCCCGAAGAACTCAAGAAGAGGACCAAGGAGTTTGTCGTTGGGGTTATCCGACTCAGCGATGAAATCCCGAAGAAGAAAGCCGCGGAGATCATGCACGGTCAGTTGCTTCGTGCTTCCAGCTCGGTGGGTGCCAATTATCGATCGGCATGTCGGGCGCGGTCACGGGCAGACTTTATTTCAAAAATTACTATTGTAGAAGAAGAAGCGGATGAAAGTTGTTATTGGCTGGAGTTATTCCTTGAATCAGGACTGGTGAAGTCACAAAAAGTTGAGTCGTTACTCAGGGAAGCCAGGGAGCTAACAGCCATTTTTGTGTCATCTGGCAAGACAGCAAAGCAAAATCGATGATTTTTCCAATCCGCAATTGGCAATCCGAAATCCGAAATGTGAGATGAAAGACTATCTAATTAGTATTCTCGAAAATGAAATCATCGTCTACACACTGATGGCAGCGTTGCCTCTGGTGTGGATTATTCCGTTCGCCCTCTTTGCCGTCTGGTGGGAACGGAAGATCTCTGCCCATATGCAGGATCGCCTTGGTCCGATGCGCACCGGCGGATGGCATGGGTGGGCGCAGACTATCGCCGATATCCTGAAGCTGATCCAGAAAGAAGACATCATTCCTACTGCGGCGGACAGAAAACTCTTCACCCTCGCACCATACATTGTATTCGTCGGCTCGTTCGCGGCGTATGCAGCAATTCCTTTTAGTGCAGCGTATATCGGCAGTGAGATCAATATCGGTCTCTTCTACATTATTGCGATCTCCTCCCTGGTGGTCGCCGGGATCCTGATGGCAGGCTGGGCTTCCAACAACAAGTGGTCGCTCTTTGGTGCTTTGCGGTCAGCGGCACAGATTGTCAGTTATGAAATTCCCGTTGTGCTCTCCCTCCTGGCAGTTGTTATGGTGGTGGGGTCGTTTGATCTTCAGGAGATCAACCGTGCACAGACCGGGCCAATCTGGAACTGGTTCCTCTTTCAGAAGTTTCCGTTTCTCTTCCTTGCCGGCATCATTTACTTCGTCGCGTCGCTGGCCGAAGTGAACCGGACACCGTTTGATATTCCCGAAGCAGAGTCGGAGCTGGTGGGTGGATACCACACCGAATACGGCGGCATGAAGTTCGCACTCCTCTTTCTCGCGGAGTATGCCAACATGTTCGCGGTGTCGGCGATTGCCACGACGATTTTCCTCGGTGGATGGAACAGTCCGTTCGGGGATTTCTTGTCGGGTCCCTGGTGGGGATTTTTCTGGTTTGTTTCCAAGGGGATGGGATTCATTTTCGTACAGATGTGGCTCCGCTGGACCTTGCCCCGGTTGCGGGTCGATCAATTGATGTATGTCGGATGGAAAGTGTTGATCCCGTTCTCGTTCGCGATCATTATTGGTGTTGGGGCCTGGGTAATGATCGCGGGGTAGCTCGGGTGGACTAACGAAAGGCTGTTCATGGGTCGCTATTTCAAGAATATCTGGGAAGGGGTGGTCACCGTCCTCATCGGCATGAGGATCACGTGGCGGCATTTGTTTACGCCTGCGGTGACGATTCAATACCCTGACGTGAAGCTGAAGCTCCCCGAACGTGCTCGCAACCGGCTGTACGTGAACATGGACGATTGCATCGGGTGCGACCAGTGCTCGATGGCATGTCCGGTGAATTGTATTACGATTGAAACTCTGAAATCCACGCCAGATATTGACCTCGGCCTTACCTCCGTGGGCACGAAGAAGAGATTGTATGTTCCCAGGTTCGACATTGATATTGCCAAGTGCTGCTACTGCGCGCTGTGTGTGTACCCGTGTCCGACGGAGTGCATCAAGATGACGGATGTATATGAGTTCTCCGAGTACGAGCGGACCAACCTCATCTACAACTTCTCCGTGATGACGCCCGCAGAAATCGATATGGCCAAGGCAAAACTCACGGCCCACGAGAAGGAACAGGCAGAGAAGAAAGCAGCGGCTCCGAAAGCGCCCGCAGCCCCGGTAGCCGCACCCTCCGCGGCCGCACCAGGTGTGCCGGGTGCCCGCAAACCGCTTCCGCCGCTTTCCCGGCCGGCGGCTGCTCCAAAGACTGATCCTCCACCCAAACCCGACAGCACATCGTAGCGCGTATGGAATTATTCGATATTGTTTTTTTCATCTTTGCCTTCATCACGATTGCCTCGGCATTCATCGTCGTCTTTTCGCGGAACATCATCTACTCGGCGTTCTCGCTTCTCTTTACTTTCTTCGGGGTCGCGGGTCTTTACGTCTTGCTCTATGCCGATTTCCTGGCCGTCACACAGGTCCTGATTTACGTCGGAGGAATTCTCGTGCTGCTTCTTTTTGGAGTGATGCTGACGAACAAGGTGGTGAATGTGGAAATCAAGACCGGGACGCTGCACACCATTCCGGCGCTCGTTCTCGTTGCTGTCGTGGCCGGATCGCTCAGCGGCTTGTTCTATTCGACGTGGAAGAGTGTTGCGACACCGACGACCTCGGTCCAGACGACATCGAAAACCATCGGTGAGATGCTGATGACGAGCTACCTGCTGCCGTTTGAGATTGCCTCCGTGATATTGCTGGTAGCGCTGATCGGTGCAGCGATGATCTCCCGCAAGAATCGACCATAAGGCTTCGTATGCAAGCATTCTTCGATGAGTTTCTCCAATGGCTGCCCAATGTGCAGCTTGCGCACTTCCTGATCGTGAGCGCGATCCTATTCTCGCTCGGGATCTACGGGATCGTGACACGGCGGAACGCAATTCTGGTGTTGATGGGTGTTGAGCTTGTGCTGAACGCTGCGAACATCAATTTTATCGCGTTTTCGCGGTACGGGGGTGTAAACATGGACGGGCAGCTTGCTGCCATTTTTGTGATTATCCTCGCGGCAGCGGAAGCGGCGGTTGCGCTGGCGATTGTGCTCAACATCTATCATCGCTTCCAGACCGTCAATGTGGATGAAGTGAGCACCCTCAGGGAGTAGCCATGATAGCAAGGTTGAACGAACAACTTTCAGACTAGATCGTACATGTCTCAGGAATTACTGCTAACCCTTTCGCTGATCGTCCTCGTGGCGCCGCTCCTCGGCTTCACATTGGTGATATTCTTCGGAAAGAAACTCCCCCGCCAGGGAGACTGGCTCGAAACGTCGATCATCTCGATCGCCCTCGTTCTCTCTTTCATCATCCTGTTCCAAAAGCTTACGCACTACCACGACCAGACGCTCTCGCTCAACTTCACGTGGGTTGATTTTCACAACGTCCCCGGCATCGGGCCGATGAAAATCGTCCTCGGCTTTGCCATCGACAACCTCGCGGCGATCATGCTCGTGGTCGTAACGCTCATCAGCACAGTGGTTCACTTCTTTTCGATTGGTTACATGCAGGGTGACGTCAGGTATTCCCGGTACTTCGCGTTCCTTGGCATTTTCTCCTTCTCTATGCTGTTGATCGTCCTCTCCAACAACCTCTTCCTGTTGTATGTGGGATGGGAGCTGGTCGGACTAAGTTCATATCTTCTCATTGGCCATTGGTATGAGAAGAAGAGCGCCTCGGATGCGGCCATCAAGGCGTTCATTGTAAACCGCATTGGCGATATCGGGTTCTTCACAGGAATCATGATCCTGTTTGCGACGTTTCATACATTCGGCCTACAGGAAATTTTTGATGGGATCAAGAATGGAACGATCCCGTACGGCAGTGAAGGGTGGCTAACGGCGGCCGGCGTTCTGATTTTCTGCGGCGCTGTCGGCAAATCGGCACAGTTCCCGTTGCACGTATGGCTCCCCGACGCCATGGAAGGCCCGACGCCCGTCAGCGCCCTTATCCATGCCGCAACCATGGTCGCAGCAGGCGTGTATCTTGTTGCCCGCACATTCCCGATGATGACGGCGGATGCCCTGATGGTGATTGCATATATCGGGGCGATCACTGCATTCATCTCTGCGACAATTGCCATTGCGCAGAACGACATCAAGAAGGTTCTTGCTTATTCCACGGTCAGCCAGCTTGGCTACATGGTAATGGCTCTGGGGGTAGGTGCCTACACAGCCGGGGTCTTCCATCTGGTCACGCACGCAATGTTTAAGGCCGGCCTGTTCCTCGGCTCCGGATCGGTAATTCATGCAATGCACCACGCGTTACACCATCAGAACGACCACCATACCGACGCGCAGGATATCCGCAATATGGGCGGATTGAAGTCGAAAATGCCCGTGACATTCTGGACGTTCGTGGTCTTCACGCTCGCTATTTCCGGAGTCCCATTGACCTCAGGCTTTCTGAGCAAGGATGAGATCCTCGCGGGGACGCTTGCTTTCAGTGGCCTCACCGGTCATTCGCTTGTTCCGCTTATTGGGTTCTTCGTTGCCGGACTGACGGCTTTCTATATGTTCCGCGTGGTAATTCTTACGTTCCTCGGCGAGCACAGCGATCCCCACCGTCTCGAGCATATCCATGAATCACCAAAGGTGATGACGTTGCCGCTTGTGCTCCTTGCAATCCTGTCTGTCTTCATCTTCTACAGCTTCAACCCGTTCAGTGCGGCCGGGTGGATTGCCCATGCTGTCGAGCGCCCGGAGTCGGTTGTGCCTGCTGTGGTTGCCGCCCCTTCGGCTGAAGTGTTTGGAGAAGCCGCACATCATGCGCATGGTACGGCGATGATGCTTTCTCTGCTGGTGGCAGGGCTCGGCATGCTGACGGCATTTGCCACGTATCGGTGGAAGAAGATCAATGCAGACAAGATTGCCGCGCATGTAGCGCCGCTGCACAAGTTCCTCATGAACAAGTGGTACTTCGATGAGTTGTACAACGGTGTGGTGGTAAACGGTACCCTGACGTGGACGAACATACTCCGGTGGTTCGACGACACGATCGTCGATGGCGCTGTCAACGGCGCAGGCTCGGTGACGAAGGTGAGCTCGTTCATCAGCGGCAAGTTCGATTCCATTGTCATCGACGGGTTCGTGAACATGACAGCGTACCTGTCTGGATTTGCCGGATTGGTCCTTCGGAAGGTGCAGACCGGCAAAATACAGACGTACATTATTTTCGCCGTCTTCAGTGTTATGATATTCTATTTTGCGTTCCGCATCTGGTAGGCGGGGACTTCGTCAACGGCATCAAAAAGGATAACTGAATGCAGATACTGGGAATCGGTATACTCACATGGATAACATTCGTTCCCGTTTTGGGAATGGTGCTTGTTCTCCTCATCCCCAAGGAACAACGGAATGCCATCCGGTGGACATCACTTGGCTTTGTTGGTGCGCAACTGCTGTTTGCCGTTGTTGCGGTAATGAAATTCGATATCGGACTGGCAGGCATTAACACCCAGGCCGGGATGCAGTTTGTTGAAAAAGCGACCTGGATTGATATCAAAAGTGTAGCATGGTTTGGCCGCATTCACATTGAGTATCTTCTGGGTATTGACGGGTTGAGTATTGCGATGGTCCTGTTGACCGCGCTGATCAGCTTTGTGGCTGTCATCTCCTCCTGGCCCATTGAGAAGTCTGTGAAAGGATACTTTGCCCTGTTGCTGTTGCTCGACACAGGGATGATGGGAGTATTTGTCTCCCTCGACTTCTTCTTGTTCTATGTCTTTTGGGAAGTGATGCTTCTTCCGATGTACTTCCTCATCGGCATTTGGGGCGGACCGCGCAGAGAATATGCCGCCATTAAATTCTTCCTCTACACACTTTTTGGCAGCGTCCTGATGTTGCTTGCGATGATCGCTCTCTACTTCAGCGTGAACGTCTATATCGATGCCAACGGAACGCTCTATTCCGTGGCCGAAGCGACGAAGATGGGCTTCCAGGGATTGGAGAAGATCTACACATTCAACATGATGGCAATGATGGATCCCGCAAACTACGCGCCCGGGTCATTGCTGGCGGGCGTGGACACGAGTTGGCGCTACCTTGCCTACATTGCCCTTTTCGTCGGTTTCGCGATCAAGGTGCCGCTCTTCCCATTTCACACCTGGTTGCCGGACGCGCACGTGGAGGCTCCCACGCCGATCAGTGTCATTCTTGCAGGCGTTCTGCTGAAACTTGGAACCTACGGCATGCTGCGGATCAGTTTCCCAATGTTTCCAGATGCGATGATCCATTATTCGTGGCACCTCGCATTACTGGGCGTCATCAGCATGGTGTATGGTGCCCTGGTAGCCATGGCACAGACGGATTTCAAGAAGCTGATCGCCTACTCGAGTATCAGCCATATGGGCGTTGTTGTCCTCGGGATGGCTTCGATGAACACTCAGGGTATGACCGGCGCGGTGTTTCAGATGTTCAACCACGGAACGATTACCGCAATGCTCTTCCTTATCGTTGGGGTCATCTACGACCGTGCGCATACGCGCGGCGTCAATGATTTCGGCGGCCTGATGAACCAAATGCCCCGTTATGCCGGCGTCATGACAGTGGCGTTCTTCGCCGCTCTTGGACTGCCGGGATTGAGTGGCTTCATCAGCGAGGCATTCTCATTGATTGGTGCGTTCCAGACCTTCAGGACGCTCACCATTATCAGTGTGATAACAATTGTCCTGACGGCAGGCTACATGCTCTGGGTTCTGCAACGCGTTTTCCTCGGTACGCTGCCGGAGAAATGGAAGAACCTGACCGACATGGATGGTCGTGAGATGGTGATGCTTGTACCGTTGGCCGTGATAATCATTTTCCTTGGGATCTATCCCTCGCCCGTCCTCGATCTGATGAACACGTCAATGAACCATCTCGCTGAACTGTTGCAGCATGCGGGTAGTGCAGCCATGATGGGGGTGCGATAGGGATTTCCGTGGACGCCGCGGGTGTCCGTTGATCAATTTGACGATGACATATGGCAGAGCAAATACTTAGCGATCTCCAGCACTTCTACCCGGAGCTGGTATTGACGGCGACACTTCTCGCGGCGATCATCGCAGACCTCATCTTCCGACGATCTCCTGTTATCGTGTCGGCGGTTGCAATGGTTGGGGTGTTCATTGCCGGCACATGTGTGCTGGCACAGCAGGGGGTGAACGTCTCGATCTTCAGCAACATGATTGCTGTCGACCCATTTGCCTACCTGTTCAAGCTTATCATCATCATTTCTGCCATCCTGGTGGTTATCTTCTCCCTCGCATCGGTGGAACTGAACTCGGCCGGACGGAGACTCGGAGAGTATTACACACTCCTGGTTGCACTGACGCTCGGGATGATTCTCATGGCGGGGGCAAGCAACCTCCTGATGATGTACCTTGCCCTCGAGCTTTCATCCATCACTTCCTACATCCTCTCAGGCTACACAAAGGAGGCGCCGGATTCGAGCGAGGCTTCCCTGAAGTACGTCATCTATGGAGCGCTATCATCCGGTCTGATGCTCTATGGGATTTCGATCATATATGGAATGACCGGCTCGCTGGATATCTATGCTATTAACCAGGTTCTGATGGCCGGGAATTACAGCACCGTGGCTCTGCTGTTTGCCGGGGCGCTCACAATGGCCGGCTTTGGGTACAAGATCTCTGCGGTGCCGTTTCACTTCTGGACGCCCGATGTGTACGAAGGTGCGCCTATCACGATCACGGCATTTCTATCTGTTGCGTCCAAGGCAGGCGGGTTTGCGATGATGATCCGGTTCTTCAAGGTTGCGTTTATTGATTCGAGTGTCGTGACGCTGCCGGCTGGTGTATGGGCGTCGATTCAAGGATTCGAGTGGTACAACATGATCGCGGCGATCTCCGTTCTGACGATGACGCTCGGAAACCTTGTTGCCATCTGGCAGAAGAACCTGAAACGACTCTTGGCGTACTCAAGCATCGCCCATGCCGGTTACATGATGATGGGGCTGGTGGTCATGAGCAACGAGGGTCTTGCAGCGGTGATGATCTACTTCGTTGTTTATCTCTTCATGAACCTCGGCGCATTCTACATTGTCATGCTTGTGGCGAATAAGACCGGGAGCGAGGACATCGAAGATTACAAAGGTCTGGGAGCGCGGGCACCGTTTCTCAGCGTTTCGCTTGCGATCTTTCTTATTTCGTTGACCGGACTGCCACCCACGGCTGGCTTCATCGGCAAACTGTATCTGTTTGCCGCGCTTCTGAATCACGGCTGGGTGTGGCTTGCCGTGGTCGGCGCGCTGAATAGCGTCATCTCCCTCTTCTACTATGTGCGCATATTCCGGAATCTCTTTCTCAGGTCGTCCGAGCATGAAGAGACTGGCCCGCTCGCTTTTGGGAGGATCCAAACTGCCACAATTCTGGTTCTGCTTGTGCCGACGCTGCTGCTCGGGCTCTATTTCACTCCGCTCATCCAACTGGCGCAGGCGTCAGTCAAGATCTTCGGGACGCCATAAGGCAGCCAAGATACTGGCTATGTCATTCCATAACCCGGCCAACGTCGGGTTATGCCTTTTCCGGGAGTACTGATCATGAGACTGGCTCTGAGAATTCTTATCATAATGGGATGTACCGCGACGGTGTTTGCAGGCTGCGGCAAGGAAGAGAGTGTTATCACGGATCCGGGTCCTCCCAAGCCGATCCCTTCAGGTTGGACACGCCGAGCCCTCGTGCCGCCGGTCTCGACCACCCTATTTGCATGTCAGTTCGTGAATGCTACTACCGTATTTGTTGTGGGTGGGGAGGGGGTGGTACTTCGCTCCACCAACACAGGCCTTGGCTGGACCGAAATCACCACACCGGTTCAAAGTGCCCTGAGCGATGTCTGGTTCAAGAACCAGAGTGACGGATTTGCCGTCGGGGCTGTCGGCGTCATCCTGCGCACCACCAATGGCGGAAATTCATGGTTCGAGGTTCCATCAGGAACAACACTGAACCTGTACTCAATCTCGTTTACAGGTTCTCAGGTCGGTGTGATTGCGGGGTTTAGAGGAACGATTCTCAAGACAACGGATGGCGGAGCCACATGGGCTCCCCAGTCCAGCGGCGTGCAGGAGTTCCTGAGGGGGGAGCATCTCCTCTCGCCGGATACCGGAATTGCAGTGGGCGATGACGGGTTGATTCTCAAGACAACCGATGGAGGACTCACCTGGGGTGTTCGTAGCAGTGACTTAGCAACAGCGTTGCTTGATGTGGTGTTTATTGATGAAGAAGTTGGATATGCTGTTGGGGATGCTGGTGTCATCCTCAGGACGTCGGATGCGGGAGAGAGTTGGCTACCGCAGGTGAGTACTGTAGGAGTAACTCTGTGGAATATATGGTCAG
>Ga0209640_10000696_pt1 | contig 26622 bp, 24 predicted proteins | sample RifCSP10_1_FD_184018 | JGI IMG/M metagenome (GOLD analysis project Ga0209640, IMG submission 184018) | Soil microbial communities from Rifle, Colorado - Rifle CSP2_sed 10_1 (SPAdes) (version 2) | ecosystem: Environmental > Terrestrial > Deep subsurface > Rock core/Sediment | place: Rifle... | reverse complement strand
TCGGTTAACCCGCGCCCGCCGTGGCGCGCGAAATCGCCGGCAAGCGGCAAAGCCTGCCGCTCGCCCGGCAAGGTTTGCCGGCCGCGCCGCCCGCGCCATGGTCCGCACACCCGTCAACTCACTGCAATTGCTCGATATCGTCCGAGGCCCGAGTTGGCACGAATCTCGCAAGGGAAAGGACGGATCAAAAGTCGCAACGATCAGATGACACGTTTCCTGCGCTTTCCCACAGTCCGCACGATGCGGCGGCTTGCCTGCACCCTGGCAGCCGTTGCGATCGCCTTTGCCGGCGCGACATCGCCGGCAGCGGCGGCCTCGCGCATCAAGGACATCGCCGATTTCGAGGGCGTGCGGGACAACATCCTGATCGGGTACGGCCTGGTGGTCGGCCTGAACGGCACCGGCGACACGCTGAACAACTCGGTGTTCACCCGCCAAAGCCTGGTCGGCATGCTGGAACGGCTCGGCGTCAACACGCGCGATGCAGTGGCCTCCCTGAAGACCGCGAACATCGCTGCGGTGATGGTGACGGCGACGCTGCCGCCTTTCGCGCGCCACGGCACCCGCATCGACGTTTCGGTATCGGCGCTGGGCGATGCGAAGAGCCTGTTGGGCGGTACGTTGCTGGTGACGCCGCTGTTGGGCGCCGACGGCGAGGTGTATGCGGTCGCGCAGGGCGCGCTCACGGTCGGCGGCTTCTCGGCCTCCGGCAATGCCCAGACCGTCACCAAGAACATCCCGACCAACGGCCGCATCGCGAACGGCGCGATCGTCGAGCGCGAGCTCGAATTCCGGCTGGCCGACCTCCGCTCGCTGCGCATCTCGCTGCGCAATCCCGACTTCACAACCGCGCGCCGCGTCGCCCAGGCGATCAACCGGCTGGTCGGCAGCAACGTCGCGCTGCCCCTGGACCCCGGCACGGTCCAGCTGGTGATTCCGCCCGACCGTCCGGGCGGAACCGTCGGCATGCTCACCGACATCGAGCAGCTCCTGGTCGACCCCGATCAGGTCGCGCGGGTGGTGATCGACGAGCGCTCCGGCGTGATCGTGATGGGCGAGAACGTGCGCATCAGCACGATCGCGATCGCCCAGGGCAATCTCACCGTGCGGGTCACCGAGACCAAGCAGGTTTCGCAGCCCGAGCCGTTCTCCACCACGGGCACCACCGCGGTGGTCGATCGCACCAAGGTCGATGTCAACGAAGACGCGGGCCGGCAGATGGCGGTGGTGCAGACCACGGGCGTCAGCCTGCAGGATATGGTGAACGCGCTGAATGCGCTCGGCGTCGGCCCGCGCGACATGATCACCATCCTGCAGACCATCAAGGCCGTCGGCGCGCTGCAGGCCGAAATCGAGGTGATGTGATGAGCGACATCCCGGCTTCGTTCCATGCCGCGACCGACGCGGCCACGCGGCCCAATCTGCCGCGCGTCGTCAAACCGGGCGATGCCGCGAAGCTCAAGCAGACCGCCGAGGAGTACGAGGCGGTGTTCATCTCGCAGATGCTGCAGCCGATGTTCGACGGCATCAAAACCGACCCGCGGTTCGGCGGCGGTCAGGCCGAGGGCATCTACCGCAGCATGATGGTGAGCGAGTACGGCAAGGCGATGGCCAAGCGCGGCGGCATCGGACTGGCCGATGCGCTGACGCAAAGCCTGCTGAGAACACAGGAGGTCCGATGACCACCGATGCAATGCCGAATATCGAGTCGCTGATCGGGGCGACCGGCCGGCTCGTGGAGCTGATGCGCCGCGAGACCGAGCAGCTGGGGGCCATGCGCATCCAAGAGCTGGAAGCGCTGCAGGCCGAGAAGGCGGCGCTCGCCGCGACTTACGAGGCGGCCGTGCAGGCGCTGGCGAGCCAGCCGGACGCGCTGGCCGCGCTCGCGCCCGCGCTCAAGGAAGAGCTGGCCGAGGCCGCGCACGCATTCGATCAGGCGGCGGCCGAAAACATGCGACGGCTTACCGCCGCGCGCGTCGCCCACGACCGGATGCTCAAGGCGATCGTCGATGCCGTCACGGAGCGGCGCAACGCGCGCGGCTCGTATGCCGCGACCGGCGCGTCGGCGCGCATGCGGCTGGCGCCGGGCGCGGTTTCGATCGCGCTCGACCGCAGGCTGTAGCAAGGCGGCCCGACGATGTCCCTCAATATCGCCCTGTTCAACGCGATCAGCGGGCTGCAGAGCAGCCAGCGGGCGATCGACGTTACGGCGCAGAACGTGGCGAACGTCAACACGGTCGGCTATTCGCGCAAGGTCGTGCATCAGCAGGCGCGCACGCTCGCCGGCCAGGGCGCCGGCGTCGAGATCTCGGAAATCGCGCGCGTCGTTAACGAGGCGCTGCTGAAGGAATTGCAGATCACGGGCGGCACAATGTCCGCCTCGAAAGTCACCGCGGACTATTTCAATCAGTTGCAGAATCTGTTCGGGTCGCCGGAATCCGAATCCTCGCTATCAGCGGCGCTGACCGATCTCGCGGCGAAGTTCCAGGCGCTCAGCGTGACGCCGGAAGACGTGTCGGCGCGCATCGAGGTCACCGCGGCGGCGCGGATCCTGGCGCAGAAATTGCGCGACACTTCGACCAAGATCGAAAGCTTGCGCACCCAGGCCGATCAGGAGATCGGCAACGTCATCGTCGACCTCAACACGCAGCTCGAGACCATTCACGATCTCAACCTGCGAATCGCCGAGGCCAAGGCCACCGGCTTCGAAACGCCCGACCTGGAGGATCAGCGCGATCGTGCGCTTGCCAAAGTCGGCGAGTACATCGACATCACGTATTTCAAGCGCAGCAACGGCGAGATCGTCGTCATGACGACCTCCGGCCGCACGCTCGTGGACCGCAGCGCCGAGCAGCTCACGCACAGCCCGATTGCCGCCAGCGATCCGTTGCTCACCTGGGCCGAGGGCGGCATCGCCGGCATCACGCTGGGCGGCGCCGACATCACGGGCGAGCTCCGCTCGGGCAAGCTCAGCTCGCTGGTTGCCATGCGCGACACCACGCTTCCCAACCTGCATGCGCAGCTCGAGGAGCTGGCGACCACGCTGCACGACGAGGTCAACGCGCTGCACAACCAGGGGACCGGCTACCCGGGCGCCGCATCGCTGACCACCACGCGCACCTTCGCGGCGGGCGATACGCCGGTGTGGAGCGGCCTGTTCCGGGTCGCCGCGGTCGATCAGTCGGGCGTGGTGGTCGAGACCCAGGACTTCGATCTGGCGACTTACGCCACCGTGGGCGCGCTGGTCACGGCGATCAACGGCATGGCCAACGTGAACGCGAGCATCGGCGCGGACGGCAAGATCACGGTTTCGGCCACGGCCGGCAAATATGTGGCGACCAACGAGATGACCAGCGCGGTCACGGTGGGCAGCCGCACGCTCGGCGCGTCGAATTTCCTCGGCCTCAACGACTTCTTCTCGAGCTCCAACGATTACGACACCTACACATCGGCGCAGGCATCGTCCAAAACCACCCCGCTGGGCATCGCCGGCACGCTCACCTTCCGCGGCGCGTTCGGTACGACCAACGTGAACTACCTGGTGGGCAACACGCTGGAGGACGTCGCGAACGCGATCACTGCGAACGCGACGTTGGCGGCACAAGGCATTTCCGCAAGCGTGGTGACCGATGGCGACGGCTATCGGCTGCGTATCGCGGATGCGGCCGGCAATTACTTCATCACCGACTCCGGCACGCTGCTCAGCAACTTGAAGGTTCAGGCCCGCGGCGCCAACGTCTCCGGCGACATCAACGTGCGCAGCGACATCCTGTCGAATCCGACGCTGGTATCGCGCGCCACGTTGGCCTCCGGCGTGCTCGCCGTCGGCGGCCAGGGCGTCAGCGCCGGCGACAATAGCGCGGTCCAGGCGATCGCGAACAAGTTCAACGAAGCGCTGAGCTATTCGGCCGTGGGCGGGCTGGCCGCCGGGCCGCGCACCTTCGCCGACTATTCCAGCGCGGTGCTGGGCATGAACGCAACCCAGGCCGCAAACGCGCAGGACGCGCTGCAATCGAGCCAGTTTCTGTATTCGGACATCAAGGCGAAGGCCGAGTCGGTGTCCGGCGTGAACCTCGACGAGGAGATGGCCAATCTCGTGGTGCTGCAGAACGCCTATGCCGCAGCGGCGCGGGTCATCTCCACGACGAGCGAGCTTTTCGACGTGCTGGTGAATATCGGACGGTAAGCCATGACACGCGTCGCCAACCTTGCCCAATTCGATCGCACGCTGAGCCGTATCAGCGACACGCAGCTTCTGTGGAACAGGCTGCAGATGCAGATCGCGAGCGGCCGCAAATCGGAGGACTACGCCGGGCTGGGCCGCAATGCCGAGCGGCTGGTCTCGCTGCAGTCCACGCACGGCCGGGTGTCGCAGTACACCGACAACAACAAGATCGTCGATACGCGGCTGCAGACCATGGAAAGCAGCATCGGCCAAGTGTTCGACATACTCAGCCGCTACAAGACGCTGCTGGTCAATGCGCTGAACTCCGACAATGGCGTCTCGCTGGGGCTGGCGGCGCAATCGCAGCAGATGCTGAACGAGGTATCCGCGTTGCTGAACGTGCGCGACGGCAACCGCTATCTGTTCGCCGGCTCCAAGACCGACACGTTGCCGGTCGATCTCAGCGGTCTGCCGATCGCCTACGCCATCCCAACCACCGCAGGGGGTTCGATCGGCTATTACCAGGGCGATTCCGTCGCGCTCAAGGTGCAGGCCGACGACAATCTGCAGGTCACCTATGGGGTGACGGCCGGCGACTCCGCCATCGAGGCCGGCATCCGCGCCCTGCATCTCGGCGTCACCCAGGGGCCGACCGATCGCGTGGCGCTGAATCACGCGCTGGACGTGGTCAATCAGGCATTGCAGACCCTTCCCGACGTGCGCACCCGCATCGGGGCGGCGCGCACCGCGCTGGAAAACACCAACAAGACGCACGGCGACTATCTGCAATACGTCGAGCAGAACGTCTCCGACATCGAGAACGTCGACGTCACCGAGGCGGTGTCGCGCATGAACAGCGCGCAACTCAGCCTGAACGCTTCGTACATGATGGTTTCGAAACTGTCGCAGATGTCGCTGCTGAACTACCTGAAGTAACGAGGGACCCATGTTGACCAGCAATGCAGCCGCGTCGAGATTGCCGCCGCACGAGCCTGCCGCCGCGGCAACCGAGACGATCGCCACCCGTTTCGGCGAGCTCGCCTACGATCCGGCCGACACGGTCGACATGCCGCGCGGCATGCCGGGCTTCGCCGGGGATCAGAGGTTCGCGTTCGCGTGCCTTGCCGATCCGAACCACGCGTCGCTGCGCGTCATGCAGAGCCTTACCGACCCGGCCGTGTCGTTCCTGGTCGCGCCGATCGAAGAGTCGCATGGGCTGTTCGGCCCGGACGACCTTGCCGAGGCCCATGCGGCGGCGGGCGTCGCGCCGGAGGATCTGGCGATCGCCGTGGTCGTGTCGGTGCGCCGTCAGCCGGGCAGCATCCAGATCTCGGCGAACCTGCGCGCGCCCATCCTGATCGATACCCGCACCCGACGCGCGGTCCAGTACGTCCTGTCGAACAGCACGCTATCGGTCCGGCATACGATTTCCACCGTACAAATCGCCGAACCGCCGGCCGCGCTTAAGTGATGTTTAACGCTGTCGTCCGCAGTTTACCGATGCGCCGGCGGACTGCCGGCCAAGGGGCTTAACCATGACAGCGCTGGCCAAGCTGACCGCCGTGATCCTATGCGGCGGGCTGGGCACCCGGCTCCGCGAGGAGACCGAATTCAAGCCGAAGCCGATGGTCGAAATCGGCGGCCGGCCGATCGTTTGGCACATCATGAAGCACTACCGTCATTACGGGGTGCGCAACTTCATCTTGTGCCTGGGCTACAAGGGCGACGTCATCCGCAACTATTTCCTGAACTACCCGCTCTACAATTCCGATTTCGTGGTCGAGCTGGGCGGCGACGTCCGCACCCTGACCAACGGCTATAACGAGGATTGGCGCGTGACGCTGGCCGAGACCGGCCGCGACAGCCAGACCGGCAGCCGGATCAAGAAGATCCTGCGCTATCTCGACAGCGATACGTTCCTCGCCACCTACGGCGACGGGCTGTCGGATGTCGACCTCGACATGCTGTATGCGCACCACCGCGCATCCGGCCGGCTGGGCACCGTGACCGCCGTGCGTCCATCGTCGCGCTTCGGCGAGCTTGCGATCGACGGCGGGCTGGTGAAGCGCTTCCGCGAGAAGCCGCAAGTCACCGAAGGCTGGATCAACGGCGGGTTCTTCGTGCTGGACAAGCGCGCGTTCGACCGCGTGCGGCCGAGCGACGACGTTTCACTGGAAGAAGCCGTGCTCGAGACCCTGGCGGCCGAGACCCAGCTGGCGGTGTACCAGCACCGCGGGTTCTGGCAGTCGATGGACACCTATCGCGAGATGCAGCTGCTGAACGACATGTATTCCGCCGGACGGGCACCATGGACGGTATGGGAGCAAAAGAAGCTCTCCGCCTAGATGTCGGGTTCTGGCGTGGGCGGCGGGTCTTCGTCACCGGTCACACCGGATTCCTGGGCAGCTGGTTGAGCCTGCGCCTGGCGCATGCCGGCGCACAGGTGCTCGGCTATGCGCTGAAGCCGCCGACGCACCCTGCCATGTTCGACGCCATCGGGCTCGGCTGCCGGGCTGGCTCGATCATCGCCGATGTCAGGGACTACGAAAGGCTGCATGCCGCGATCGCCGAGTTCGCACCCGAAATCGCGTTCCATCTGGCGGCGCAGCCGTTGGTGCGGCTCGCCCATTCCGCGCCGCTGGAAACCTTCTCCACCAACGTGCTCGGCACCGCCAACCTGGTGCAGGCCCTGCGCGGCCTCGACGGTCTGCGCGCCGTCGTGATCGTCACCACCGACAAGGTCTACGAGAACCGCGATGCGGCCAAGAGCTTCACCGAGGCCGACCGGCTGGGCGGGTTCGAGCCGTACGGCGGCAGCAAGGCGTGCGCCGAGATCGTGGTGGATTCGTTCCGCCATGCATATTTCACCGGCGAGCGCGCGCCGGGCATCGCGACGGTGCGCGCCGGCAACATCTTCGGCGGCGGCGATTGGGCGGCCGATCGGCTGGTGCCCGACGCGGTCCGCGCCTTCGGCGCCAAAAAGCCGCTCTTGGTGCGCAACCCCGGCGCGATCCGGCCCTGGCAGCACGTGCTGGAGCCGATGCACGCCATGCTGGCGCTGGCCGAGCGGCTGGCGGATGCGCCGGCCAAGTGGTCGGGCGCGTGGAATTTCGGGCCGGAAAGAGCGAAGCCGGTCAATGCCGTTGTCGATGAGCTGACCCGGCTGTGGGGCGATGGCGCGTGCTGGCAGCGCGCCAACGGCCAGGCCGCCGCGCCGCGCGAGGCGCCGGTGCTGATGCTGGATTGCGGCAAGGCGGCGAAGCTGATGGGCGTGCGGCCGCGCTGGACGCTGGAGCGCGCGCTGGCCGCGACCGTCGAATGGTACCGGGCGCACCTCGCCGGCGCCGACATGCGCGCGTTGACGCTGGACCAGATCACCGCGTTCGAAGGGGCGAACTGAATGTCCGTTGCGGTCGCCAGGATCGATCTGCGCGCGAGCGCCTGCCGGTTCTGCGGCGCACCGCTCTCGCGCACGTTCGTCGACCTGGGCGCCACGCCGCCGGCAAACTCCTACCTCCGCACCACCGACCTGCGCCGCACCGAGGCGTTCCTGCCGCTGCACGCCTATGTGTGCGAGTCGTGCTTCCTGGTGCAGCTCGACGAGATGCAATCGCCGGAGCAGTTGTTCGCCGATTACGCATACTTCTCGTCCTATTCGGACAGCTGGCTGGCGCATGCCAACGCGTTCGCCGAATCCGCCGTCGCGCGGTTCGGGCTGGGCCCGCGCAGCCGCGTGATCGAGATCGCCAGCAACGACGGCTATCTGCTGCAGTATTTCGTCCGCCGCGGCGTGCCGGTGCTCGGCATCGAGCCGGCGGCGAACGTCGCGCGGGTCGCGGAAGCCAAGGGCGTTCGCACGCTGGTGAAGTTCTTCGGGCGCAACACGGCGCGCACGCTCGCCGCCGACGGCGTCACGGCGGATCTGATCGTCGCCAACAACGTGCTGGCGCACGTGCCGAACCTCAACGACTTCGTCGGCGCGCTGAAACCGGTCTTGAAGCCGAGCGGCGTGGTCAGCGTCGAATTCCCGCATCTGCTGCGGCTGATCGAAGGCAACCAGTTCGACACCATCTATCACGAGCATTTTTCCTATTTCTCGCTGCTGACCGCCGAGCAGATTTTCGCCGCGCACGGGTTCACCGTTTTCGACGTCGAGGAGCTCGCCACGCATGGCGGCAGTCTGCGGCTGTTCCTCGGCCACACGGAAGCCGGGCGCCCGGTGACGCCCGCGGTGGGCTCGGTACGCGCCGCGGAGCGCGCGGCCAAGCTCGACCGCCCGGACGGCTACGACGGGTTTGCCGAGCGGGTGCGGCAGGCGAAACGGCGGCTGTTGTCGTTCCTGATCGAGGCCAAGTCGGAAGGAAAGCGTGTCGTGGGCTATGGCGCGGCGGCGAAAGGCAATACGCTGCTCAACTATTGCGGCGTGCGCACCGACTTCATCGACTACACGGTGGATCGCAGCCCGCACAAGCAGGGGCTGTATCTTCCCGGCACCCGCATCCCGATCCGGCATCCCGACCGCATCCGCGAAACCCGGCCGGATTACCTGCTGATCCTGCCGTGGAACCTGCGGGACGAGATCATGGCCGCGCACGGCTATATCCGCGACTGGGGTGGCAAGTTCGTGGTGCCGATCCCGCACGTGAGCATCTGCCCATGATGTTCCACCAAACCGCGCTGCCCGGCGTGTTCATGATCGAGCCCGAACGGCATTGCGACGCACGGGGCCATTTCAGCCGCACGTTCTGCCGCGCGGAATTCGCCGCGCGCGGCCTGTTCGCCGATTTCGTGCAGACCAGCGCGTCGGTGAACACGCAGCGCGGCACGTTGCGCGGGCTGCATCACCAGGCCGCGCCGGCCGCCGAGACCAAGCTGGTCCGGGTGGTGCGCGGCGCCGCGTTCGACGTGGCGGTCGATCTGCGCCGGGACTCGCCGACATACGGCCGCTGGATCGCGGCGGAATTGTCGGCGGACAACGGGCGGATGCTGTACATCCCGCCCGGCTGCGCGCACGGTTTCCAGACGCTGTCCGATGACACCGAGCTTCTGTACCAGATCGCGCCGGATTACGAGCCCGGCCTGAGCCGCGGGGTGCGCTGGAACGATCCGACGCTGGGGATCGCGTGGCCGATCGCCGAGCCGATCCTGTCCGAGCGCGATCGGACGTTGCCGGTCCTGGCGGCGCTGGCGGCATGATGAACAAGTTCACCGTATTCGGCGGCGCCGGCTTCATCGGATCGCATCTGGTCCGCTACCTCACGGCCAAGGACGAGCAGGTGATCGCGCCCGGCCGGGATGAGGCGCTGCCCCCGGGACACCAAGGCCACGTGGTGTATTGCGTCGGGCTCTCGGGCGAGCTGCTGGCGCGGCCGAATGGCGCAACCCAGGCGCAGGCCAAGCTTGCCGAGCTGTTGCGCGCCGGCCGGTTCCACTCGCTTCTGTACGTGTCGTCGACCCGCGTCGATGCGGCGCCCGCCCCGGACCAGCCCTATGCCGCCGTGAAGCGGGCGGGCGAAGCGCTGTGCCTCGCATCCCCGAACCCGCAGGTACGGATCGCGCGCCTGTCGGACGTGTTCGGCATCGGATGCGGCGGCTTTTTCGGCGCGGTGCTGCGCGAGGCCACCACCACCCGGTTTGTCGAGCTCGACACCTCGCTCGCCTCGGCGCGGGACTACGTCGCCATCGAGGATGTGGTGCGGGCGCTGCATCATGTCGCGCTGAACGGCCAGGATCGGCGCTACAACATCGCCGCCGGGAGCACGGTGACCAATCGCGAGATCGCCGTTGCGCTGCGCAAGCACACCGGCGCGACCGTGATCGCCAAGCCAGATGCGCCGACGGTCGTCGTCCCGGAGATCGACGTCAGCCGCATCCAGGCGGCGTTCGACGGAAAGAAGGGCTGGGCGCCGGCGTCGCTGATCGCGCGCCTGCCGGCGTTGCTGGCGGGCGACCGCGGTTCGGTCGCCGGGGCGGCATAAGCCATGGCGCTGTTCACCGTGTTGGGGGCAACCGGGTTCATCGGCACGCACGTGGCGCGCCGGCTGCGCCGCGACGGCCACGACGTCCGGGCGCCGGCGCGCGACGAGCCCATCGGGCCGCGCCCGCTCGGGCACGCATTGTATTGCATCGGCCTGACGGCGGATTACGCGCGCCGGCCGTACGACACGGCGGACGCGCATGTTGGCATCCTGAACCGCATCCTGCGCGAGGGGCAGTTCGAGTCCCTGGTCTATCTGTCATCGACGCGGCTCTACGATTCGGCTGGCGGCGCCGGGCGCGAGGACGCGGACCTCGCGCTCAACCCGAACAACCCGCGGCACCTGTACGATCTGTCCAAGGCGCTGGGCGAATCGCTGTGCATCGCGAACGGGCGCGCGCGGATCGCGCGCCTGGCCTGCGTCTATTCGGACGCGATGGAGACCGGCGATTTCCTGCCGCAGCTGGTGCGGCGGGCGTTGCGCGAGCGGCACATCGCGCTCGACGCGCCGGCGAACGGCGAGCGCGACTACATCCACGTCGACGATGTTTGCGCGGTTGTGATCGATATCGCGCTGCGCGGCCGGCGGCCGATCTACAACGTGGCGAGCGGCGTCAATGTCGCCAACAGCGCGCTGTGCACGCTGGTCGGCGCGCTGACCGGCGCGCTGATCACGCCGGCGGCGACCAAGCCCGGCCTCGCTTTCGCGCGTATCGACATCAGCGCCATCGCCGCCGATTTCGCCGCCGCCCCCGCCCCGCTGGATGGCAATCTGCGGCGGATCGTCCCGGCGCTGCGGCTGGCGCGGCAGGCTGCCGTGGCATGAGCGCGGCGCTCAAACACATGACCCGGACGGAGCTGCGCGACTACGTGGCGGCGCAGGTCGCGAATTTCTTCCCCGACAAGTCGCGCGACGTGCGGCAAGGCATCGACCGCGATCTCGACGAGGCGATCATGCGCGTCGTTCGCTGCATCGACGGCGTGCGCATGTGGCGGGCCGGCGAGTTCGATTACCTGCATTCCTCGCAGTACACGATCTTCCTCTACTACCTGGCGAACACGATCTGGCGCAACCGGCAGGACGAGCGGCTGGCCACCAAGCTGTTCTATCTGAACAAGGCGCTGAACGGCATCGACTGCTTCTACGCCATCGACATGCCGGACATCTGGTTCATCGGCCACTCGGTCGGCATCGTGTTCGCGCGCGCCACCTATGCGAACTACCTGGCGGTGTATCAGAACGCGACCGTGGGCAAGAACAACGGCCGCGCGCCGGTGCTCGAGGAAGGCGTCGTCTTGTATCCGAACAGCGCGATCGTCGGCGGCTGCCATGTGCGCGCGCGCAGCTATATCGGCCAGGGCCAGCGCATCGTGGACGCCGACACGCCCGGCGACTGCCTGGTCTACAACGACGGGCCGAAGCTGGTTTTCAAGAAGCCCAAGCGGAACATCCTCGCCGAGGATTTCTTTCGGCTGCAGCCTGAAGGACAAGGTCATGGACGGATCGTCGAAGCTCGAAGCCGCGTTGCGTGAGATCGGACGCGACGCGCATCTGCGGGTCGGCGCGCTCGCCTGGTGCAAGGCGGTCGAGAACGGCTTGCCCTATGCCGGCAGCGTGCGCGACGACATCACCGGCCCGCTGATCGATGCGCTGCACGCCGACGTGGGCGTGCTGCGCAAGACCCTGAGCAACGGCGTGGTGTTCGACTTCCATTACCGCTCCAAGATCGCGCGCGAGCTGGTGATGAGCCCGGAGGCGCGGCCCGATCACGTGTGGGAGCCGCAGACCACGCGGCTTCTGGTGCATCTTGCGCGCCAGGCCGAGCACGTGGTGATCGGCGGCGCGTATGCCGGCGACCAGGCGATCCTGATGGCCAAGGAGATGGCGCGCACCGGCGGCGGCACGATCCACGCGTTCGAGCCCAACCGCGACCAGATCGCCATGCTGATGCGCAACGCACGCAACAACCAGATCGACAACATCCGGCCGCAGCCGCTCGGCCTGTGGGACGATTCGAGCACCGCGCTGCGGCTGGTCGGCGATGACTCGTTCGCTCATTCCGAGCCTGTGGCCGCCGCGGGAGCGGGCAGCGAGTCGTTCCGGACCACGACCATCGAGGCGTACGGCGCGGCGCGGGGCATCGGCTCGCTCGGGCTGATCATGCTCGATATCGAGGGCGCGGAATTGCGCGCGCTCAAGGGCGCGCAACGCTATTTGGCGCAGCCGGCGGGGCTGGCCCCCAACGTGGTGTTCGAGGTTCACCGCAGCTTCGTCGATTGGAGCAACGGGCTGGCCAATACCGAGATCGTGCGGCTGCTGCTCGGCCACGGCTATACCGTGTACGCGGTGCGCGACTTCAATTCGAACGTGCCGATGGGCAACCTGCCGATCGAGCTGGTGCCGCCCGAGGCAACCTATCTGGAAGGGCCGCCGCACGGGTTCAACATGCTGGCGGTGAAAGAGCCGGCGATCGTCGCCGGCGCGCCGTTCCGCATCGTGCGCAATGTCAGCCCGAAGCTGCTGGCCCACAAGGATCCGGCGCTGCACCACCCGTTGGACGGGCTGCCGGCTGCGCTGCGCCGGCCTTTCCGGACCAACGCGGCCGCGGCCTGACGCAGCGGGCTGCGGCTTTAGCGCAGCCCGTGCTTGTCGGCGATTTCCAGCAGACGCTGCTCGAGCGCGCGCACATAGCGCGGCGCATCGCACAGCGGCGTGGTCTGCAGCGACTGGCGCAGCCCGGTCCGCAGCGCCCGCAGCCGATCTTGGTCGTTTGCCAGCGCGATCGCGGTCTTGACGTAATCCTCCGGCGTGTAGGCGCACAGATCGCCGAGCCCGGCATTGGTGAGCAGGCTCAACGCCAGCCGCTGATGCATGCTGGGGCCGATCAGGCTCACCACCGGAACGCCCATCCAGAGCGCGTCGCACGTCGTGGTGCCGCCCTGCACCGGGAAGGTGTCGAGCGACACATCGATCTCGTCGTAATACGAGAAGTGCGACAGGTCATGCTTCTTGTTGTTCACGAAATACACCCGCTCGGGCGGGATTCCATACTTCGCGAACTCCTTGGCGATGTTGGCGCACAGCACGACCGACGAGCACTCCGGCCGCACCAGGAGGAAGCGCGAGTTCGGCACCGCGTTCAGCACTTGCGCCCAAAGGCCGATCATGTCGGCGGTGAACTTGTACGGATTGTTGAGCGTGCCAAAGGTCACAACGCCGTTGCGTTCGAACGGCGGCGTGGCGGTGATCGGCTCCGGCACGAACGAGCTGAAGCAGACCCAGGTCTGCGGCATCACCATCGGCTTTTCGACCAGCCAGCCCTCGTTCTCCGGCTTGAACAGCGGATCGGCCATGATGTAGTCGATTTCGGGGATGCCCGTGGTGAACGGATAGCCGAGCCAATAAATCTGGACCGGCGCCGGCTTGTAGGCCAGCGCCTTCAGCCGCGTTCCCTTGGTGAAGCCGTTCAGCTCGAACAGGATGTCGACGTTGTCGGCATGGATCGCCTGCGCGATCTCATACTCGGATGCGCCATCCTGGATGCGGAACTCCGCCACCATCCCCTTGATGAGCTGCTGCACCTCGTCATGCGCTTCGTTGTATGGCGTGTAACAGTAGATCTCGAACTTGTCGTGATCGTAGCCGGCCAGGATCGGCAGCAGGAATTTGGTCACCGAGTGGCGGCGCAAATCGGAGGACAGGAAGCCGATCCTGAGCTTGCGGTTCCTGGTGCGCCCGTCATGCGTGAAGCGGCGCGGCGCCGCGCGGCGCGATACCGCGCTGCCCCACTTCTTGTGCCAGTTCGCCAGCCGCTCGATCTTGTCCGGCGTGTCGGCGCGCGCGGTCATCTCCAGGAAGTTGGCCGAGACGTCCGCGTTGGCGGGCGCCTGCTCGACATTGGCCCAGGCATCGCCCAGCTCCTCTATGCCGACGAAATCGCACACGGTGCGGAACACCTTGTGCGGGTTGGTGAAGTGCCAGGACCGGTAGTCCTCCAGGAGCGTCGTGCCCTTGGCGTAGAGGTATGCCTCGTCAAGGCGGTCGCGGAACAGCAGCGCAAGGCAGATATTGATGTGCGCGTCGAGATAGCGCGGCTTCAGCTCGATGGCTTTGCGGAAGGCGCTGATCGCGCCTTCGGTGTCGTCGATGTTGAGCCGGACGCTGCCCAGGTTGTTGTAGGCTTCGGGAAAGCTGGGATCGAGCGTGATGGCGCGTTGGAAAACCTGCGCGGCTTCGCCGAATACGCCGCCGGCCGACAGCGCCACGCCGTAGTCGTTGTGCAGCTTGGCGTTGTCGGGTTGCGCCTCCAGAAGCTGGCGATACAGCGGCAGCGCGCGGTCGAGCTCGCGCCGGTTGACATAGTTCCCGGCCCGGTTTGCGAGGTCCTCCCACTTGTCCGGCTGGATGCTGAGCGCGCGCTCGAAATACCGGTCGGCCTCGTCGCGGCGATCGAGACGGTACAGCACGCTGCCCAGATTGTTGTTGATCTCCGGCGAGTCCGGCGCGAGTTCGCAGGCGCGGCGATAACAACGCTCGGCTGCCGCCAGGTCGGGTTTGCGCTCGTGCGCGTAGCCCAGATTGTTGTGCACTTCGGCGTCGTCCGGCACGAGCGCAAGATATTGCGTGAACCGTTCGATCGCCCGCCCGAACTGCTCCTGCGCCAGGTGCAGATCGGCCAGCCGCTTCAGAAAGCGCGGCACGCCCGGATTGATCCGGTGCGCCGCTTCGTAGGCCAGGATCGCATCGTCGATCTGGCCTTTGTCGGCGAGCACGGCAGCGAGATTGGAGTGCGCCTCGCCGCTCAACGGATTGAGCTGCGCCGCCTTGCGAAATCTGGCTTCCGCTTCGTCCAGCCGTTTCTGTGCAAACAATGCGGCGCCGAGATTGATGTAATAGTCGCCATAGTCGGGATTGAGCGCGATCGCGCGCTCGATCAGGGCAACCGCTTCATCGTTTGCGCCGCGCTGATGCCGGATGACACCCAGCAGATGCAGCGCATGCGGATGATCGGGATTGATTTCCAGCACGCGCGCATAGCGCGTCTGCGCGCCGTCCAGATCCCCGGCCTGATGGCAGCCGATCGCCTCGCCCAGCAGCGAGGCCATCGATTCGGCGGATGCGGCCGGGTTGTTTGGTGCCGATTTCTGGACTGCGTTTCCGGCTTTTCCGGACATATGGCGCCCCCAAATTACCGGCCGAGAGTCGCGCCGACATGGTTGAAATTCCCTTAAATCGCGACGGCGGCGGGGCCGCGCCGGGCAGAACTTGCCGGGTAAAATCGGCCGCATGCGGCAAGTCCTGCCCACCCGTCGCGCCCGGCATGGCCGCTAAGCCGTGGAAATATCGAGAAGCCGGGCCGCGCCTGCGCATGGCACGAATCTTGCATGGACCTTAGCGCCGGAAGGCAAGTTGCCCGCCGGCATGGGGCATGTGCCCCCTTGGCAGGAAGCCAAGCACGTCGATCCATGTAGGAGGACTACTCTAATGGCACTTAATATCATCTCGAACTACGCTGCGAACGTCGCCCATCGCAATCTGACTGCGGCGGACAAAGCGGCGACGAGCTCGCTGGCCAAGCTGTCGTCCGGCAGCAGGGTCGTCAGCGCCAAGGACGATGCCGCCGCCATGGCGATCGGTTCGCGCTTGGCTGCTGAGATCATGGGTTTGAAGCAGGCTGCCGTGAACACGGGGCAGGCTGCCTCAATGCTTCAGGTCGCCGACGGCGCGATGTCACGGATCAGCGACATCCTGAACCGGATGAAGGCGCTGGCCGTGCAGGCCGGTTCCGGCCAGCTGTCGTCCACCGAACGTGCGATGCTCGATACCGAGTATCAGGCGATGCTCTCGGAAATCACCCGTATCTCGGCCGACACCGAGTTTGCGGGCAACACCTTGGTGTCCGGCGCGATGGTGGTCAGCCGCACCAGCGCCACCGCGTTTGCTCTGACGCAGGGCGTACAGGACATCATCTACCGTGGCACCCACACTACCTCCGCCACCAACTCGATCGCGTACAACACCGCGGGCACGTTCACCGTGACCACCGGCGAAGGCGCGTTCACCGGCACGATCTCGTCCAGCACCAACAACGGCACCAATATGTCCACCGGCACTGTGGTGACGGCGACGTTGGCGGGCTCGACGAACAAGATCGACATCGTGCTCAACACCGCCTTCGTGGTGAACACGACGCGGGCAACCGGCACGTTGGCGACCTCCGGCTCATCGTCGGCGAGCTACACCTTCAAGGTCGGCACGGGCACGGTCTCGGCTGCGGACGACATCTCGGTGTCGATCCACAGCGTGAGCGCGGCCTCGCTCTCGGTCAGCACCACCAGCATCACTACGGTGGCACTGGCGAATGCGGCGTCTTCGGCGGTCTCCAACGCGATCGACGATATGCAGACCTATCGTTCGCAGGTCGGCGCCAGCCAGAACCGGCTGGAATTCGCGGCGGCCAACATCGCCACGGCGTCGGAGAACACGGAGTCGGCGCGCAGCCAACTCCTTGACCTCGACGTCGCCTCGGAGATGACGACGTTCGTGTCAAAGCAGATCCTAACGCAGGCGGGCGTGGCGATGCTCTCGCAAGCCCAGCGGATGCCGCAGGAGCTGTTGCGACTGTTCCAGCAGTAGGAGTGAGACCGGAGAGGGGCGGCAACGCCCCTCTCCACCTTCCGATGGGCTGAGCTTCGTCGAAGGGGAAAATCATGGAAACCGATGCGGTAAAGGCATTCAGATACATCACCGGCCCGCTTTCGCCCGATGCCGAGCAGGCAGTGACGCGCGCCAAAACCATGGCGCAGCGCGTATTGCCGCAAATGAACGGCGATAAGGATGCCGGCCAGTCCAAATTCCGAACCGACCAGAACGGCATTGCGCTTGCCGTGGATCCGACGGCGAATATGGTGATCGCGCGCGTGATCGATCGCGATACCGGCCAACTGATCCGACAGATCCCGTCGCAGGAAGCAGTGCGCTTCGTCGCCGCTTCGCGCGCGTTGTTCGGCGAGGAAGTCGACGCAAAGTACAAAGAGGCCAGCGCGCAAGCCGATGCCGATCCGGAACACTCTTCGCAAACTCTTGTGACGGTCTGACGTGGCCACCAGCGGACTGAATTTCGGCAACATCTCGATCGATCAGAACGGGCGCGTCTCGTTCTCCGGCCTGAGCTCTGGCATCGACTTCCAGAAGGCGGTCGATACGATCATTGCCGCCAGGCGGGTGCCGATCGATCGAATCAAGCAGACGATCTCGGACAACGAGAAGAAGATCGCCGAATTCGCCGCGCTGAAGACCCAGCTCAGCACGGTGAAGGATGCCCTCTCGCAGCTCTACGGCGCGGTCAGCATCGACAGCTCCAAGAACGCGTTCGCGCAAAAACAGACTTTCGCCTCCACCAGCCGCGCCGACGGCTCTGCGCCTTCGGCGGCGGCAAACCTGCTGGGCGTTTCGGTCACCAATTCCGCGGCGGTCGCGAGCCACACCCTGGAGGTGCTGCGGACCGCCAAGGCGCACAAGGTATCGAGCGACAAGTTCACCAGCACCACAACCGCGGCCGGTCTTACGACATCCGACACGTTCACGGTCAACGGCAAGACCGTCACGGTGAACGGCGCCGACACGCTGCAAGACATCCGCGACAAGATCAACAGCGCCAATACCGGCACCACGCCCTCGGGCGTGACGGCGAGCATCGTCACCGTCAGCGCGACGGAGAATTATCTGGTGCTCACCGCCGATGCGACCGGCGCCGCGATGACGCTGGCGAACGGCACCGGCACGCCGCTTGCAACCCTTGGCATTCTCACCGGCGGCGGGGCGATCAAGCACGAGCTGCAGGCGGCGGAGACCGCGCTCTTCTATGCCGACGGCATGCTCGACCAGACCAATACGACGTACGAGTCCGCACTGAAGGCCGCCTCGACCACGACGATCGGCTCGTCCGGCCAGCTCACCTTCGTGCGATCGAGCGATTCGGCGGTGATCGGCACCATCAACTACACCTCCGGCCAGACCCTGCAGCAGCTTGCCGACGCGATCACCGCGGGCGTGACCGGGGTGACCGGGTCGGTGGTGCAGGACGGCAATTACGTTCGGCTGGAGATCAACGGCGGCAGCGCGTTCACCTTCTCCGAGACCGGCGCCGGGTCGGCGATTACCGACCTGGGACTCAACAACCATCGCCTTGCGATCACGCGCACGTCCAACACCATCACCGATCTGTTCACCGGCATGACGCTCACGCTGAATGCCGCCGAGCAGGGCACGACCGTCAAGCTCGACGTGCAGACGGACCTTTCGACCATCAAGTCGAAGATCACCGGGTTCGTGACCGCGTATAACGCGCTCAAGCAGTACATAAACACGCAGAACCAGACCGATCCGGATACCGGCGCGAAGGCATCCACCGCCGGCCCGCTATTCGGCGACAGCGTGCTTTCGGCCGTGCAGGAAAACCTCGGCCGCATTCTCGGCTCCGGCGCCGCCGGCGTCAGCGCGGATTTCCAGGTGCTGGCCCAGATCGGCATCGGTTTCGTCGACAACGCCAGCCTCACGGACGAGACCCTGGCCAACACGCTGGAGATCGACGAGGCGAAGTTGGACGCCAAGCTCCTCAGCAACGTCGAGGACGTGCGGCGGATGTTTGCGTTCGATTTTTCATCGAGCGATCCGCGCGTGCGGCTGCTGGGCTTCGATGCCAACACGACCTACAACGGCGCCGGGTTCACGCTGAACATCCAGCCCAATTCCGGCTCCAACCTCCTGCAATACAGCGAGCAGGCGGACAACGCCTACTGGACGCCGACGCGCGCGACCGTGACCGCCAATGCCGTGGCGGGGCCGAATGGGCAATCGACCGCCGATGCGCTGGTCGCCGATGCGGCCAACGACACGCATTTTCTGTCCAACACGGCGCCGGAATCGGTCACGCTGGGACAGTCCTACGTGTTCTCGACCTACGTGAAGGCGGGCGCGGCCAACGGCGTGCGGGTGGCACTGGGCGGCGCCAATTTCGCGGCGAACGCCTACGCCGAATTCAACCTCACGACCGGTACGCTGACCGCGACCGGCGCCGGCGCCGACGGTGCGACCATCGAATCCGCGGGCAGCGGATGGTACCGCGTATCGGTCCGTGGCACCGCGACCGGAACGGGCAACGCGACTTTCGAGCGTTATGCGATGTCCGGCGGATCGACTACGTTTGCCGGCGACGGTGCGACCAACAGCAGCTATTTCTGGGGCTCGCAGCTCGAGCAAGGCTCGGGCAGCCCGGGCGGCTATATCGCGACCACCAACGCCGCCCGCACCGGGGTGGTGGCGACCGCCAACATCAACGGCAATGCGGACGGGTCGGATGACGGCAGCGCGTCCGTGTCGAGCGGCCAGGTGACCGCGCTGACCGGCGATGCGAAGGGCTTGATCGTGTACGAGACCGGCTTCACCGTGCCGTCCAGCGTGACCCTGAACTACACCATCGGCCTGGGCGCCGACATTTTTTTCCAGCTTGGCACCATGCTGGATGCGGTGACCGGCAACATCGCCGCCGAGACCAGCAGCCTCACCGACCAGAACGAGGTCAACAATACGCGGGTCACCGAAATGACCACGCGCCTGGACTATCAGCGCGAGCAGCTCCTCGCCCGCTTCATAGCCATGGAAGCGGCGATTGCCAAATCCAAGAGCATCATGGATTCGCTGAAGCAGCAGACCGACGCGCTCACCCAGAACAACAACTGACGTCCAATTCAACTTCCTAGGGCAGAATCGCTCCCGTGCCAGCACAATCGAAAGCGGCCACCAGCTATCTTTCGCAGCAGGTCCTCAACGCGTCCCCGGCGCGGCTGGTGTTCATGCTGTATGAGCGCGCGATCAGCTCGCTGCACGAGGCGGTCGCCGCGATCGATGCCGGCCAGATCGAGGCGCGCTGGCGCGCCAACAAGCGCGCAACCGAGATCGTTACCCACATGTGGTCGACGCTCGATCGCGAGCGCGGTGGCGAGATTGCGGCGAATCTGCATCGCCTGTTCGCCTACATGCTGCGGCGCATGCCCGACATCGACCTGAAGAACGACCGCAACACGGCGACCGAGGTCATTCAGCTGCTGCAGCCGCTGCGCGACGCCTGGCGCGATCTGTCGAATGCGCCGGTAACGCCAATGGAGCCGCCTGGCAAGGCGAAGCTCCTGGCGCCGAAGCCCGCCCCCTCGCCGGCCACCCCGCCGATGATGCGCACATCAATTTCCGCCTGAGCACGTCTGGCCACGCCCGCTGCGATTTGCTATACGCAGCGGCGTGAAAAACATCAGTACCTGGATCATGGGCGCCGCCGCCGCCGTCATGGGCCTGGCGGCGCTGTTCGTGGCGTCCCGCGCCGGTCACGGCATCGGCGAGTATGCCGGCGTGGGCCTGTTCGCGTTCTGCGTCCCGTTCGTCTTCCTGCTGATGAAGACGTCGTTCGACCAGGAAGAAAAACGCCACTGAGCCTTCAGGCCGCCGCGGCCGGTGGAAACATGCCGGCGCGGCTGAGCATCGCCGGCACCGGCCGGCCCAGACGTCCTTCCAGCCATTTCGCGGTTTCGATCAGCGCCGGCAGGTTCACGCCCGTGCGCACGCCCATGCGCTCCAGCATGTAGATCACGTCCTCGCTGGCGACGTTGCCGGTGGCCGCGGGCGCGAACGGGCAGCCGCCGATGCCGCCGATCGAGGCGTCGATCGCGGTGACGCCGGCTTCGACTGCCGCATACACGTTGGCGATGCCGGTATTGCGCGTGTTGTGGAAATGCACGCGGAGCGGAATGCCGGGCGCGGCGTCGCGCACCGCGGCGATCAGCCGGGTGACCGCGGTCGGCGCCGCGACCCCGATGGTGTCGGCCAGCGCGATCTCGTGCGGCCGGCCGACGGCGAGCCGACGCGCGATGTCGGCAATGCGCGTTTCCGGCACTTCCCCTTCAAACGGGCAGCCGAAGGTCGCCGCGATGGTCACGGTGTAGGGGATGTTCGCCGCGCGCGCCGCGGCGCAGATCTCGTCGTGCAGCTTGAGCCCCTCCTCCGTCGTGGTGCCCTGGTTGCGCCTGGAGAACGTGTCGGTGGCGACCACGGCGTAGTTCACCTCGTCGCAGCGCGCCGCCAGCGCGCGATCGAACCCGCGGCGGTTCAGCACCAGCCCGATGTAGGACACCCCGGCCGGGCGCGGCAGCCCCGCCATCACCGCCTCGGCATCGGCCATCTGCGGCACCCGGCGCGGATTGACGAAGCTGGTCGCCTCGATGCGCTTGGCGCCTGCCGCCGCCGCGCGGCCGATCAATGCGATCTTGTCGTCGGTGGACAGGATCTCCGGCTCGTTCTGCAGCCCGTCGCGCGGCGAGACCTCGATCAATTCGACCCGTTGCGGCAGCATCACGCCCTCCGTTGGCTAGCTGTCATATGGTAACATCGCCGCATGAATGCGACCATGAACCATGGCGGCGCGCTCGCCGACATCCGCCTCATCGAGATGGGGCAACTCCTGGCCGGCCCGTTCTGCGGGCAACTCTACGCCGACTTCGGCGCCGAAGTGATCAAAGTCGAACCGCCCGGCGCGGGCGATCCGATGCGCGAATGGGGCAGGGAAAAGGCGCATGGCAAGCCGATCTGGTTCTCCGTCCTGGCGCGCAACAAGAAATCCGTGACGCTGGACGCGCGCCAGCCCAAGGGCCAGGAGCTGATCCGCAAGCTGGTCGCCAAGTCGGATTTCCTGCTGGAGAATTTCCGTCCCGGCACGATGGAGAAATGGGGCCTGGGATACGAGCCTTTGTCCACCCTCAACCCGCGCCTGATCATGATCCGGGTGAGCGGCTACGGTCAGACCGGGCCGTACGCCGCGCGCCCGGGCTACGGCTCGATCGGCGAGGCGATGGGCGGGTTGCGCTACGTGTGCGGCGATCCGTCCGCGCCGCCGGCGCGCATGGGCATTTCGATCGGCGATACGCTGGCCGCGACGTTCGCAGCACTCGGCGGGCTGATGGCGCTGCATGCGCGCGAGCGCACCGGACGCGGCCAGATCGTCGACAGCGCGATCTACGAGGCGGTGCTCGGGGTGATGGAATGCCTGGTGTCGGAGTACCAGCAGGCCGGCTATGTCCGGGAGCGCACCGGATCGATCCTGCCCAAGATCGCGCCGTCGAACATCTATCCGACCAGGGACGGGCTGATGATCCTGATCGCGGCCAACCAGGACACCGTGTTCCGGCGGCTGGCCGAGGCGATGGGCCGGCCCGAGCTCGGCAGCGATCCGCGCTACGCCAGCCACACCGCGCGCGGCCAGGTCCAGCAGGAGCTCGACGACATGATCGGCGCCTGGTCGCAGACATTGGACAGCGGGCCGTTGTGCGAGCTCCTGGAAAAATACGGCGTGCCGAACGGCACGATCTACCGCGCGCCGGAGATGCTGGCGGATGCGCATTTCAAGGCGCGCAAGGCGATCGTCGAGGTCGCGCACAAGACGTTCGGCCCGCTCGCCATGCAGAACGTGGCGCCGAAGCTGTCCGAGACGCCGGGCGAGATCATGCGGCCGGGGCCCGAGCTCGGCGAGCACAACGAGGAGGTCTATGGCGGGCTGTTGGGCCTCAGCACCAAGGCGATCGCCGAGCTCAAGGCCGACAAGGTGATATGAGGTGCTGAAATCGGGCGATGACCACCTGAGAGGCCTGCGCGACGGACGCATCGTCTATGTCGGCAGCGAGCGGGTGGACGACGTGACCGCCCACCCGGCCTTCAAGAACGGCGCCCGTTCGATCGCCGCGATCTACGACATGAAGCGCTCCAACGAGCACACCGACGCGATGTCGTTCGAGGAGGACGGCGAGCGCTTCTCCATGTGGTACCTGAAGCCCAAGACGCGCGAGGACCTGTCGCGCCGCATGGGCGCGCACAAGAAGCTCGCCGATCTCACCAACGGCCTGTTGGGCCGCTCGCCCGACCACGTGGCGAGCTTCGTCACCGGGCTCGCCATGAAGCCCGACGTGTTCGACAAGATCGGCCCGAACTACGGCGGCAACCTGCTCGCCTACTACAAATACATGCGTGCGAACGACATCTACTCGGCCTATGCGGTGCTGCCGCCGGCCGGCGCGCGCAATCCGGAGCTGTACGAAAAGCAGAACCGTCCGGTGCCGACGCTGCGCGTGGTGAAAGAGGACGACAAGGGCGTCACCATCAACGGCATGAAGATGCTGGCGACCGGCGCGGTGTTCGCCGACGAGCTGTGGATCGGCAACCTGATCCCGCTCGCCCCGCATCTGAAGAAGGAATCGATCACCTGCGCGGTGCCGTGCGGCGCGCCGGGCGTGGCGCTGTGGTCCAGGAAGCCGTTCGCCAAGGACGCGACGTCGGAGTTCGACTACCCGCTGTCGTACCGGCTCGACGAGACCGACTCGATGGTGCTGTGCCGCAACGTGTTCGTGCCGTGGGAGAAGGTGTTCGTCCACGACAACGCCGATGCGGCGCGCACCATCTACATCGACACGCCGTCGCACTGCCTGGGCAACCACCAGTCGAACGTGCGGTTCTGGGCCAAGATGCAGCTCCTGGTCGGGCTCGCCTCGCGCATCTGCCAATCGTCGGGCAACGACCAGATCCCGGCGGTGCGCGAGACCCTGGGCCGGCTCGCGGCGCTGGAGGCCACCATCGCAGGGCTCGTGTACGGCCAGATCCAGGCGTGCGAGAGCTGGCCGCCCGGCTACGTCACGTTCAACCGGCGCATCATGTATGCCGCGCTCAACTGGTGCACCGAGAACCACTCACATATCATCGACACCGTCCGGGAGCTGACCGGCGGTAGCGTGTTCCAGATGCCGGCCGACGTGTCGGTCATGCACGACGACAAGCTGCGCGAGGAGTTCGAGACCTATTGGTCGACGCCGTTCATGGAGCCGCTGGACCGCTTCCGGCTGTTCCGCCTGGCCTGGGACCTGGTCGGCTCGGAGTTCGCCGGCCGCCACATTCAGTACGAGAAATTCTACGCGGGCGCCTCGTTTGTGGTACGCAACCACTCCTGGCGCGAGGCGGATTGGGCGGAGTTCCACCGCGTCGTCGACACCGTGTTGGAGCGGATGCAAGTCCCGCCTAAACCCGCTTCGAAATAGTTCGTCACCGCCTGTAACCCGAAAGAGAACAGCATGCTGCTTACCGGCAAGGAGAGGCTTGAGCGTTTGCGCGACGGCCGGCGCATCTACTTGGGCAAGGAGAAGATCGACGACGTCACCACGCATCCCGCGTTCAAGGGCGCCGCGCACGAGGTCGCCAAGCTGTACGAGGCCAAGGCCGATCCGGCGAACCGCGACCTGATGAGCTTCGCGGAGAACGGCGAGCGCTACAGCATGTATTACCTGCGCGCCAAGACGCGCGAGGACCTGGCCCGCCGCACCGCCTGCCACAAGGCGCTGGCCGATCTCACCTACGGATTCTTCGGCCGCTCGCCCGACCACGTCGCCGGCATGATCACCGGCCTTGCCATGAAGCCCGACGTGTTCGACCAGGTCGGCCCGGGTTACGGCGACAACCTGCTCAAGTACTACGAATACGCGCGCAAGAACGACATCTACCCGGTGTTCGCGGTGATCCCGCCCACCGGCATCCGCAGCGCAGAGATGTATCCCGGCCAGGAACGGCGCGATCTGTCGCTGCAGGTGGTCGATGAGGACGATTCCGGCGTCTACATCTCCGGCATGAAGATGCTGGCGACCGGCGGCGTGTTCGCCGACGAGATCTGGGTCGGCAACCTCACGCCGGTGAGCGAGAAGGCGAAGAAGGAATCCATAACCGGCGCGGTCCCGGTCAACGCGCCGGGCGTCAGCTTGTGGTCGCGCCAGGCGTACGCGCGCAACGTGCAGCACCCGATCGACTATCCGCTGTCCTACCGGTTCGACGAGACCGATTGCGTGCTGGTCGCCGAGCGCGTGAAGATCCCGTGGGAGCGCGTGTTCGTGCACGACAACGGCACCGCATCGCGCGCCATCTACATCCAGTCGCCGTCGAACTGCTACGCCAACCACCAGTCGAACGTGCGGTTCTGGGCGAAGATGGGGCTGGTCGTCGGACTCGCCAGCCGCATCACCGAGGCGAACGGCGTAAGCCACATCCCCGCGGTGCGCGAGCAGCTCGGCCGCATGGTGGCGCTGGAGGCGACCATCGGCGGGCTGGTGCGCGGGCAGATCGAAGGCTGGGAGGAGTTTCCCAAGGGCTGGGCCTGCTTCAACCGCCGCCACATGTACGCCACGCTCAACTGGTGCCAGGAGCACCACACCGAGATCATCGACGTGATCCGCACCCTGGTCGGCGGCACGGTGCTGCAGATGCCGGCCTCGATCGACGTGGTCGAGGATCCGGAGCTGAAGAAGCGATTCGAGGACTGGTGGTGGACGCCCTCGATGCCGGCGATCAAGCGGATGAAGCTCTACAAGCTCGCCTGGGACCTGGTCGGCTCCGAATTCGCCGGCCGCCACCAGCTGTACGAGAAGTTCTACGCCGGCAACTCGATCCTGGTGCGCAACCAGTCCGACCGCGAGGCGCCGTGGGACCGCTTCCACAAGATCGTCGACGATCTCATGGACGCGACGCCGGAGCCGGGGAACGAGTAGCGCGGCGTTCCAGCCGCAGCAAGGCGTAGGAGCTCGCGAACACGATCGCGGCGCCCGCCCAGGTCCAGGCGTCGACGCGCTCGGCGAACAGCAAATAGCCCACCAGCGCGGCGAACGGCAGGCGCAGGAAATCGAACGGCACGACGGCGGAGGCGTCGGCGGCTTGGTACGCGCGGCTCAATGAGAGCTGCACGCCCAGGCCGACAACGCCGATGCCGAGCATCGCCAGCCCTTCCGCCCAGCCGGGCGTGCGCCAGAAGATCAACGCCGGCACCAGCGTGAGCGGAAGCTGCAGGATGTTGCCGTATGCGGTCACCACCGAGACCGAGTCCTTGCGCACAAGCAGCGCGATGGCGACGTTGGAGCCGGCATAGAACAGCGCCGAGCCGAGCATGAACAGGATGCCGACGTTTATGTCGGCAAAGCCGGGCCGCACGATCACCAGGATTCCCGCGAAACCCACGAGCGCCGCGCCCCAGCGCTGGCGCCCCACCGTCTCGCCGAGCACGATCCCCGCCAGCAGCACGATGAATAGCGGCTGAGTGAACGACAGCGCGGTCGCATCCGCAATCGGCAGCCGTGCTAGGCCGAAGAACAAGCCCGCCATGCCGAGGACCGCGAGCGCGGCCCGCGCGCAGTGCGATGATATCTGCGCGTTCTTGTAGATCGCGCCGCCTTCCCGGTAGGTCCAAGGCGCCAGGATTGCCGCCGAGACGACGTTGCGCATGAACATGAGCTGGAACGGCGAGTAGTCGGTGGCGAGCCGGCGCACCAGGACGTACATCGCGGTCGCCGCGAAGCCGCACACGATCATCCAGATCGCGCCCTGCGCGACCGGCGGCAGGCTTTTGAATGCTTT
>Ga0209640_10000694_pt1 | contig 26694 bp, 19 predicted proteins | sample RifCSP10_1_FD_184018 | JGI IMG/M metagenome (GOLD analysis project Ga0209640, IMG submission 184018) | Soil microbial communities from Rifle, Colorado - Rifle CSP2_sed 10_1 (SPAdes) (version 2) | ecosystem: Environmental > Terrestrial > Deep subsurface > Rock core/Sediment | place: Rifle... | reverse complement strand
ACCAAAACTGCGGGTTCCTCGGGGCCTGCCCTGCTAACCTATCCTCGGGCTTCCCGCCACGAGAACGTCATGAATGGGACAAAAAAAACTGCCTTGTTGCTGGCGCTGGCGCTGGTCTTCTCGGCGATTGCAGATTCCGCGCTCGCCCACGGCAGATACCGGTCGCGCGCGCACATCGGATTGTACTTCGGGGTTCCGCTCGGTGGCTTGGGCTGGTACGGGCCCTCCTACTACTCTCCTTATTACTACCCGCCTTACCCGACGAGCGTCGTGGTAGTCCCGCAGCAGCCGCAGACTTACATCCAGCAGGATGCGCCGCCCGCACCCGCGGCCGCACCCGCGCAAGGCTACTGGTACTACTGCGCAGACGCGCAGGCCTACTATCCATATGTCAAGGAGTGTCCCGCGGGCTGGCAGCGGGTCACGCCGCAGCCTCCGAGCTGATCCCATGGCCGTTCGAATCCATGTCCTGGCTGGCGCCGCGGTGGTTGCTTTGCTCGCGTCGGCCTGTGTGACGGTGCCTCCCTCCGGGCCGAGCGTCACCGTGCTTCCCGGAAGCGGCAAGAACTTCGATCAGTTCCGTTACGACGACTATGACTGCCGTCAGTACTCGAGCAGCCAGATCGGCGGAGCCACTGCGGAGCAGGCTTCGGTGGATAGCGGTGTGAGAAGCGCCGTCATCGGCACGGCGGTCGGCACGGTCGCCGGCGCGCTCGTCGGCGGCAGGCACGGAGCGGCGGTAGGCGCCGGAACCGGACTGATCGTCGGCTCGGCTTCGGGCGCGGGCGCTGCCGACGTTTCCGCGCGCACGCTGCAGCAGCGCTATGACATGGCGTACCAGCAATGCATGTACGCGAAAGGCCATCAGGTTCCTGTCGCCGGACGCTATCCGCCGTCGCGGCCCTATTACTCTCCGGGCGCGCCACCTCCGCCGCCGGGGTCGCCGCCGCCTCCGCCGCCGCGGTAAAAATGATGTCGTCGGTGCGCGTCGCGCCTTGCGATGCGCACGGTTCTCTTCGAGCATTTGCTCGCCTTCGGCGACTTGTCGGTACCCGTGTTAGGACGAGCCGATTTGCGTGTAGGACGAACCCCGACAGGCGCTCGGCATCTGTGCCGACACGGTAACGAGCGTAACTGTCTGTAAAACCGGGCATCCGAGGCAACCCTCGCGCGTTGAACGAGTCGAACGTGGAAGGACTTTTCGTTCGAGGACGCGCCATGAGATTCGTCAAAATCCTGCTGAGCACCTTATCGGTGCTCGGAATCACACTCGCTTCGGGCGCGTACGCCGATCCGCCGTCGATCGTCGGGCGGCTCAACTACATCTCCGGCCCGGTGTCTTTCGCTCCGGGCGATGCACCCGAGGAGTGGGCTGCAGCCACGCTCAACCGGCCGATCACCACCGGTGACCGGTTGTGGGCCGAAAACAATGCACTGGCCGAAATGCACATCGGCTCGCTCGCAATCCGGATGGCCGAATACACGAGCATCGACGTTCTCAACCTCGATGATCGGGCGCTGCAATTGCGCGTGCCGCAGGGCAACGTCCAGTTGCGCGTACGCCGCCTTCCCGCGGACCGGCTGATCGAAGTCGCCACGCCCAGCGCGTCGGTCGTCGTGCGGCGACCCGGCTCTTACCGCATCAGCGTCGATTCGTCCGGCGCGATGGTCGCCGTCGCGCGAGCGGGCGGCGAAGCCGAGGTGTTCACCGCGGACTCGAGCGTGATCCTGCACGACAACGAGGAAGTCTCGATTGCCGGCGGGCGGCCGGAGCTCTACGCCGCGCCGCCATTCGACGAGTTCGATCGCTGGGCGGAGAACCGCGACCAGCGCCATGCGCGCGTGGCTTCGACGCGCTATGTGCCGATCGAGATGACCGGGTACGAGGATCTCGATCAGTACGGCCGGTGGCAGACCGTCGCCAACTACGGCGCGGTATGGATTCCGTCGGGAATGCCATCGGACTGGGCACCTTACAGCCGTGGCCATTGGGTCTGGATCTCGCCCTGGGGCTGGACCTGGGTGGACGACGCCCCGTGGGGCTTCGCGCCATTCCATTACGGTCGCTGGGTCTGGCTCGACAACCACTGGGGCTGGGCGCCGGGGCGGCTGGTCGAGCGCCCGGTGTACTCGCCGGCGATGGTCGCGTTCCTCGGCGGCGCCGATTTCGCCGTATCCCTCGGCCTCGCCGCGGCTGCAGTCGGCTGGGTGCCGCTCGCATGGGGCGAGCCGTACATCCCCTGGTACACCTCGAGCCCCGCGTACCTGCGGAGCGTGAACGTCACGCACGTCACGAACGTGACCAATATCACCAACATCAGGAACATCCGGTACGTCAACCGCGCCGCACCTGCGGCCGTAACCGTGGTGTCACGTGAAAACTTCGTTGCCGCACGGCCGCTCGAGCGCGTGGCGATTCGTGCGCCGCAGCGCACGATCGCCAGCGCGCCGGTCACCCGTGTCTCACCCGTTGCCGAGCCGGCAAGAACGAGTTTCGCCCGGTCGCGGCCTGGCCCGAGGCCGCCTGCGCAGATCGTCACGCGCGAGGCGGTGGCCGTCAATCCGCTGCCGGCGACAGTTCGTGAACGTGCGCGCCCAGGTCCGAGCGTTGCCGCCAGCGAGGAGCGGCCCCGCGTGCGCGTAATCGATCGCCGCGAGCGGGTCAATCTGCCAGTCAATCCGGCCCCAAGCGCCGCCGAAGTTCGTTCGCGGCAGCAAACGCAGGCGCCACGCGTAATAGCGCCGGCGGAGCAGCCGCGGGCACCGCAAACCGTGCAGGAGCAACAGACACGCGAGCAGCGCGGCGAACGCGAGCGCGAGCAGCAGCGCAAGCAGGAAGAGCAGCAGAAGGCGCAGGCGCAACAGCAAACCGACCAGCTCGAGCGGGAGCGCAAGCAAGCCGAGCAACAACAGCAGCAGCGAGCGCGGCAGGAGCGGGAGCGGCAACCGCGGGCCCTGCAGGAGCGGCAGGAGCAGGAACGCCAGCAACGCGGGCAGCAGGAGCAGCAGCGTGCAGCGCAGGAACAGCAGCGGCAGCAGGCGCAGCAGCAACAACGCGCGCGCGAGCAGGAAAACCGCCAGCAGGAGCTGCGTCAGCGGCAGGAGGAAGAGCAGCGCCAGCGCTCCCGCGAGCAGCAGCAAGGCCGCCAGGAGCAGGAGCGCCAGCAGCGCGCGCAGCAAGAACAGCAACGCGCTCAACAAGAGCAGCAGCGCGCACGCCAGGATCAGGAACGGCAGCAGCGGGCGCAGCAAGAACAGCAACGTGCCCAACAAGAGCAGCAGCGCGCGCAACAGGCGCGACAGCAGGAGCTAAGGCAGCGCCAGGCGGAGCAGCAGCAACGGGCACAACAGGAGCAGCAGAAGGCGCAACAGCAGGCCGCGCAACAGGCGCGCGAGCAGCAGGCGCGTCAGCAGCAGGCCGCGCAACAGGCGCGCGAGCAGCAAGCGCGTCAGCAGCAGGCCGCTCAGCAAGCACGCGAGCAGCAAGCGCGTCAGCAGCAGGCCGCTCAGCAAGCACGCGAACAGCAAGCGCGTCAGCAGCAGGCCGCTCAGCAAGCACGCGAACAGCAAGCGCGGCCGGCGCGGGAACGGCAAGCGCCGCGCGAAGTGCCCGAGAAGGGCGAGAAAGGCGAGAAAGGCCGGCGCCAAGCCCAGGAGTGACCGGGCTTCAGCCTTTCTTCTTGCTCGTCCTTTCGACGGGACGTTGCGACTGCCGGGGCGCGCGAACGAGGTGCACGCTCTGGCGCACGCTTTCGCGGCCCGATGTGGAACCGGCTTGCGCGCCTGCGGGAAAAATGCGCGGATCGAGCGGTGTTTTGCCGCGCGCCGGTGCTTTCTTCGACCGGCTGGCAGTTTTGGGACGCATGGCTAGGGATTCCCGATAAAGTCGCGCTTGCCCAGCTCGACGCCGTTGTGGCGCAGGATGTCGTACGCCGTCACGGCGTGGAAGTAGAAATTCGGCAGCGCGAACCCGAGCAGGTACTGCATCCCCTTCCAGTGCGCTTCCGTCGAGCCGAGCTTGAGGTGGATGTCCCGTTCTTCCGAGCCGTCGATCTGCGAGGCCTTGAAACTGGCGACGAAATCGATCGTCCTGGCGATCCTCGCCTTCAGCTCCGCGAACGTCTGTTCGTTGTCTTCGTATTTCGGCACCTCGACACCGGCCAGGCGCGCCACCGCGCCTTTGGCGTTGTCCGACGCGATCTGCACCTGGCGCAAAAACGGAAACATGTCCGGATAGAGGCGGCTCCCGAGCAGCACCGCCGGATCGATCTTCTTCGCCGATGCATGCGCTTGGGCCTTGTCGAGAATCGCCGAGAGATTCTTCAGCGTGTTGGCGAAGCGCGGAGCGCTCGCCTGGTACATCGAGATCGTCATGGTTGCCTTTGGCTGGGAAAGCGGCATTTTACTAATCCCGCTTCGGGCGGCAAAGGGCGCCTTCGGTTGCGAGGCGCTCGACGGCATCGCGGGAGGCTCCGAGCAGTTCGCGCAGCACGCGCTCGTTGTGCTCGCCCACAGTGGCGACGAACCCGCGGGCCGCGACCGGCGCCTGTCGCAGATGGAACGGAGCGTTCGGCACCTTGAATTCGCCCGCCGCGTCGCTCGCGCTGGCAAGCAAGCCGCGCTTCTCGGCGTACGGCATCGCCATCGCCTCTCCGACCGTGTAGTAGCGCGAGCATGGCACGCCGCCGCGCGCCATGGTCGCCTCGCATTCCGCGGCGGTCTTGTCCGACGCCCATTGGTCCAGCTCGTTCATCAGCGCTTCCCAGTTGCTGGCCCGCACCTCGGAGGTTAGGAAGCGGGGATCGGCGAGCCACTCCGGATGGCCGGCAGCCTGCGCAAGGTCGGCGAAGTTCGCAGGACTCACCGGCGCGAGGATCAGGAATCCGTCGAGTGCACGCGTGGGCCGGAAGATCGGGCGCGGGCGGCGCACCGGGAACTGCGCTGCTGCGCATTCGTAGGCGAGCATTCCCACCATCGCGTCCATCAGCGCGCAATCGATGCATTCGCCCTGGCCGGTGCGCGCGCGGCGCACCAGCGCCGCGCAGATCGCACCGAACGCATGCACGCCGGCCAGGTAGTCGGCGACGAACATCGCGCTCTTCAGCGGCTGCTCCGGGTGGTCCTGGTAGCCCAGGTTCGCCAGCTCATACCCGCTCGCCGCCTGCACGATGGGTGCATACGCCGGGCGCTCGCTGTCTGCGCCGCGCTGGCCAAACCCGGAAATCGAGCAGTACACCAGCCTTGGATTGACGCGCTCGAGGTGCGTGTAGTCGAGCCTCAGGCGCCGCATGACGCCGGGGCGGAAATTTTCCACCAGCACGTCGCATTGCTGCACGAGGTCGTGCACCACTTCGAGCGCCGTGTCCTTCTTCAGATCGAGGCACAGGCTTTCCTTGCCGCAATTGAGAATGCCGAAATAAGCGCTGTGGCCGTCGCGCAACGGCTCGCGCCCGCGCATGTAGTCGCCCTCGGGCGGCTCGACCTTGATCACGCGCGCACCGGAGTCCGCGAGCAGCCGCGTGCAATACGGCCCGGCGATCATCGCGGTGAAATCGAGCACCCGCACTCCGTGCAACGGGCCGGCGGATTTCGCTTCGGGGGTACTCATCGCAATCCTCTCACCGTGACCTGCAGACGGTCGAGCTCGGCGCCTTTTTCGTCGAAAAGGCGCAGCGTCCGCCGGCCCGGGAGAGGTTGCCACAATTGCGGCCCGATTGCTGGCACCCAGCGTGAATCCAGTTGCACCCGCATCCCCGGCCTCGCGCCCGCGACTACGACCGGAACGCGCTGACGCGCCTGCGGGATGTCCGGATCGAGCGCGAGCACCGCGCCGTTCGGCGGCGACACGATCCGTGCGCGCCCTTCGGCTTGCTCTGCGCGAGTCACGACCGCGATGCCCGTGCCCGCGAGGAACCATTCGTCGCGTGGCGGCTCGATGCCATCGGCATACACGATCGGCTGGCGCACCAGGCCCTCGGGGGCCGGCCGCGCCGGCGGCGCATCCCCTTCATGAAGGATGTCCATGATCTCGCGCCACACGGGCGCCGCGCCGGTCACGCCCGAGACGTCGTGCATCGGCTCGCCCGAGAAATTGCCGACCCAGACGCCGACCGTGTAGCGCGACGAATAACCGATCGTCCAGTTGTCGCGCATGTCGGTGCTGGTCCCGGTTTTCGCGCTCGCCGGAAAGCGCGTTGCAAGCGGGTTCGCCAGCCCGAACGTGGCCGCGCGCGCCCCCGCGTCGGCCAGCATGTCGCCGACGACATACGCAGCGCGCGGATCGAAGGCCTGTCGCGACGGCTCCGGCTTCGCGCCTGCGCGAACCGTGACGCCGGAATGCGCGCCAAGGTTCGCGAGCGTGCGGTAGCCGTTTGCGAGCGCAAGCAATGTCACTTCGGCGCCGCCGAGCGCGAGCGAATACCCGTAATGGTCCGCATCGCGGGTGAGCGTCTCAAACCCGAGCGAGCGCAGGCGCTCGTGGAACGGCTCGTAGCCGACGAGCGCCAGCGTGCGAACCGCCGGCACGTTGAGCGAGGCTGCGAGCGCCGTGCGCAGCGAGACGCGCCCGCGAAACGAGTGATCGTAATTCTGCGGAACGTACAGCCCCGCCGCCGTGGTGATGGCGAACGACGAGTCGTCGACGATGGAGGCCGCCGTCAGCAGCCTGCGCTCGAGCGCAAGCGCGTACAGGAACGGCTTCATCGTCGATCCGGGCTGGCGCGGCGCCATCGCGCCATCGACTTCGGCTGCGGGCGAATCCGGGCCTGCGGAGCCGATCCACGCCAGCACTTCGCCGCTCGCATTGTCGAGCACGATCGCGGCGCCATCGTCCACGTTGCGCCCGTGCAGTTCGCGCAGGTGCCGCTCGAGGGTTTCGGCGGCAAAGCGCTGCAGGCGCGCATCGAGCGTCGAGCGGACCTGCTCGCCGGGTGCGCTCAGCAACCGGCGCGCGAGGTGCGGCGCATCGCCGTCGAGGCGCGCCAGGACTGAGCGCGGCGAGAGTCCGCGAGCAGCGAGCGATTGCACCGCATCGCACGCGGCCCGATCGGCCGCGAGCAGCGCGCAGGCCCGCTCCGCCACCCGCGCCGCGGGAGCGTTCGGCGAGCGCACGAGTGCAGCGAGAAGCGCGCTTTCCGCACGCTCCAGGCCGGAGGGTCGTTTGTCGAAGAGAGAGCGCGCGGCGGCATCGATGCCTTCGAGTTCGCCCCGAAACGGCGTCTGATTGAGCCAGGCCTCGAGCAACTGGTCCTTGGACCATGTGCGCTCGAGCGCGATCGCCTGGCGCATCTGGCGCCACTTCTGCCACGCGTCGCGCCGCCCGGATCGCTCGAGTTGCGGGTGCAGCGAAGCGGCGACCTGCATCGTGATCGTGCTGCCGCCCCTGCGCGCGCCCGCGCTCGCGTCGCGCAGCACGCCGGGAAGAGCGAGCCAATCCACTCCGCCATGCGAACGAAAGCGCCGATCCTCGGCGGCGAGCACCATCTCGATCAGCGCGGGCGAAATCCCGTGCAGCTCCACCCAATCGCCGCGCCGCCGCGCCTTGTCGATGCGAACGCGCGACAGCGGCTCGCCGTGCCGGTCGAGGAGCCACGCGTCCGACGAGCGCCATTCGGCGCGCACCGATCCATGAGAAGCGACTTCGTACGGAGCCGTGTGCAGTGCCGCAAGCGCTGCCACGACGAGGGCCGTCACGACGGCGGCGAGCGCGATGCCGATCCTGCGCTTCATGGGTTCACCCGCACTCCGGCGTTCGGAATCTCGCCGAACATCTCCGGCGCATAGAGCGCTTCGACTCGCGTCGCCGGCAGATCGAACGCGCCCGGGTTGTTCAGCCGCACGGTGTATTGGATCGTGAAGCGGCCCTTCGGCACGAATTCGTAGTACGCGCGGTAGGCTTCCTCGGTGCGCTCGATGAACGCCGGCCACGCCCAGCCGGCGCGCTTCTCGCCCGCGGTGAGCGAAGCCGCATCGCGTCCGAGACCGGAGCCGAGGATCGCCGCGCCGGCCGGGATCGGGTCATCGACCACCACCCACGTCATGTCCGATTGCGCATCGACCTCGAGCGTCACGCGATAGACGTCGCCGCGCGAAAAGCCGCCCTTGTCCTTCTGCTCGACCGGCGCGACGCTGCGCCGGATCGCATATCCGCTCGAAAGCGGCGCCTTGAGTGGAATCGCCGCGCGCGATTGCACGATCGTCCACGGGGCACCGCGCCCGGCATGCGAGATGGAAAGCATCCCGCGACCTTGCGGCCAATCGAAATCCTTCTGCTGCTTTTTGGGGAGGACCTGCATCTGCGTCGATGCGCTGCCGACCCGCAGCTCGACGCTCCCCGAAGCGGGAATCTTCTCGAATGCCTGGCTGAACCGGCCGACCGCCACCACTCCCCACGCGTTGGCGACGGTCGTGCCCCAGACGCCTTTGTTTTGCCGCGCGAGCGTGCCGCGCACCAGCCGCCCTGCGTCTTCGCGCCAATCGGGCTCGCCGAGGACCGCAAGCAGCGCGCGATTCGCATTCGCGTCCGCCGAAACCATCAGCCACCACAGCGCGTCGTTGCGCTCGGTGGAAAAGCTCATCACGGTGCCCTGGAAATTCAGCCGCGCACGCAACTGGCTCATCGCTTCCTTGCGCCGTTGCCCGCGCTGCGGCACGCTCGGCACGCGCTGCAGGATGCCGATCCAGTCGACGAGCGCCGAAGTCGGCCACAGCGGCGGATCGATCGTGATCGAATCGAGCATCTCGCGCCGGGCGCGGCCATGGCGCGCGAGCGCCTCGATCGCCGCGAGCTTGCGCAACGTCAGATCGGCGGTCGGCAGCGCGCTGCCGCGCTGGATCCTGCCGGTCGCGAACGATTCCAGCCCGCCGAGCATGCGCCCGAGGGTCTCTTCGGGCCAGCGGTATTGCGCCGCATGCGAGACCTGGATCACGTAAGCCGTGAGCGCGTCGCTGCCGAGCAACCGGTCCGACGGAAAGTATTTCAGCAAACCGTCGCGATCGAGGTAGTTGGGTGCGCTCGCAACCACCGATCGCCAAAGCTCTTCGCTGCCAAGGCCGATCGCCTTCGAGACGCGCTGCTCGAAGCAGGTGTAGGGATAGCGCTGGAAGTACTCGTATACCGGCGTGAGTTCCCCGGCGAGCGACTTCATCACTTCGATGCGCACGCCGCCGCGTCCGGGAATCGCATCCGCCGGACGCTCGACCGGAAACTCGAGCGGCTTCTCCAGCTGGGCGAGCGTCGCCTGGTAGACGCGCACCGGATGGACCGGCACCACTTTCTGTGAAGTTCGCAAGCGGTCGCTCGCCTCCGCGGTGGTCGCGACTACTTCCCAGTCGACGCGGACAACATTCAGCGGGACGCGCATCGGGACATTGACGACCTTGGCTTCGTTCGCTGCGAGGGCGAGCGCCTGCTTGCCGGACTGATCGAGCGCCTGCCAGGAAAATTCGACCGGCAGCGCCTTCGCGGTCGTGTTGCGCAGCGTGAACATCGCCGTGAATTCATCGCCCTCGCGCACGAGCGGCGGCAGGCCCGAAAGGAGCATCAGGTCCTGCGTCGTGCGCACGCTCGCCGCGCCGCTGCCGAACTTTGCTTCGCCGGCATGCGCGACCGCAACGAGGCGGAACGACGAAAGCGAGTCGTTCAGCGGGATCTCGACGTTGGCGCGCCCCTGGGCATCGAGCGCGATCCTCGCCTTCCAAAGGAGCAGCGTGTCGAACAGCTCGCGCGCGCCCGCTTTGCCGCCACCACCTCCGGGCGGCAGCGCCTTGCGGCCGAAGTGGCGCTTGCCGATCACCTGTCCTTGCGCCGTCGAGGTCGCGACTTCCTGCGGCCGCTGCCCGAGCATCTGCTCGAGGATGTTCCACGACGCGTTGTCTTTCAGCTCGAGCAATCCCTCGTCCACCGCGGCCAGTGCGATCTCGCCGTTCGGCGGCGGCTTTCCCGACGCGTCGGTGACTTCGATCGCGACCTGCACCCGGTCGCGCACTCGCAGCACCTCTTTCGCGGGCGCAACTTTCACCTTCAGCTCGTAGTCGCGCCGTCCCACCTTGATCTCGGCCATGCCGAGCTTGTAGGCAGGCCTCGTCAGGTCGACCAGCGCGCTCGGGCGCGTATCGCGCTCGCGCGGCACTTCGTCGACGAGGCCGAGCAGCTTGCCGATGCGATAGACCCATTGCCGGATCCACGCGTAGGGTCCCGGCGACTCCGGATCGATGCGACCGCGCACCGCCAGCGCGGACACGAACACGTTCGGCCCGTAATTGCCGGTGACCGGCAGCTCGATCACCGGCGAAGTCCCGTCCAGCTCGAGCACTTTGCGGTCGATGACTCCTTCGCGCTCGACCGTGACCAGCACGGTGGCCTTGCGGAACGGCATGCGGAGCTGGAACTTCGCTGTCTCTCCCGGCTCGTAGCGCTTTTTCTCGGGCACGAGGTCGATGCGATCGTGATTGGCCGGAGCGAACCACCACTCGCCGCCGCCGACCACCCATACGCTCGTCGATGCCACCGCGTCCCGTCCTGCTTCGTCTTTCGCTCGCGCAACGAGAATCAGCTCGCCCGAGGCGCCCGGCTTGAGCGTGCAGAATGCAAGGCCGCGCGCGTCGGTCGCCGCCGAGCAGCCCGAGCCGATGCGCTTCGTTGCGGTGACCGAGTCGTACGCATAGAAGCCGCCGATCAGCCTGCGGCGGTGCGAATACGTGTTGCGCAGATAGGCTTCGACCGAGACATCGCGCGCGGCGAGCGGCTTGCCCAGCGTGTCTACGGCAAGCAATTGCACGCGCACGTTCTCCTGGTTCGCCGCCCACCCTTGCGGACGCAAGCCCAGGTAAAGCGATGCCGGATGCAGGGCCACGCGCGTTGCGGTCGCAAGCAGCTCGCCGTTCGGATCGGCGTATTCCATTTCGACGAGCAGGCTTGCGGGACGCTCGATCGCTGGCAGCTTCTCGACCGTGATCGCAGCGGTTCCTGCGCCATCCAGCGTGAGCGAGCGGGTGGCGACCAGGCCCGGCGCCTGCGCGTCCGGCTCCACGGCTTCTTCGTCTTGCGGATCGTAGGTGGACCAGTCGTCGGTTGCCGCGCCGGTGCGCAATCCTTCCTTGACTGCCTCGCCACCAAACTGGAAATCCGGGTAATCGGCGAACGACACGCCGCGCGGCTCGATGCGGTGGCGCACCTTCACCGGAAGGTATGCGGCCGCCCCGCCCGAGAGATACGTCACGGCCGCATCGACCCTGGTCGAAGCCGGCCGGATCTGCGGCGTCTTCGGCGCCGCAAGCGCAGCGCGCATCAGCGGAACGCGGAACGCTTCGACCCGGAACGTCGCGTTGGAGCTGACTTCGCTGCGTCCGAGCCATTGCAGGCGGTACTCGCCGAGCTTGGCTTCGCGCGGGATCTTCCATGCGCCTTCTGCGATCCCCTGCTCGTCGAACTTCGCTTCGATTCGGTATTTCTGCCCGCTGCCCAGGTGCCGGATTTCTGCCGCAGCCGGCAGCTCTTTGGCTCCGGGCAGCCGGAATCCCTTGCCCGAGGGCACCCGGGCAACGTGCTTCATGCCGGCGGTCTCGCCGGCGCGAAAGAGCGTGCGATCGAACACCGTATGGATCGCGATCGGCCGGATCCGCCACGGGTTCGCGTACACGTTGAAATTCCACGGCGAGATGCCCTGGTTCCAGTCGGTGCTGGTGAACGAGACGTCCTCGCCCGCGCGCGCAAATGCATAGAGCGCGCGATTTCCCCGGCAGCGCGGCACCGCTTGCGCCGGAGGGAGCTTGTCGAGCGCGTCCGCGACGCCCTGCCGGTCCGTTTCGCCGCTGAAGTGCACGCGGCCGCTGCAATCGCGTACGGTGACGCGAGCGCCGGCAACCGGCTTTGCGTCGTCCAGCCGCGTCACCCAGACGATCGAGCGCTCGCGTCCGTGCTTGATGTGCACCGAGAGATTGGTGACCAGCACGCTGGTCGAGACGTAATACGGTTTGTGCTCGCCATGCAGCGCCTGTCCGAGCTTCGGGCTCGCAAGCTCGACCAGATAGAAGCCCGGTTTCTCGAGCGCAATGCCGATCACTTCCAGCGGTTTTTCGCCGGCGGAACGCGGCAGCTCGAACGCGACGGCGCCATCCGCGGGCGCGATCGCCGAGACCTCGCCTTCGCGCGGCTCGCGCCCGAGCGCCTTCTCGGCGCCTTCTTCATAGCGCCGGTTCGTGAACGCGAGATAGCGCTCGATGATGCGGCCCTCGTCGTCGGAGAGCCGTGCGCTCGCACCCGCAATCGGCGCTGGGGGCGTGGCTCCGGCGTCGAGCCGCTTGCCGTCGAGCTTTGCTTCGACCGCGCGCACGGTGACCGGCAACACCGGATCTGCATTCAGCTCGAGGATGCCGAAGCGGCCCGGGAACTTGACGAGCGGCGGAGATTCGTCGGTTGCGACGCTGAGCGGAAACGCGGCGCGGTTCTCCGGCTCGCGGCCGGCATCGTCGACAAACCCACCCGGCAGCTCGATCTTGTAGCGCGCTTTTTCCGGGAACGGGCCGGCGAATTCGACGCCTTCCACGGTCTTCGCATTCGCCTGGAGCACCGGCTCGATCGAAGACCACCCGTGCTCGGGCTTCAGCCGGATGCCGGCCGCGTGCTCGCGCGCCACGGGCGCGTTGAATTCGAGCCGCACCGCCGTCACCGGCAGGCAAGCCGCATCCTTGTTCACACGCTCGCAGGAAAACCTCACGCGGAACGGCTCGCGCACGCCGAACGCAAGCCGTTGCGGCGTGCCGCGCGCGATGCCCGTGAGCGTGCGCACGGCTTCCCCGATCACAAGGCCCATCTCGGCGCCCCCCGGCAACCTGCGTGTACAGCGGACGCCGAGCACCGGCAAATTCTTCCAGCGCTTGTCTTCGATCTTGAACTGCGCGATCGGAATCGCTCTCCGGCCTTTCCAGTAGGCGCGATACAGGCGGAACGCGCCTTCGCGGTTCGCCTCGATGAGCTTTCGCGTCTCCGCTTCCCCAAGGAGCGCCAGCGGAATCCGCTCGCCGATGCCCTTCGCCTCGCACCAGGCACCGCGCTCGAGGCTCTGCGCGTCCACCGGCGCATCAAACGCAAGCAGGAACCATTGCTCGTCGTCGATCGCGCTATACCCCTCGTAGGGAAGCGAGGCCATCACCGCAGGGCCCCCGGTATGAAACGAAAATTCGCGCTCGCCTGCGGGCGGCTCCCCACGCATCGACTTCAGTTCCGGCTGCAGCGCGAACGTGCAGCGCACGCCGGCGGGAAGATCGGATTCGAAGTCGTACACCCAGTTGCGCGAATCGGCCCAGCGGCCGCGCCCTTTGAGGCGCGCCGGATCGCCTTCGCAACGCAGGGCGAACGGGTCGGCGAGCCGCAGGTCGCCGAACGCGACCATCGGTTCGCTGAAGCGCACCGCGACCTGGCGCACGCCCTTCGCTTCGCCGCGCGGCGTGAAGACCTCGACCTGCGGCGCGGCTGCAACGACGCCAGCCATCGCGCACGCAATGAGCCCTGCTGCCATGCGCGCGATCGTCTTGTTGTTCATTTCGTCCCCCGGGTGCCGCCAATGTGCCAGAGCATCATGGCGGGCGGAAGGCCCATTGTGGCGGGACTATGGCGAAGCTGCGCCGAAGCGGTTGTTCTCGACGAAGCGCGCGTAGGCGCGACGTCTTTCCTCGGGCGAGCGGCCGAGCGCGTAGTAGAGCGGATGCGGCGCGACGAGCGGGTCTTTGCATCCGAGCGCGTTCGCGCGATAGCTCGACCAGCGGTAGTCCTGCGGCCGCCGCACGATATGCGCGCGAACCGGGTTCAGTTCGATGTAGCGCATGCAGCCAAGCAGGTAGCGTCGTGCATGGATCGGCCGTATTTCCGCCTCTTCGAGTCGGTACGAACTGCGCACGCATTCGTCGAGCTGATGCGCCGAGTCGCGACTGTAAGCCGTCAACAGCACGTGAACATGGTTCGGCATCAGGACGTAGGCGTGCACGATGCAGGCGCAATGGCTGGCGAAGGTGACAAGCAAATCGAGATAAGCCAGCCGATCGTTGGCGTCGGCAAAGCACACCGACCGCGCGCGCTGAATCAAGTGCAGGGCGTTGCTCACATCTTATCGGCATGAAAGCCGATTCCTCGCCGTGGCGGCTCGGGCGGCGGCTGCAAGAGCGGCAGAAGCTTTCTGTAAATGTCGTGCAGGGCCTTGTCATGACCCATCAGCAGCTTGTCGATCTCGGTGAGCCGCCGGAGGATTGTTGCGTTTGCGGCAGCCTGCTCGCGCAGGCGCACGAATGCCCGGATCACGAAGATGCTCATCCGGACTGCGGTGTCGCTTCGCAATACATTTGCCGCCATGAGCACGCCATGCTCGGTGAACGCCATCGGCGGAAAGCGACGGTCGCGGTGCTTCTGGGAACCGGTCACAATTTGTGACCGGTTCGCCATAAAACCTGCTTCATCAATTAGTTGCGTAGCCCCGTGCTGAGCAGCGGCGCTCCCAGCCTCGCCCAATCGGAATGCAAAGTCCTCAGGAAAGCGCTCATGATTTCGCTTTACCGCCTGATTGAGCGCTTTCGTTGTGACGGCGTACAAGCGCGCCAAGTCCGCATCAAGGATCACGCGGTAACGACCGACCGAGAAGATGAGTGCCTCGATCTTGCCGGGCGCGAAATTTCGCGGCAGTCGCTTCCCCTCTCCCATATCGAAAGAACGCACCGGACAGCGCCGAGGATGACGAGCGGGATCTATACTGGTTCGCATGAAATCCATCGACCCCGAAGGCACCCGCCTGCCGATCAAGCTCGACTCGACTTCGAACGGCGAATTCGTTCCGGTTCCGCTTTCGCGCGCAAATCTCCACGCGAATCACCTCGCCCATGAGCGGGCGAGCGCAAATGCAAAACGCCTGGGACTGACGAGGCGCGATTTCCTGGTCTCGGCATGCGGCGCCGCAAGCACGCTGCTCGCGTTCAATTCGGCCAATGCGGCGGCCGGCCGGAGCGGCGGCTTTTTCGACCTGGAGCCCGAAGCGGCGCTCGAGCCCGAGCTTGCGCAGGCGCGCGTCGGCGGCAAGGGCGAATTCATCTTCGACGTGCAGGGGCACTTCGTCGATCCGGCCGGCGCCTGGGTGAAATCGGCTCCTGCCGCCGCCTTCCGATGGGCGCCCAAGGCCGCTTGTCCGCTTGCCTCGAGACCCGGCGAGCGCAGCCATCTCGATTGCCTGGGGCCGGAAGAGTTCCTCCAGGATGTATTCCTCGACTCCGACACCGACCTGATGGTGCTTTCCTTCGTTCCTTCGCGGCTCGAAGACGAGCCGCTGACGATCCAGGTGGCCGATGCGGCGCGCCGCATCGTCGATCGGATGCGAGGAACGCACCGCCTGCTCCTGCATGGGCGCGTGAACCCCAACCAGCCGGGCGATGTCGAGCGCATGGCGGAGTTGAAGGAACGCTGGGGCATCTCGGCCTGGAAGACCTACACACAGTTCGGCCCGGGTGGCAAAGGGTACTTTCTGTCCGACCCGGTCGGCACGAAGTTCGTCGAGCACGCCCGGGCGCTCGGCGTCAAGGTGATCTGCATCCACAAGGGTCTGCCGTTCGGCAAGCAGTCGTACCAGCACAGCCAGTGCAGCGACATCGGCGTCGTGGCGAAGCGCTTTGCGGACGTGAAATTCCTCGTCTATCACTCCGGATTCGTGACCGACGTACGCGAGCAGGCCTACGACGCTGGCGCGAAGCGCGACGGCATCGACACGCTCGTGCGCTCGCTCGTCCAGAACGGCATCCAGCCGAACTCGAACGTCTACGCCGAACTCGGCAGCACCTGGCGCTTCCTGATGCGCGATCCCGAGCAGGCGGCGCATGCGCTCGGCAAGCTGCTGCGGTATTGCGGCGCCGACAACGTCCTGTGGGGCACCGATTCGATCTGGTACGGCTCGCCGCAGGACCAGATCCAGGCGTTCCGCACGTTCCAGATCTCTCCCGAGCTGCGCGCAAAACACGGCTATGCGGAGATCACCCCGCAGTTGCGCGCGAAGATCTTCGGCTTGAACGCCGCGCGCGTGTATTCGCTGAGCGCCGACGAAGTCAGGAAGTACACCGGGCGCGATCGCATCGCGCGCGAGCGGCTCGCGCATCGCGAGCATCCGGATCCGCATTTCCGCACCTATGGTCCGAGAACGCGCAGGGAATTCCTGAACCTGCTCGCGTGGAACGGCGGCGCGCGCGCCTAACACAGCTTTCGGCGGACGCGGCAGAGCGGATCGCATCGCGAAATCCGCAGGAACCAGCATTCGGTGCGCGCGGTCGGAGAAGGCCTTGCTTCTTCGGGAGTCCCGTCTTGAGCCGATCGCTTGCACTTGTCCTGGGCGCGCTGATGTTCTCCAGCGCGCTTGTTGCCGGTTACGATGTCCGTGGCACCGATTCGCGGAAACCGGGCAAAGCGCATGCCCGGAGCAGCGATGCGGAACTCGAAGGCAATGTCCTGAGCGCGCTGCACGCGCGTTTTGGCGCGGCAGCCACCGACATCGGGGTCGCGGCGCAGGACGGCTTCGTATTCCTGTACGGGGAAGTCCGGTCGGAGAAATTGCGCGTGCGCGCCGAAAGAATCGTCGCGCGCGTCGCCGGGGTGCGTGCAGTCAGCAATGAGCTGGTTCCGGCGCCGAGCGGCAGGACGAAATCCGGTCCTATACTCGCCGCATCCTGCGGAGAGTCTCATGTTCGACCCTGCCCTCGTCCAGCGCGGCGCGCGCCTTAAGCGCTCGCCTTATTTCGAATGCACGCAGCGTGCGGGTTGCCGCGGCTACACGGTGTACAACCACATGCTGTTGCCGATCTGCTACGACGATCCGGTGACGGAGTACCGCAAGCTGCTCGAAGACGTGACGCTGTGGGACGTCTCGGTCGAGCGCAACGTCGAGATCGCCGGTCCGGACGGCGCGCGATTCGCCGAGTTGCTCACGCCGCGGGACTTGTCGAAGTGCCGCGTCGGCGAAGGCCGCTACGTGCTTCTCGTCGACGATTCGGGCGGCATCGTCAACGATCCGGTGCTGCTGCGGCTCGAGGACAACCGCTTCTGGCTAGCCTGCGCGGACAGCGACGTCCTTCTGTGGGCAAAAGGGGTCGCACTGCGCAGCGGCCTGCGCGTGACGCTACGCGAGCTGGAGGTCGCGCCGCTGCAACTCCAGGGTCCCAAATCGCGGGCGCTCGTGCATGCGCTCTTCGGCGAGCGGGTGCTCTCGCTCGGCTACTACCACTTCTTCGAGGCTCGCCTCGGCGACATTCCGCTGCTCGTGACGCGCACTGGCTGGACGGGCGAATTGGGCTACGAGCTGTACCTGCGCGATCCGGCTCGGGGCGAAGAATTGTGGAACCGGGTGATGGAAGCGGGCAAGCCGCACGGGCTCGTGCCGACCGGTCCTTGCGACATCCGCCGAATCGAGGCCGGCATCCTCAATTACGGCATCGACATGACGCTCGAAAACAATCCGTACGAAGTCGGGCTCGAACGACTGGTCGATCTCGACAAGGCGGCGGACTTTGTCGGCAGCGATTCGCTGCGGCGCCTGAGTCAGCAACAGCCGCGCCGCCGGCTCATCGGCCTGCGCATCGATGGCGCCCCGCTCGATCTGAACATGGCGCGCTGGCCGGTGTACGACGCAGATCGCGTCGCCGGGCACGTGACTTCGGCGGTGCATTCACCGCGCCTGCAGGCGAATATCGGCTACGCCTACGTTCCGGCGGACAAGTGCGCGCACGGCACGACGTTCCTTGTGCAGACTGCGGCCGGGATGCGCGAAGCCACAGTCGTGCCCATGCCGTTCGTCGACCCGGCCAAAGTCGCCGCGCATTCGTAGTCGATTCTCCCTTTACGTCGCCGCGCGGCGACGGCGCCGGCATGCCACCGGGCGCAGCGTTCCGATAATCCCCTGATCCTGCAGCAATTGGTTCTGCTGGCACGGTCCTCGCTCAATCTGGATGTCACAAAGGGAGACCGTGGGCCGGGGGTCCCGCAAACCTGCAGCAGCAAGGGCGAAAAGTTTTCTCGCGCGCGTCGCGCTTTTTGTTGGAAACCTGAGGAGACCTGGAGATGCAACGAGAGAGAGCAGAGATGCAGCACTCGATGGAGATCGGATCGGAGATGACGAGGACGACGATCGATGCGGCCATGCGAATCGGTCACCAGGCGATCGACGCCTACCGGCAGGTTGCGACGCTGCAGGCCGATGCGACAGATCACTGGATCGAGCAAAGCGTGCGGGTCACCAGGATGTTTTATGGAGACGGCGGCGACGGATCGCGCGAAGCGGTCGCGGGCTGGAGCCGCGTGTGGGAGCGCGGACTTCGGCGCTCGTTCGACGCCACCCGAAGCCTTGCCGAGAGCATGCTCAAGGCTCAGTCGGAGATGATCGAGGCCACCGCGCAGGTGCTCGCTGCGCGCGACCGCCAGATGAGCGAGAACTTCGATCACATGGCGCGGGCCACCGAAAACGCCGCGTCCTCGGCGATGGCGCAATCGCGCACCGCACAGCCGCAGCCTTCGTCGCAGTCCAGGAAAGCGGCGTAGCCGATGCGCGGCGCCCGCTACGAGCGGTCTCCCCATGGCGCGAAAACGGCGCATTGGCCGTTTGCAATGCCCGACGCGATGCCGGCGTTCGCGTGGGTCGCGCCCGAGTTCCGTGCAAACCTGGAGCGGATCCTGAGCACGAGCCGCTCCTATCTGCGAATCGAAGTCCCCGAAGGGCGGCAGGTCGGGACGAAACGACGCTCCCGGCGTCGCTGAGATCGGGATAAAGCTCGCCGCGGGCCGGTAGCGCCCGCCCTGCTGCAAGTGGCTTGCCAGGGGCCTTCGCGCTCTTCGCGCGGAGGCCCTTTTCATTTCGCGGGCGCGCCGGCGGTTCGGTGATAATAAGTGATGCCCTCCCGCATCTACGACCCGGTGGCCGCCCGGGTGTTTTTCGAGTCGGCCGGCCGGCGCGAAACGGTTCCCGCCGGCGCCCGATTCTTCGCCAAGGACGACAAAAGCAACCGCATCCTGCTGCAGCGGGACAAGATGTACCTGCTGCTCGAAGGCGAGGTGACGCTCGCGTCCGGCGACAAGGTCATCGGTACCGTGTCGAGCGGCGAAATCTTCGGCGAGATGGCGGCGATCAGCCACATGCCGCGCAGCGCGAGCGCGGTCGCGAAGACCGCATGCACCGTGGTCGGCCTCGATGACAGGCAGCTCCGCAGCGCGCTTTCGAAGCAGCCCGCGTTCGCGCTGATGCTGATGAGCTTCATGATCGGCCGGCTGCGCGACACGATCGCCAGGCTGCGCGCGGCGCAGGTGCTGGAGCAGGCCGACGTGCTGGACGAATCCGCGGCGATCGACCCGAAGTGCCTCGCCGAACTGTCTGGCCGACTGTTGGACGATCCGCCGGTCTACTTCGATCGCCGCAAGCCGATCCTGCAGGAAGGCCAGGCCGGCATGCGGATGTACGTCGTGCTCGAGGGAACGGTCGCGGTTTCCATCGATGGCAACCTCGTCGAGCGCCTCGGCCCGGGCGGCGTGTTCGGCGAGCTCGCGCTCGTCGAGCAGTCGCCGCGGCTCGCGAGCGTCGCCGCCGAAACCGACTGCTCGCTGCTGCCGATCAATCGCGCGGCGTTCCTCGCGCTCGTCGAATCGAGCCCGGAATTCGCCGCTTCCCTGCTGAACGCGCTCGCCGAGCGCCTGAGAAGGCTCACTTCGCGGCTGCAGTAGATGGCCGGCGCCGACGGCAACCCCGTTTGCGAAGCGCCGCGACGCATCGTGCACATCGACATGGATGCGTTCTACGCATCGGTCGAGCAGCGCGACGATGAGCGCCTGCGCGGCAAGGCGGTCGCCGTCGGCGGGACCCCCGATGCGCGCGGCGTCGTGATGGCGGCGAGCTACGAGGCGCGCGCGTTCGGCGTGCGCTCGGCGATGCCGACGTCGCGCGCGCTGCGACTTTGCCCGCAATTGATCGTCGTGCCGCCCGATTTCCAGCGCTATCGCGCAGTGTCGCAGCAGGTGATGGAGATCCTCCACTCGTGCACCCCGCTCGTCGAGCCGCTATCGCTCGACGAGGCGTATCTCGACGTGACTTCGAATCGGTGGAACGAGCCGCTCGCGAGCAACGTCGCGCGCATGCTGAAGGCGCGCATCCGCGGCGAGACCGGCCTCACCGCCTCCGCCGGCGTCGCGCCGAACAAGTTCCTCGCGAAGATCGCCTCCGGCTGGCGCAAGCCCGACGGGCTGACGGTGATCGCGCCCGAGCGGGTCGAGCAATTCCTGCAGCAGCTCCCGGTCGAGTCGCTGTGGGGCGTGGGACCGGTGACCGCGAAGAAGCTGCGCGCGCTCGGCATCGTGCGGCTCGTAGATGTGCGCTCGGCGGATGAAGACGAGTTGCGGAGCGGGATCGGCAGCCTCGCCGGCTGGATCCGGCGGCTCGCGCACGGCGACGATCCGCGGCCGGTGGTGCCGGACCGCCCGTGGAAGTCGCGCTCGTGCGAGACGACTTACACCGAAGACCTGCGCGACTTGCGCGAAGTGCGCTCCGAGGTCGAGCGCCTGGCGCGCCGCACCGCGGCGATGCTCTCGCGCAAGAACCTGCTCGCTCGCACCGTGACGATCAAGGTGCGCTACTCCGACTTCACGACGGTCACGCGCAGCCACACGACAGCCACTGCGACTTGCGACGAGGACGAAATCGCCTCGCGCGCGCTGGCGCTGATCGGGCGAACGCAGGCCGGCGCGCGGCCGATCCGCCTGCTGGGCGTCGGCGCGCACGGCCTCGCCGAGTCCGCGGCGAGCACGCCCGACCGCCTGTTCTGACGAAGATGGCGACCGCCGAACGCGAGAAGCGCGCATGGGTGCGGCCGGTACGGCTCTGGTGCGGGCTGATCCTGCTCGCCTACATCACCACGCACTTCGCCAACCACGCGATCGGGCTCGTGTCGCTCGCCGCGACGGAGAAGGTGCGCATCTGGTTCCTTGCGCTTTGGCGCAACCCCGTCGCCGAGACCGCGCTGTTCGGTGCGCTGCTCGTGCACTGGCTGCTCGGCCTGTGGCTGATCTACCGGCGCCGCACCGTGCGCATGCCGCCGTGGGAGATGATGCAGATCGCGTTCGGGCTCGCAGTGCCGCCGCTGCTCGCGTACCACTTGTCCGCCACGCGCATCGCCAATGCGCTTTACGGAACGAACGACATCTACGAGCGGGTCCTCTTCAACGTGTGGGTGCAGGATCCCTGGGCCGGCGCGCGCCAGGCGGCGCTCTTTTGCGTCGATGCGCCGTTCCGCCTCGGCGTCGGCATCCACGTCGGGCCGGTCGTCGTCGGCGAGATGGGCTACGTCGAGACGCGCTACCTGACCGCGGTCGGCGACAGCGTCAACACCGCGGCGCGGCTCGAGCAGGCGACGAAGGAATTCGACTGCGAGCTGGTGGTGTCGGAACGGGTCTTCGAGCGCGCCGGCCTCGACGCTTCCGCCTATCCGCACGCGGAACTCGCGCTGCGCAACCGGGAAGCGACGATCGGCGTGCGGCTCGTCGCCGATGTGGCTCCGCTTGCGCGGGCGGTTGCAGGGCTCGGCGCGGCTTCCTGAACCCGCGCACCAGAGCGGTCCGCTCCAACCAGTCCCTTTTACTTTGGCTGAGCCTTAGCCAGTCGATCAGCCATGCGCGTTTGCCAGCCTGGCCCCGTCGCGCGCCAACGTTCAATGACGCTCTCGGGCAAGCGAATGGATATGAGCTTCCGTGGGTTCGCAGAGCGGGGCCGCCCGCCCTTGTTTACCCTGCCCCGGGCGAGCATGTCATCAGTCAGTTCAGGCAGTTCTTGGTATTCGTGCCGCCGAATGACGTGGGCGTCTACGCGCCTGAGGTCAGAGCCCAAGGAGCGGCGCGATACGCGCTTTCTCGCGGTCATTTGCTTTCCTCATGCTGAAAACGTGGCGATCCGCGCCACGCGGCGTGTAGCCAACGACAACGATCCGGTTGCGCAGCACACCGAAACAGATGATTCGCGGTTCGCCGTAGTCCCTGCGCTGGTCTTCGACTTCGAAGGTCGTTCCGGCGAAAACCAGTTCGGCGTCCCTGAAATCGAGACCACGATCGGCAAGGGTGGCTGCTCGTTTCCCTGGATCGAAGGTGACTGCCACAGGTTATTGTAGCTACAACAATCTAGCCAGGCAACAGGCAACCGCGAATACGAGGCCTCGCAGTTCCCCCGCGAGGTGGCCGAGGTCAGCTCGCGTAGCCCGCAGCGAGGCGACCCAGCTTCCGCAGCAGCCCCGGCCACGCAAGCTGCGCCCCCGCCCCGCGCATAACGACCTTCGCCGCCACCGCGCCGCTCTCCTAGTATTTTGCGTTGCCGGGCGTGCGCGGAAACGGAATCACGTCGCGCACGTTGGCGAGGCCCGTCGCATACGCGACCGTGCGCTCGAAGCCAAGGCCGAAGCCCGCGTGCGGCACGGTGCCGTAGCGACGCAGGTCGCGATACCAGCCATAGTGCGCCGGATCGAGGCCGCTCGCCGCCATGCGCGCATCGAGCACGGCGAGGCGTTCCTCGCGCTGGCTGCCGCCGATGATCTCGCCGATTCCGGGCGCGAGCACGTCCATCGCGGCGACGGTCCGGTCGTCGTCGTTCACACGCATGTAGAACGCCTTGATCCCCTTCGGGTAGTTCATCACGATCACCGGCTTCTTCGCGTGGCGCTCGGTGAGGTAGCGCTCGTGCTCCGATTGCAGGTCCATCCCCCATCGCACCGGGAACTCGAACTTCTCCTTCGAGCGCTCGAGCACCGAGACTGCCTCACCGTATTCCACGCGCACGAATTCGGAATCGACGATGCCCTGCAACTTCGCGAGCAACCCTTTCTCGATGCGTTCCTCGAAGAACGCCATGTCGACCGGCCGCTCGGCGAGGAGCGTGCGGAACACGTGCTTGAGCAGCGCTTCGGCGAGGCTCGCGTTGTCCGAAAGATCGGCGAACGCGATCTCCGGCTCGATCATCCAGAATTCGGCGAGATGCCGGCTGGTGTTCGAGTTCTCGGCGCGGAACGTCGGGCCGAACGTGTAGACCTTCGAGAGCGCCAGGCAATAGCACTCGACGTTCAACTGCCCGGAGACGGTGAGGAACGTCTCGCGGCCGAAGAAATCCTGCGCGAAATCGACCTTGCCATCGCTCGAGCGCGGCAGGTTCGCAAGGTCGAGCGTCGAGACGCGAAAGAGCGCTCCGGCGCCTTCGGCGTCCGAGGAGGTGATGATCGGCGTGTTCACCCAGAAAAAACCGCGCTCGTCGAAGAACCGGTGGATCGCCTTCGCGATCGTGTGGCGCACGCGCGTGGCCGCGCCGATCACGTTGGTGCGCGGCCGCAGGTGCGCGACCTCGCGCAGGAATTCGAGCGTGTGCGGCTTGGGCTGGATCGGGTACGAGTCGGGATCGTCGACCCAGCCGAGCACCCGCACGCCCGAGGCCTGCATCTCGAACGGCTGGCCTTTCGCAGGCGACGCAACGATCGCGCCGGTGGCTTCCACCGCGCAGCCCGCGGTCAGATGCAGCACTTCGCCGGCGTAGTTCGGCAGGCTCGAGGGCACGACGACCTGGACGGGATGGAACGACGAGCCGTCCGAGAGGTGCACGAAAGAGATGCCCGCCTTGGAGTCGCGCCGCGTCCGCACCCAGCCGCGGAGCGTGACCGGCGCATCCTGCGGCGCGCGGCCGGCGAGGATCTCGGAGCAGGAGAGAGAAGTCATGTCATATTCTCTCGCAGGTCGAACGGAGATCCACATGATTGCTCTTCCGAAGGGCATCCGGCCGCGCATGGTTGCCGGCGTCAACGGCCTCGCGATGCACGTGCTGGAGGCTGGAGACGAGCGCGCACCCTGCGTGCTGCTGCTGCACGGTTTCCCCGAGCTCGCGTACAGCTGGCGCAAGGTGATGGTGCCGCTCGCCGAGGCGGGCTTTCGCGTGATCGCGCCCGATCAGCGGGGCTACGGCGGCACGACCGGCTGGGATGCGGATTACGACGGCGACGTCGGCTCGTTCCGGATGCTGAACCTGGTGCGGGATGCGCTCGAACTCCTCTGGGCGCTCGGGTGCCGCTCCGTCGCTTGCGTCATCGGGCATGACTTCGGGTCGCCCGTCGCCGCCTGGTGCGCGCTCGTCCGGCCGGACGTGTTTCGCTCGGTGGTGCTGATGAGCGCTCCGTTCGCAGGCGCGCCATCGCCCGCCGTGCCGCCGGCCAGCCGCCCGATCGACGACGAGCTTGCGGCGCTCGATCGGCCGCGCAAGCACTACCAGTGGTATTACTCGACGCGCGAGGCGAACGAGAACCTCCGGCACCCGCCGCAGGGATTGCACGCGTTCCTGCGCGCCTATTACCACCACAAGAGCGCGGACTGGAAAGGAAACAATCCGTGCCCGCTCGAAGCGTGGAACGCAGCAGAACTGGCGAAACTCCCCACGTACTACATCATGGACCGGGACCAGGGGATGGCCGAGACCGTCGCGCCCGAGATGCCTTCCGAATCCGGGATCGCAGCCTGCCGCTGGCTGCCGGAAAAAGAATTGCGCGTCTATGGCGAATCGTTCGCGCGGACCGGTTTCCAGGGCGGCCTGAACTGGTACCGCTGCGCGACGAGCCCGCGCTACAGCGCAGAATTGCGGGTGTTCGCCGGGCGCACGATCGACGTGCCTTCGTGCTTCATCGCCGGGAAGAGCGACTGGGGCGTCTACCAGAAGCCAGGCGATTTCGAGCGCATGCAATCGAGCGCCTGCACGCGGATGGTGGGCTGCCATCTCGTCGAGGGCGCCGGACACTGGGTGCAACAGGAGCAGCCGGCGCAAGTGAGCGAGCTGATGCTCGGCTTTCTTCGGCAGGTGCCCGGCTAGTTTCGCAGGCGCGGCGCAGGGGCCCTCTATACTCGGGCGATGGAGCACGCGAATCCGTTCCTGATCCAGGCGAGCGTTTATCTCGCGGCTGCGGTGCTCGGCGTCGCACTTTCGCACCGGCTCGGCCTCGGATCGGTCGCGGGGTATCTCCTTGCCGGCATCGTGATCGGCCCGTGGGGCCTGAAGCTCGTCGGCGAAATCGACGACGTGCGCACCTTCTCCGAGCTGGGCGTCGTGTTCCTGCTCTTCGTGATCGGCCTGGAGCTCGAGCCCAAGCGCCTGTGGAACATGCGCGTGCCGCTGCTGCGGCTCGGCGTCTCGCAGATGGCGGCCTCGATCGCGGCGATCGCGGGATTGGCCTGGGCGATCGGCATCGATCCGCGGGTCGGCGTCGTCGCCGGCATGGCGCTTGCGCTTTCGTCGACCGCGCTCGCGCTGCAGCCGCTCACCGAGCGCGGCGGCCTGAGCACGCAGGGCGGCCAGGCGACGTTCGCCGTGCTGCTGTTCCAGGACCTGGCGGTGATCCCGATGCTCGCGCTGCTGCCGCTCCTTGGCAGGTCGAGCGGCGCTTCGGCGTTCTCCTGGCACGCCCTGGGCATTGCCGTGCTCGTGATCGCCGCCACGCTGGTGGGCGGCCACTACCTCGCGCGCCCCGTATTCCGCCACATTGCGCGCACGCGGCTGCGCGAGATCTTCACCGCGTTCGCGCTGCTGCTGGTGCTCGTCATCGCGCTCGGGTTCGAATCGGCCGGCCTGTCGATGGCGCTCGGGGCGTTCCTCGCCGGCATGCTGCTCGCCGAATCCGAATACCGGCACGAGATCGAGGCGGCGATCGAGCCGTTCAAGGGCCTGCTGCTGGGCCTGTTCTTCATCTCCGTCGGCATGACCGTCGATTTCGGCGTGCTGGTTGCGCGCCCGCTCGCGGTGCTCGGCATCATCGTCGGATTTCTCGCGGTGAAGAGCGCGATCCTGTGGCTGATCGCGCGCGAAGCGCGGCTTCCGGCCAACGAGCGTCCGCTCTTCATCCTGCTGCTCGCGCAGGGCGGCGAATTCGCGTTCGTGCTGCTCGGCCTGGGCGCAGGCAGCGAAGCGATCCCGCGGGAGACTGCGCAAACGGTCACGCTGGCGGTCGCGCTGTCGATGCTTGCGACGCCATTCCTGCTCGCGCTGCACGACCGGTTCCTCATGCCCCGACTCGCCGGTGGCGCGAAGCCGGCCCACGACCTGCCCGAGGCAAGCAAAGTGATCGTCGCGGGCCTCGGCCGCGTCGGCCAGGTGGTGGCGCGCGTGCTGCATGCGAGCGGCTACGAGCCGACCGTGCTCGACGACGATCCCGATCACGTGGAGCAGTCGCGCAAGTTCGGCTTCCGCGCGTTCTACGGCGACGCCACGCGCCTGGACCTGCTGCACGCCGCGGGCGCCGATCGCGCGCAGTTCCTGATCATCGCGCTCGATGACCGGCATGCGACGACGAGCCTGGCGCGCACCGTGCAGGCGCATTTTCCGAAGCTGCGCGTCGTCGCCCGGGCGCGCGACATGCGGCACGTGTTCGAGCTGCGCGACCTCGGCATCGACCTGATCGAGCGCGAGACGTTCCGCTCGGCGTTGAACCTGGCCGAGCGCTCGCTCTCGGCGATCAGCGGCGATCCGGAACGCGCAAGGCGCGCGGTGCGCGCGTTCGGCCGGCACGACGTCGAGGTGCTGAAGAAGCTCTACGAGGTGCATCGCACGCGGCCCGAGGCGCACGTCGCGGTATCGAACGAGCTGCGCGACGAGCTTGCGCGCACGTTGCGCGAAGACGAAGCGCGCATCGCCG
>Ga0209640_10000693_pt1 | contig 26699 bp, 28 predicted proteins | sample RifCSP10_1_FD_184018 | JGI IMG/M metagenome (GOLD analysis project Ga0209640, IMG submission 184018) | Soil microbial communities from Rifle, Colorado - Rifle CSP2_sed 10_1 (SPAdes) (version 2) | ecosystem: Environmental > Terrestrial > Deep subsurface > Rock core/Sediment | place: Rifle... | reverse complement strand
TCGCATCGAGCGCGATCTCCTCTGGTTCGCCGGGTTCGGCTTCTTCGCAGACGAAGGACGGTTCCTGCTGGCAGGCTTCGAAACCGGACTCGTCGCCGTTGAGCGTCCGAATGTCGCTGCGCCGAAAGTAGGCCAGACCGTCGAAAGAGGTGTTTTCCGTCCATTGCCAAGTCCCGGTGACACTCCCGAGCGCAAGTGCATTCTCGGTCCGATCCGGGCGGGTGAAGATGGCGCTGCGATCCCTCTCGAGGAGCTCGACCGGGGCCGGGCCGTTGCCGATGAGATCGGTGTCGACTGACGTAAAATTCGCACTCACGGAGCCAGCTTCGCCACGCCAACTGACATCGCCGAACAGGTGTAGCGCTCTCGATGGCGAGAATTGGCGCCAGCCGTCCTCATCCAGGTATCGCGCGCTTCCGTAGTAGCTCAGCCGGTCGTCGAAGCTCGCGCCCGATTCGACCTCGGCGACCGCGCGTTCGAACGAGCCGGCCTGGATCTCTCCATTTGTTCCTGACGCCGTAAAGCCGCTCTTGGTGCGGATGGACAAGGCACCCCCCAGCGCATTGAGTCCAAAGAGAGGATTGGAGCCGGGAATGAGATCGATGCTCGCAATTGCAGTTTCCGGCACAAGTGCCCAGTTGACCGTATCGCCGAACGGGTCGTTAATGCGTACCCCGTTCTGGTACACGGAGATGCCCTGCGACTGCCCGAGAAGTGGCGACGCCACGAAGCCTCGGAATTGAACGTCGGGTTGCAGCGGATTGCCCTGCGCCTCGTTGACGAAGACGCTGCCCAGCCGGCGGTTCATGAACTCACCGAGATCGGCGCCGTGCAGTCGCTCGATCTCCGCGCCCGTGGCTTGCTGAATATTCCCCGGGACCTTGTCGACCGGCACGTCGAGCCCGTGAAACGGCGTCACGGCGATCACGGTCACTTCTTCGAGCGGACGCGGCGCCGCCGACCCGCCGGATCGATCGCCGGCACTTTGTGCGAAGCCGGTCGCCGGCGTGATCGCGAGTGCCAGGAGTGACAGGAATCGCGCAATTCTCTTCAAGTGTCCCATCTCGCTATTGTTCGTATTGCAGAGGACTTGGCTATCCCAACGTCGAGTGTCTGCGCTGCGGGCCCCAGAACCGGTTGATGCAGGTGAGTGCGGCGGCCCTGGCAGGCGTGAGACCCGCCAGGACCGCGGACCTCGTGTTCAATCTCCCTGCTTCCTGGCGAGTCGATGCACGAGCGGCTCGTTCGCAGTGTCACGCGAGAAGCGCGCCGCAGCAACCGCGAGCGCAGCTGCGCTGAATCCGATGACCACCGCAAGGTCGAGCCCGACGTCGAAGTCTGCGCCAAAGGCGACGGTCGGTCCGGCCGTAGCCGCGTGCTTGAGTATGTCGACGCCATGCGTATACGGATTCAGAGTGGCCACGAACCGCAGGGCAGACGGCAACTGCTGCACGGGGTACAGCGAACCGGACAGGAAGAAAACCGGAAAGATCACCAGGTTCATCATCGTGGCGAAATTGTCCAGGGTGCGTGACCAAGCCGCGACCAGCATTCCGAGGCTCGCACACGCGAGCGCCGTGCCGAGCAGACCAACCGCCAACAGCGGAATCGAGACCTGCGGGCTCAGATATCCGAGCATCCCCAACAATACAAGCAGCATCAGCGCCTGCACCAGCGCGGAAAGGGTCGCTCCGAGGGCCTTCGCCAGCACGATCCAATAATGCTCGATCGGTGCGATCACGAGCATGCGCATCACGCCGGACTCCTTGTCGTACACGGTGGAGAGTGCCGCCAGCATGCCGCCGAACAGCAGCGTCATTCCGAGCACGCCCGGCACCAGAAAGGCCTGGTAGCTTAAGTCGCCAAGCTTGCCCTGAACCGCGCCAAGCCCGGCACCGATCACCAGTAGCCAGAGCATGGGACGCACCATCGCAGACAGCAGACGCCCGCGTTGCCGCAGGAGCTTCAGCACTTCGCGTTCGAGCACGGCAATCATTGGGCGCGCAATCATCGTCAGGCCGCCCTCTTCTGGGAAGTCCCGGTCTGGTTGACCCACAGGAACACGTCGTTCAAGTTTGGCCGTCGCCAGCGCACGGCTCGCGCGCTGACCGCGAGTTCGCCCTGCAGCGAGACCAATTCTGCAGGCTCTTTGTTGCAGCGGAATTGCACGCAGTCGACCTCGATCAGGGCTGCGCCGAGGCGCGGAGCGAACTGCTCGGCAAGCTCTGCCGGATTATCGGTCTCGACCTCGACGATGTATCTCCCGAGCTGTTCGATCAGTGCCCGGGGGTGTCCACTACGCACGATGCGGCCTGAGCTCAAGAATGCCACTTCGTCGCAGTCGGCCGCTTCCTCTAGATAATGAGTCGTCAAGAACACCGTGATGCCCAGCCTGGCTCTGAGCCCCGTGACGTAACGCCAGATGGCGCGGCGGTTGGGCAGGTCGAGTCCGATCGTCGGCTCGTCGAGGAACAGGATCTGTGGCTGATGGATCACGCCGCGTGCGATATCGAGCGTGCGGCGCATCCCGCCGGAAAGCGAGGCGACCGGGTGATCACGCTTTTCGCTCAAACCGAAGAGCTCCAGTAACTCGGTGCTGCGTCGCTTGATTTCGGAGCAAGAGAGATCGTTGAGCAGGCCGGCGAAGCGCAGATTCTCGGCGACCGAGAGCGTGCGATCGAGCGCGGGGTCCTGGAACACGACGCCGATACTCCGGCGTACAGCAAGCTTCTGCGTGTGCACTGAATATCCTGCCACGCACGCCTCGCCCGATGTCGGGCGGATCAGCGTCGAGAGCATGTGGATCGTGCTCGTTTTGCCGGCGCCGTTGGGGCCGAGCAGGCCGAAGAACTGACCGCGCGGAATCGCCAGATCGACGCCCACCACGGCCAGCGTGTCGCCGTAACGTTTAGTGAGGCGATCCGCGCGAATCGCGACGTCAGTCATTGTGAGGAAAGTGCGCGCGAGTTGCGTTGGTCGCGGAAAAACAGCAAGGGTTTCTCTTGGACCGTCCGCTGTGCCGCGCTGGCAACGGCCTCCTCCACGAGATGATGGTGAGGAGAGAGGTCACAGACCGGGTCTGCATTCGCCGGATCGCCGGTAAACAGGTATGCCTGACAACGGCATCCGCCGAAATCCTTGGCCTTTTCCGGACAACTGCGGCACGGCTCCTTCATCCATGCATCGCCGCGGAAGTGATTGAAGCCAGGCGAGTCGTACCAGATCGACCCGACGCTTGCCTCTCGCACATTGGGGAACTCCAGTCCCGGAAGCATGCGCGCCGCGTGACAGGGGAGCGCGGTTCCGTCCGGCACAATGGTGAGAAACACCGAGCCCAATCCGTTCATGCACGGCTTGGGTCGACGTTCGAAATAGTCGGGCACGACGAAATAGATCCTCATCCGCTGCCCGATCTTTTCCCGAAAGCGTTGGGTCGTCTCCTCAGCCCGTTGCACCTGTGCGCGGCTGGGGAGCAACTGGTCCCGATTTTTCCAGGCCCAACCGTAATACTGCGTATTGGCGAGCTCCACGTATTCGGCTCCAAAGCGCTCCGCCATGTCGAGAATCTGCTCGACGTGGTCGATGTTGAGCCGGTGCAGCACGACGTTGAGCACCATGGGGTAGTCGTACTTCTTGATGAGCGCGGCGACTTTCGATTTGAGATCGAAGGTGCGGGTGCTGCTCAGAAAATCATTCATTTCCCGGGTGCTGTCCTGAAACGACAGCTGGATGTGGTCCAGTCCCGCGTCCTTGAGTGCTTTGATGCGGGTTTCGTTCAGCCCGACTCCGGAGGTGATGAGATTCGTGTAGAAGCCCAGCGTGTGCGCCTCCCCGACGATCGCCTCCAGGTCGTCGCGCATGAGCGGCTCGCCGCCCGACAGCCCGAGCTGCACGGCACCCAGTGCGCGCGCTTCGCGCAACACGCGTATCCACTCGTCGGTCCCGAGCTCCTCTTCGGTGCGCGCGAAATCGACGGGGTTGTAGCAAAACACGCAATGGAGCGGGCACCGATAGGTGAGCTCCAGCAGAAGCCACAGCGGTGGCCCCGGCTTGTGGGTCGACGCGCTCACGTGCGAATTTCCAGCCATTTCTTTTCCAATGCGAAGGACACGAAAGCATGGACGTCGCCGGACAGGCCGGTCGCGCCAAACGATTGCTCGAGATCCGCGGTGATCTCGGCGAGTGTGCGCGCGCCGTCGCACCGCTTCATGATCTCACCGGCGCTGCCATTGAGCTTGACCATTCCTTCCGGATAAAGGAGCACGTGTGAATTCTGCGCGGGCTCCCACTGCAGCCGAAAGCCGCGGCTGATCATGGGCTTTGCGGTGGCGACGATCGCGTTCATGCCTGTGTCCCATAGCGGTGAGCCATGGCATCGTTCATTTCCCAGAGCACGTCGAGCTTGAATTGCAGGATTTCTAGCGCACGGTCCTGCGCTGCGCGCGTGTCAAACCAGTCGAGCGTGAAGGCAAGCCCGAATTCGACGTCGCGGCGCGCCAGACTGACGCGACTCTGGAAGTACTGCAGGCCGGACCGATCGATCCACGGATAATGCCCGGGCCAGTTGGCGAGGCGCTGTTTGTGGATTTCCGGCGCGAAGAGCTCGGTCAGCGACGAGCACACGGCCTCCTGCCATGGCGCCCGCCGGGCGAAGTTCACGTACGCGTCGACGGCGAAGCGCACACCGGGCAGCACATCGGTCAGGTTCTCCACTCGGTCGCGGGCAAGTCCGACGGCCTCGGCCAAGCGCAACCAGGATTCAATGCCGCCCGGATCGTCGCCGTACCCGTCGTGGTCGAGAATGCGTTGCACCCAGGAGCGGCGCACGGCACGGTCCGGGCAATTGGCGAGGATGGCGGCATCTTTGACGGGGATGTTGATCTGATAATAGTAGCGATTCGCGACCCAACCGCGGATCTGCTCAGGTGTCGCGGCACCGGAATTCAGCATCACATTGAATGGATGGTGGATGTGATACGCGCTGCCCTTCGCTCGCAGCCGCTCTTCGAATTCCGGTTGGGTCCAGGCCCCTTCTGTGGAGACAACGGCGGTCATAGCACGATTTCCATGCCGTCCCAGGCGACTTCTACGCCGCGACGCGTGAGTTCGGCGCGCTCGGCGGAGTCTTCATCGAGTATCGGATTCGTGTTGTTGATGTGTATCAGGATCTTACGCGTGTCCGACGGCAGGCGGTCGAGCCATTCGAGCATGCCGCCCGGGCCGCTTTGCGGCAGATGACCGATGTCGCGCGCGTGCTTGCGTGAAAGCCTTAAGCGAATCATTTCGTCGTCGGTCCAGAACGTGCCGTCGACCAGTACACAAGCAGCCGATTGCATGCTGCGCCATACGCGCTCGTCCATGGCACCCAGGCCCGGTGCATAAAGTGCCGCTCGTCCCGTGACCTCGTCCGCGATTTCGAGCGCCAGATTGTCTCCGGGAACCGGCGACTCGCGATTCGGTGAATAGGGCGCCGGCTTGCTCGCGACCGGCAGCGCATGCCAGCGCACGCCCGTCACCCCGTCGATCGCGAACCCCTCGCCATCGAGACCAATGCGCTGTCGCTCCACCCCGCAGTAGTACGAAAGCACCCCGAGAACAGGGTTGCCGCGCGTGAGATCGGCATACGTACTGTCGGTGCACCAGACCGGCCACGGCCGCGTGGATTCCCTCAACATGTACAACCCCGTGGTGTGGTCAATTTGCCCGTCGACGAGAACAATCGCGGCAATTGCGCTGTCGCGGGCGGCGCGCCCGGGCTGTAGGATGGGGTTCGCCTGCAGCTGAGCTGCGATGTCCGGCGAAACATTGACCAGCGCCCACGAGGTTTCAGCGCTGCCGGCTACGGCGATCGAAGACTGGGTCCGCGGGCGGGCACGCAACGTACCCTTGCGTAAACCGGCGCAGTTGCGGCAGTTACAGTTCCATTGCGGGAAACCGCCGCCGGCGGCGGATCCCAGCACACGAATTTTCAAGAGTCGACCGGCGCAGCCCGCTTGCGCGGGCTGACACCAGGGTTACTTCAGCGATTGGCGATGTACATCGTGATTTCCATGCCGTACCGGAAATCAATCGCTTGCGGAGTTTCCCACTTCATGACAATGCTCCTTAATCGGCTACCTGACGACGGCCCAAGATTGCCGCCACGCTTTTGACGAGCTGGTGTCAATGGCCCACCGCGCTCTCGGGGCGATATTCAACGCTGGCGAGGTCAGCCGATACGGGATCATCATGAAACTCGCCTCATGATTTTCATGAGCCGGGGCCCATGCCAAGTGCACCAACTTCGAGGGGCGCTGTAACATCATTCCATTGGCGGATTTCCCTTACCAAAGCAGTCGCCGGTGAAGCTCAGGACTCACCTGAACCTGGTGGTGGCCGGCCTGACCGCCGCCTTCGTGATCGTGCTGATAACGGCCGAAATCCAGACCACGCGGGCGTCCGTGCGGGAAGAGATCGAGGCGGCGAACCGCGTGGCGTCGCAACTGTTGGGCCGCCTCGCATCGATCTATTCACGCGAAGGAGGCCCGGAGCTGCTGCTGCAGTTTCTGGAGCAACTGGGTCGCGTTCGCGCGAATGACATCCTATTGCGGTCGGCTGCCGGAGAAGTGCTGTATCGATCGCCACCACCGACCTGGAAGGCAGGGCGCGAGGCGCCAGCCTGGTTTGCACAGCTTTTCGCGCCGCAGCCTGCCAGGCATACGTTCCCGCTGCCCGGGGGTGTGCAACTGACCGTGGAAGCCGAGTCCTCGCGCGCCGTGCTCGATGCCTGGGATGACATCACGAGGCTGCTCACCATAGCGACGATCATGCTGGTCATCGCGAATGGGCTCGCGTTCTGGTCGATCGGGCGTGCGCTCAGGCCATTTCCAATCATCGTGGACGGTCTGGAGCGCATCCAGGGAGGGGACCTCGCGTTTCGGTTGCCGATGCTGGCCGGATCCGAAGCGCGCGCGATCGGTGCCGCATTCAACCGCATGGCGCAAGCGGTGGAGGACAAGGTACAAGCCGAGCGGAAGGCGCGTGAAGCTGAGACGCGGCTCGAGGAACGACGCGAAATGGCGCACTTGGTCGAACAACGCGTCGAAGAGGAACGGCGTCTGATCGCGCATGAACTGCACGATGAGTTTGGCCAATCGGTCACCGCGATTCGCAGCCTCGCGCTCGCAATTGCGCCGCAAGGGGGCGCGCGTGATCCCGCGATGGGCGAGGCGGCGCGCCTGATTTCCGATGAGGCCGCGCGTTTGTACGACGCGATGCATGGACTCATTCCGCGTCTGATGCCGCTTTCGTTGGATACGCTCGGGCTCGCCGAAACTCTGGAAAATCTCGTGCGAGATTGGCAGCGCCGCTATCCGTCAATTGCGCTGTCGCTCCAGCACGATCTCCCGGCGGATCTCGGTCCGAGCGTGACGCTCGCGCTTTACCGAGCCGTACAGGAGGGTCTGATTAATGCATTGCGGCACGCGCAAGCGTCGCGCGTGGACGTCAGCCTGCAATCCGATGCGCATCGAATCGTCGTGACGATCACTGACGACGGCGTAGGGCTGCCAGCGGACTGGTTGCGGCCGGGACACTTCGGGCTGCGCGGACTGGCAGAGCGCGTCGAGCACCTGGGCGGTGTCTTTGCCGTCGGCAATCGTGAGCCCCACGGCGTTTGCCTGACTGCCGAAATTCCGCTGACGAGAGCCGCATGATCCGCGTTCTGCTGGTCGACGATCACGCCGTGGTTCGTACCGGGTTTCGACTCCTGCTGCAATCGCTCGCGGAAATATCGGTCGTCGCCGAGGCGGAATCGGGTGAGGCGGCGTGTCAGCGCTACCTCGAGCTTACGCCCGATGTCGTGGTGATGGATCTCGCCATGCCAGGCATGGGGGGCCTCGAGGCGCTGCGGCGAATTCGCGCTCGGCATCCGCAGGCTCGCGTGCTGGCGCTCTCCGCTCAGGATGATCCCATGCACGCCCGGCGGGCGCTGCGGGAAGGTGCGCTCGGCTTTCTCTCCAAACGCAGTGCCCCCGAAGCCTTGATCGAAGCCGTGACCACCGTCGCCGCCGGCCGGCGTTACATCGATACGAATCTGGCGCAGAAACTTGCGCTCGCGGAAATCGAGGGTGCGGGAAAGCCCCCGATCGACCAGCTATCAGAACGGGAATTCGATGTGTTCATCCGCCTTGCTCGGGGCGCCACCGTGCAGAAGATTGCCGAGGATCTCAAACTTTCCGCGTCGACCGTCGGTACTCACCTCTACAACATCAAGCAGAAGCTCCAGGTCGCCAATCAATCCGAGCTCACCCTCCTCGCTATTCGCCACGGTCTCATCGAGGCCTGATCAAATGAATCGATCCTGTTCCGTGATCCTGTCGCGCAGCATTGTGTTTCTCCTGCTGTCATGCGCTTCCTTCGCAGCAGCGGACGAGCCCGTCGATTCGCGCCAGCTCAATTTGAGCCTGCTCGAGGCAGCCCGCGCGGGCGATGCGGCCGCGGTCGAGCGCCTGTTGCAGAAAGGAGCGTCGGTCAAGGCGCGCAACCGGACCGGCGCAACACCACTGATCCAGGCGGCGCGCGGTGGCCACACTCAAATCGTGCGTACGCTGCTCGGGGCCGGCGCGGACGTCGATCAGGCGAATCTGGAGCGGGCAACGCCACTCCTCGAAGCCACCCGCAATGGCCATCTGGAGACGGCGACGGCGCTAATCCAAGGCAGCGCGGATGTCAATCGCGTCGACCTGCAATTGCTCTCACCCCTCATGCACGCCGTGTATGGCGGGCACACCCCGCTGGTCCGGCTGCTGCTCGAGCACGGCGCGAAGGCTGGTCTGGTCGATCGGACCGGAAAATCCGCGCTCGTGTATTCGGCAGCGTCTGGCAACACAGAGATCCTCGGGCTCATTCTGGCTCGGGGCGTAGACGTGAACGAAAGGTTTGGTAACGAGTTGACCGCACTCATGTGGGCCGCCGGATATGGGCACGTCGCTGCCATCGGCATGCTGCTCGACGCGGGAGCGCGGATGGATCTGCGGGACAAGCGGGGGATGACGGCCCTCATGATCGCGAGCGATCAGGGCCATGCGGCGGCCGTTCGCAAACTTGTGGAGAGTGGCGCCAATCGGTCACTGAAAGATCACGGCGGCAAGACCGCGCGCGATCACGCCGCAGCCGGGGGCTACACGGCGGTCGTCGAGCTTCTGCCGTTTACCGAATCTCGCCAGTCTGCGAACTCTGATAGACGGTGACCGAGCCGAGGTAATCCGCGAGGCTCACGATATCTTTTTCGCTGAAGGTTGCCAGCAGCGCGCCCTTGTCGGGGGCGTTGTTGCGTACCCTGTTCTTGAGATCGAGCATCGTGCGCGCCAGGTACTCGGGATACTGGCCCGCAAGACGCGGTACGCGGCTATTGCCTCGGAAGTCGCCGAGGTGGCACGAAACGCACTCGCCTGCCTCGATCGCCGTCTCGGCAACTTCGACCATGGCGGGATCGGGCGCATGACTAATGGTCGGCCACGTCTGCAGCGAGAAGAATCTGGCGATCAGCTTCAGCTCCTCAAGCTGCAGCGCCTGTACGTTCGGCCCCATGATCTCGCTCTGGCGCAGGCCGCTCTTGAAATCCTTGAGTTGCACGTAGAGGTAGTAGTACTCCTGACCGGCCAGGATCGGGTTCTGCGGCAACGGCGCCGCGCCACGCTCGCCGTGACAGGCAAAGCAGGTCTGAATCGTAGCGCGCACCGGCGCAAACTCGTCATCCGCTGCCGCGAGTGCGGTCAGCGACAGAACTGACAGCGCCGACACGATCCGGGCCATTCTCATCCGCGTGCGTCTCACGACAATTTTATCCGTACCCCGCGCTCGGCACAGTTCGAACGCAGGAAGGCGCGGGCCGTCCGAAGACGGCCCGCGATTGATCGACTCTTCGACGTCAGTCTGACAGCGCGAACGCGATGATGTTATTGCCGCGCTTGAAATTGAGCTGCACGTTGCCGCCCGCGGCGACCACGACGTACTGCTTGCCGCCAATCGTGTACGAGGCTGGCGGCGCATTCACGCCGGCGCCGCATTGGAAGCGCCACAGCTCCTTGCCATTCGAGGAATCGTAGGCCTTGAACCAACCGTTGCCCTCGCCCGTGAACACCAGGCCGCCCGCGGTCGCGAGGATCCCGCCGATCATGGGCTGCTCGGTCTTGACCTGCCAGCGAATGGCGCCCGTGTTGTAATCGACCGCCGAGACGTTGCCGAACTGCTGCTCGCTCGCAATGACCTTGAACGCGCCGCCGAGCCAGAGCTTGCCTCCCGGATAAGGCGTTTCCTCGACGTGATAGGTCATTGGCTGGTGCAGATTGATGGCGTAGGCGGTGTTCTGCGTGGGATCGATCGCCATCGGCGACCACTCGACGCCGCCGTTGGCGCCGGGCAGCATGCGCGCGCCTTCCTTCGTGGGCAGCACCCAGCGGTTCTCTTGCGAGACCATGGGCTCGGAAAAACGGATCAGGCTGCAGTCGTCCGCGCGATGGACGTAGACGTAGCCGGTCTTGCCGCCATGAAGCAGCCCCTTCACCGGCTTGCCACTCTTGTCGTTTACGCGCGTGATGATGACCGGGCTGACCGCATCGAGGTCCCAGACGTCGTGGGCGATGTACTGGAAATGGCACTTGTACTTTCCGGTCTGCAGGTCGACGGCGATCAGCGAGTTGGTGTAGAGGTTATCGCCGGGGCGGATCGCGCCGTACAGGTCCGGTGAAGGATTGCCGGCGACGAAGTACACGGTGCCGGTTTCGCGATCGACGGCCATGTTCTGCCACACGCCGCCGCCAAGAGTCTTGTACGGATCGCCGAGCTTCTTGAGTGCCGCCTTCTCAGCAGCGATGTCGCGATGCATGTCGCGCCCGGTTGCGTCCTTGGTGGCCCACACACCGACTGAATTCTCGGGAGTCGTGTGGAAGGTCCACAACAGCGCGCCCGAGTTCGCGTCATAGGCTTTCACGAAGCCGCGGATACCGTACTCGCCACCGTTCGTGCCGATGAGAATCTTGCCGTCGACGGCGGTGGGCGCCATGGTCTCGCTGTAGCCCAACTCGGGATCGGCGATCTGCTGCTCCCACACCAATTCGCCCGTCTTGGCATTGAGCGCAACGAGCTTGGCATCGAGCGTGCCCATGTAGAGCTTGTCGCCGTAGGCGAAGACTCCGCGATTGTTGGGGCCGCAGCAGTAGGTCGTGACCGGGCCCATGTTGTGTTTGAAGTGCCAAAGCGCTGCGCCGGTCGCGGCGTCAAGCGCGTAGACATGATTGAACGACGTGGTCACGTACATCACGCCGTTGGACACGATCGGCGTCGTCTCCATGGACTCCACGATTTCGGTCTGGAAGATCCAGGCGGGACGGAGCTTACTCACATTGTTGCGGGTGATCTGCGCAGCCCGGTAAAAGCGCGTCTGATCATAGTTCCCGTTGGTGTGCAGGAAGTTTTGGGAATCGCTCGCGGCCCCATCGAGCATCGCCTGGCTCACAGGAGTCGAGCCGGCCTGCGCCGTATCGGCGCTGACAACAAGGGCTACGGCAAGCAGCAAGCTGACGCAGGAGCCGACAGCCAGCGCACTGATACTTGAGCGTGAACGCATCATCGAATCCCCCCTTCGTCCCATGGATCGGGACGCGAATGACTTCTAAAGTTCGGAGAGCAGTTCCTGCACCTTGGAATTGTAGGCCTCTTCGCTGATCAAGCCCTTATCCTTAAGGTCCTTGAGCGTCTGCAGGCGTTGCTCGAGGTCCGTAGTCGACGTCCCGGGCTTCGGTGCTGGCGCAGTCGCCGCTGCGGGCGCCGTCGCCGCATCCGGCACAGGCATTGGCGCCGCAACGCTTGCCGGTGTCGATGGAACCGGGGCGGTTGCTGCAGGCGCGGATGCCGCCTGTCGCGGCGGGGCCTCGGTGGGCTGCGGCGCAGCCAGCATCTTAGAGCCTGCAACCGCGATGTCGATCGCCACCCAGTCGTTGCGGATACCGCCATCGTTAGTTGAATGAATCTCGACGCCGGGATGTGCTGCAAGGGTCCACTTCTGTTTGGCGGCCTTGCTGCGCGATCCTTGCCGGCGCGGGCTGAAGTCCTCGCTCCGTTGACCGTAGACGTTTTTCTTTCGGTAGTTCGACTGCAACTCGCCAAAAATCACGTTGAGCTTGCCGCCCTCGTAAAAAACCCGACCGGCGTTGACGCCGGGGTCCTTCATCAGTCCCCCCGCGGCCAGCGAATGACTGCCGATAGTGCTGAACGTCACGTCCTGTCGAGGCCCGGCCTTTGCAAGCCCCGAAGCCACCTGCGGGGCGAGATTCCTAAGCTCGTCCCGCGTGAAAACGGGCCGATGTGATTCGGTGCCGGTATCCGGATCCACGATGCGGACTTGCAGCGCTCCGAGCGCGCTGCTTATCGCTTCCGCGCCCAGCTGGGCGGGATGATCGTTGGGTGACGCAGCGGGATCATCCTGCGGCTCGATTTTTACCCACTGGTCATTGCCTGACCAAAGCACGACGGCGCCGCGCGGCGCTTCTGTCGCTGCCCAAGTTGCAGCGGCGTACACGAGCAAGAGAGCACCGCTCGCCAGCGCAAGTTTGCAACCGCCCAGGTGAGCGCGATGCTCTACGTGGGTCGTGAAGAGATGTCTTCGGCGTCGCTCAATGAGCAGCGCTGCCGTCGTGCCGTTCTCCATCGTCGCTCTCACTGGGATGCCCGGAGGGCCCGCCTGAGAAAAGTGGCGGTGCCTGCGGCACCGCCACCTCTACTCTTCGACTTGCTGGTCTTGCTCTTGTCCCGAATCAAACCTCAATAGAACAGGATCGCGCCGAGCGCGATCGCCGTCTCTTCCGCCTTGTTCCCGTTGTGTGCGGTTGATTCCGTCTGCGTGTACTCGAACACCAGATGCAGTGCGGACGTCAGCGGATGATAGACGCCGAACACAATCGACTCGTTCGTCTCGAACAGGGCCGTGTCGCCCGGATCAGTATCGTTCGGGCCAAGATCGAGATTGCTCTCGCCCCAGCTCACGCCGATCTTGGTGCCTGCGCCGGGCAGCTTGAACGTGGCTTGGACGTACATACCGTCCGAGTCGCGCGCGTCCGACGCGCCGGTGATGTCATTGAAATCCACGGCATCTACGAGAAAGCCGGTACTGCCGATGCCTTCACCCGTGTAGTAATAGCCCACGACCTCGAAGCCGCCAAAGCCGACTTTGGCACCGACGTCATACCCGATGGCGTCCTCGTCACTTGACGTTGGGTCGGTGGTCTTCAGCGCCTGACTGATGAAGCTCGCCCAGATCTTGCCGCTGAAGTCTCCTTCCCAGGCGTAGGCCGCCTTGCCTTCGAATCCATAGGTGCTGCCTTCCTGAGAGAAGGACGCCGCATTGCTGCTCGTTCCGGACAGATTGACGAGACCCCACGGATCGACGAGCGCCACGTTGAAGGTGAATCCGCCGAACTTGGGGGAGGAATACTGCACCTGGCCTTTCCAGTCGGCGTACAGATAGCCGACACCGATGCGGCCCAGCGACGTGTTGCCGCCGCCCGCGGTCAAGTCGGACACAGTGCCGACGCCGAGCAACGTCATGTCGGACAGAATGGCGTCCGAGCCGAACAGGCCCAGGTCGCGGCCGATCTTGATGCCGCCCCAGTTCGTGCCAGACCACTCGAGGAAGACCTGGCGGAAGTTCGCCGAGTTGAGGCCGAGAGCTCCGTCAATCGGGCCACCGGCAATCCCGGTGTTCGAGTCGATGCCCGGCTGGAAGCCGATCGTCACACCGTACTTCGTGTTTTCTTCCGTTCTCTCGGCATGAAAGCCGAGCCACGACGGCAGCAGGCCCGTGCGGACATTGTTGTCGTCGTAGTCAACTCCGGTTAGCGAGCCGCAGGCGAGGCCCGACAGAACCAGTCCCGCCCCCGCGTCGCACTTGACGTCGCTGATGAATCCATTGACGTTTCCACTGAACTCGACCTTCCATTCGCCCACTTCCATCATGCCGAATGCGCCTGCACCCTGGGACATCAGCATCAGTCCCATTGCGCTCGCTGACGCAACGAGCCCCTTGCGAACGTTCATATTGAACTCCCCTTTGCTGCTCCAACTAAGGAGTGGCTGTGTTACAACACATTGAACCCTGCCCCGACCGGCAAGACTTATTCTTGCGCGGCAGAGTGTAACACCATGACTGCGCACAACTGCGAATCCTCAGCTCTGGGCGTTCAACCAGACAGGTCGGCGGCCTGCTCGAACGTATTCCATACGCCCCGAGCCACTCGGAACGGCGACGAGCGAGCGCGCCCGTGCCACACGGCCCATCTGTCGTTACGAGATTCCTGGTAGCTGTTGCTCACGTGCCAAACAGGGGTCGGTCTCCGGCGGATTCATGGGCGAGCTGCCCTTCCCCAACGAGTCCCTGGCCGCTCGCGTAGTCCCGCTCGTGACATGCGCAGATCATGCAGAGAGAATGGGTTGAAATGCCGACCTCATGGTGCCTGCGGTGACACGAACCGCCTTGTTCACTCGTCCCGCGGCGCTGCGCGTGCTGGGGCTTGCGGGCCTTCTCGCCCTGCCGCTGTGCGCCGACGCCGGCCGCGCATACGTTTCCAACGAGGACGGCCATACCGTCACCGTAATCGACACCGACAAGGATGAGGTGATTGCGACTATTGCAGTCGGCAAGCGTCCCCGGGGCCTGAAGCTCAACCGGGACGGCTCACGGCTCTATGTGGCCGTGAGCGGGTTGCCGAAGTGTCCACCCACCACCCCGGACGAGGAGTGCGCGAAGCTCGAGCGCGATCTGCGCGCCGACGGCATCGCCGTAGTCGACACGGCATCCCTCAAGATTCTTGCGCTCTTGAAGGCCGGTTCGGACCCGGAACAGTTCGACCTCAGCAAAGACGGCCGGCTGCTTTTCGTGGCGAACGAAGATGCCGCGCAGACTGCGGTCCTCGACGTGAACAGCGGTGCCATAAAGGCGCAAATCCCCGTTGGACGCGAGCCGGAGGGTGTGAGCGTTTCGCCGAACGGACGCTGGGTGCTGGTGAGCAATGAGTCTGACAATGCGGTTTCGGTGATCGATGCCCGAACATTCAAAGTCCTGCGATCCGTGTCCGTTGGCCGGCGTCCGCGCGACATCGCATTCACGTCCGACAGTCGCACGGCCTACGTTTCCGGCGAGTTCGATGCCTCGCTGTACCGTATTGCCGTCCCCGAAGGGGAGCCGGTCGAGCGGCTGCTGGAGCTCCGCAAGGAAGCCCGCCCGATGGCGCTGGTGCTCGATCCTGGACAAGGCCGCCTGTATATGAGCACAGGTCGGGGCGGGACAGTTGCCGTTGTCGCGCTGGCGGGGCCAAAGCTCGTTACTGAAATTCCGGTTGGAACGCGCCCGTGGGGCATAGCACTGTCAGCGGATGGGAAGCGTCTCTACACGGCAAATGGCCCCTCGAACGACGTCAGCGTCGTCGACACGACCAGCCTGCGCGTCATCAAGAACATACCGGTCGGTCGCTCGCCCTGGGGCATCGCGATTGGCCCGACTCCGCCTGTGGGCGGCGGGTAACCGAGGATCCGCTGCGTCTCCCCTTGACCGGGGCAGGTTATTTCCGCACCTGGATGCCGCAAGCTCGATAGGAGTCCGCCTCAAGCGCGCGATATTGCTTGGTTTTCTCCCGGGCCTGGTCCGGATCGCGAAAGATCCCGCCTCTTTCACCGGCCAGCGAGGCGTTGCGCGCGAAGGTCGTCCATTCGACGAAGTCGTCGTAGGTCAGGTCATTCGCAATCCGATCGATGGCGCACGAGCACTTGTAAAGGTAGGCCAGCTCCCCACCGTTCTTCAGCATGCATTCCTGAACGTACTCGACGCGCGCGAAGGTGGGATAATCGTGCCCGGTGCGATCACCCTCCGGGGGTGTATCCGCCCGGCCCAGGGCGATGGCGCCGATAAGCGCTAGAGCCAGGTTGGATCCGATGAGCAACTTCCGCCTTGCCATGTGCGACCTCGCTTCTTCCCACTGCCGGTGCCCAACCGATCGTACGCCGTGCGGGAGGGCTGCTCCAGCTACTCGAGTTGTGGCGGCGACGCAGTGGGTGTATTGATATGCACCTAATGCAGGGGGCCAAAAGCGACTACAATCGTCGCACGGGTTGGCTGCGCCACCTGCGAACTTGCACTCTCTGAGGAACTTCCCGAGAAAGTCGGACAACAACAACCACTACAACAACGTGGGCCAATCGAGTGTTCAGAAGAATCACAGGCTGGAGGGATATATGAGATACGAGAGTTTTTCCGTCTTATTCAGCGCCGCGGTGCTCGCCTCGGCGGCATGTTCGAATGCTGTATCTGCCCAAACCGACCTTGAGAAGGCTATGGGCTCATCGTCCAATTGGGCCTCGCAGGCCGGCGACTATGCGAATCAACGCTACAGCGACTTGAATCAGATCAACGCCGGCAACGTGGGCAAGCTGCAGGTCGCGTGGAGCATGTCCACAGGCGTGCTGCGTGGTCACGAAGGTTCGCCTCTGGTGATCGGCGATACGATGTACGTGCACACGCCGTTCCCTAACAACGTGTTCGCCGTAAACCTGAAGGACCAGTCGTTCAAATGGAAGTACGAGCCGAAGCAAGACGCCGATGTCGTCCCGGTCATGTGTTGCGATACTGTGAATCGCGGCCTCGCGTTCGGTGACGGCAAGATCTTTCTGCAACAGGCCGACACGACGTTAGTCGCGCTGGATGCCAACACTGGCAAGGTCGTCTGGAGCGTAAAGAACGGCGATCCGAAAATCGGCGAGACCAATACCAACGCTCCGCACGTCTTCAAGGACAAGGTGCTCACCGGCATTTCCGGCGGCGAGTTCGGCGTGCGCGGTCGCGTGATCGCCTACGACGTCAAGACCGGCAAGAAGATCTGGACCGGGTACAGCACCGGGCCGGATGCCGAGATGCTCCTTGATCCCAACAAGACGATGACTTGGGCTGACGGCAAGATGGCGCCGGTTGGCAAGGACTCGTCGCTCAAGACGTGGCAAGGCGACCAGTGGAAGATCGGAGGCGGCACCACTTGGGGCTGGTACTCGTATGATCCAACGCTGAATCTCGTCTACTACGGCTCGGGCAATCCGAGCACCTGGAATCCTGCACAACGTCCGGGCGACAACAAGTGGTCGATGACGATCTTTGCGCGCGACCTCGACACCGGAGTCGCGAAGTGGGTCTACCAGATGACGCCGCACGACGAGTGGGACTATGACGGCATCAATGAGATGCCGCTCGCCGAGCTCGACATCAAGGGCAAGAAAGTCCCGGTGGTGGTGCATTTCGACCGCAACGGCTTCGGCTACACGTTGAACCGTGCGACCGGCGAGCTGCTCGTGGCCGAGAAGTACGATCCGAAGGTCAACTGGGCGACGCACGTCGATATGAAGAGCGGACGTCCGGTGGTCGACAAGCGGTACTCACCCGGCACAACGGGTCCGGATGTCAATGTCAAGGACATCTGCCCCGCGGCGCTCGGGTCCAAGGACCAGCAGCCGGTCAGCTACGACCGCAAGAGCGGACTGTTCATGGTCCCGACCAACCACGTTTGCATGACGTATGAGCCGTTCCAGGTCGAATACACAGCGGGCCAGCCGTATGTCGGCGCGACGCTGACGATGTTCCCGGCACCTGGCAGCCATGGCGGAATGGGTAACTTCATCGCCTGGGATGCGGCCAAGGGCAAGATCGTCTGGTCGAAGCCGGAACGCTTCTCCGTATGGTCCGGTGCGCTCACTACGGCCGGCGACGTCGTGTTCTACGGCACGCTCGAAGGCTACATCAAGGCGGTCAGCACAGCCGATGGCAAGGAGCTGTGGAAGTTCAAGACGCCATCCGGAATCATCGGCAACGTGTTCACCTATCAATACGACGGCAAGCAGTATGTCGGCATCCTCTCCGGCATCGGTGGCTGGGCGGGGATTGGCTTGGCGGCCGGACTGACCGAACCGACCGCGGGACTCGGCGCAGTTGGCGGATACAAGGACCTCTCCAAGTACACAACTCTTGGCGGTAGCTTGTTCGTCTTCGCGCTTCCCGACGCTCGTTAATCGTTGACGAAAGTGCGGTGATGCTACGCGACATGCCGCCCCGAAAGGGGCGGCATGTCGCGCTCTAGTTGGAGCATTGACGATGAGATTCTGCAGCGTCCTGCTGTCGTTCGCGGTGCTGTTGACTGTCGCCGCGTTCGCGTCCGAGCTCCGGGGCGAGACGAGCGACACTCCAAGCCAGCTCTATAAGGTCAAGGATGGCAACAAGGTCGACGCGACCACGCTGCAGGGCTGGAAGACTTGGCGCGCAATGGCGTGCGACCGGTGTCACGGCCCGACGCAGGAAGGGTTGGTCGGACCGTCGCTGATCGAGGCGTTAAAGCGACTTTCGAAGACGGAGTTCCACGAGCGGCTCATGAAGGGGAGCCCGGAGAAAGGCATGCCGCCCTTCAGCGCCGTGGAATTGGTGAACAAGAACTGGGAGGCGCTATACGCCTACTTGAAGGGCCGCTCCGATGGCGCGATCCAGCCCGGCCGTCTGACCGCGATCGAGCAGAATTAGACGCTGGCCATCAAGTATCAGAGACCGCCCGCGAGCGTGACTCGAAGTTCTTCCGCATGTGCATTCGTGCAGCAACGTTTTCCGCGATCATACTGGCCGGCATGGGCGCAGGGGCGTTCGCGGCAGCGACGCAGGCGGACAACGAGGCCGGCGTGCTGCGGGTGTGTGCGGACCCCGATAACCTGCCCCTGTCGAATGAGCGCGGCGAGGGCTACGAGAACCGGATTGCGACAAAGTTGGCCCGCGATCTCGGCCAAAGCGTGGAATACACGTTCTTCCCGCAGCGCATGGGCTTCGTGCGCAACACCTTGCGCCAACGCGATGAGGCCACCCAACGATACAAGTGCGACGTGATTGTCGGCGTACCGAAGGGCTATGAGTTGACGGCCACGACGCAACCCTACATGCGTTCGACGTATGCCATGGTCTTTCGCGCGCAGGGGAACTTGGAGAAACTCGCAAGTCCGGATGACCTTGTGAGGTTGCCGCCAGACCAGCGCCGCAAGCTCCGCATCGGAATATTTGCGCGGTCCCCGGCTGCGGACTGGCTGTTGCGCAACGGAATGCTCGATCAGGCGGAGTCCTACGCGCAGCAGACCGGCGATCCACATGAGAATCCTGCCAGCATCATCGAGCGCGATCTCATCGCGGGAAAGATAGACGTCGCGATCATCTGGGGGCCCATCGCCGGATTTCTCGTCGACCGGCACTCCGGCCAGGGCGCGTGGCGCGCCCTACCCTTCAAGTCCCCTCCAGGCATCAAGTTCGATTACGAAATCTCGATGGGCGTGCGCTTCGGCGAGAAGGAGTGGAAGGATACGCTCGACGCCTGGATCGCCAGCCATCGAGGCGAGATCGACACGATTCTGGCGAGCTACCGCATCCCGCTGATCGATGATAACGGCAATTTCATCGAGCCGGCGTCGAAAACTTCCCGGGAGAAACCATGAAAACGAAAGCCGCTGTTGGATATGCCGCGGGCAAGCCGCTCGAAGTGGCCACGGTGGATCTTGATGGGCCGAAGGCGGGCGAAGTGCTCGTTGAAATCAAGGCGACGGGCATTTGTCACACGGATGAGTTCACGCGCTCCGGCGCGGATCCCGAAGGGCTCTTCCCCGTCATCTTCGGCCACGAGGGCGCGGGCATCGTCGTCGATGTCGGGCCGGGCGTGACCTCCCTCAAGAAGGGAGATCACGTCATCCCGCTGTATACGCCCGAATGCAGGCAGTGCAAGTCGTGCCTGTCGCGCAAGACCAATCTGTGTACGGCGATCCGCGCGACCCAAGGCAAGGGTGTGATGCCGGACGGGACCAGCCGTTTTTCAATCGGGGGCGAGAAGATCCACCACTACATGGGCTGCTCGACGTTTTCGAATTTCACGGTGCTGCCGGAGATCGCGGTGGCCAAGGTCCGCGAAGACGCGCCATTCGAGAAGATCTGCTACATCGGCTGCGGCGTCACCACCGGCATCGGCGCGGTCATCAACACGGCCAAAGTGGAGCCGGGTGCCAATGTTGTCGTCTTCGGGTTGGGTGGCATCGGGCTCAACGTGATCCAGGGCGCGAGGCTTGCGGGTGCCAACAAGATCATCGGGGTCGATCTCAACCTGAAGCGCAAGGCGCTTGCAGAGAAGTTCGGACTAACGCATTTCGTCAATCCGAAGGAGGTTGGCGGTGATCTGGTGCAGCACCTGGTCGGGCTCACGGATGGCGGCGCCGATTACAGCTTCGAGTGTGTGGGCAACGTCGATCTCATGCGCCAGGCGCTCGAATGCTGCCACCGCGGCTGGGGTGTCTCGGTGATCATCGGTGTGGCGGGAGCGGGACAGGAGATCAAGACGCGCCCGTTCCAGCTGGTAACGGGCAGGGTATGGAAGGGCACGGCATTCGGCGGTGCGCGCGGCCGCACGGATGTGCCGAAGATCGTCGACTGGTACATGGACGGGAAGATCAACATCGATGACCTGATTACGCACACCATGCCGCTCGGTGAAATCAACCGCGCTTTCGACCTCATGCACGCGGGTGAATCGATCCGCAGTGTCGTTAAATTCTGAGCAACGTCTGAATCACAGTAAGGGGAACCGTCATGGCGATTTCAATCCATCCTTCAGTGGACAACGGCGTCAAGCCTGGGGCCAAGGACTTCGCAGGTGGAACACTGACCTGCAAGTGTTCTCAGAGTCCGGTGACGGTGAGCATCAAGGGCAACGTCGCCTTCAATCATGCTTGCGGCTGCACCAAATGCTGGAAGCCGGCCGGGGCGTTGTTCTCGGTCGTGGCCGTCTGTGGGCGCGACAATCTCACTGTCACGAGCGGTGCCCAGAAGCTCAAGATTGTCGACCCCGCGGCCGCCATTCAGCGCTACGCCTGCACCAGCTGCGGCGTGCACATGTACGGGCGAATCGAGAACAAGAACCATCCGTTCTACGGGTTCGATTTCGTGCACGTCGAGCTTTCGAAGGACAAGGGCTGGGCGGCCCCGGAATTCGCGGCATTTGTATCCTCGATCATTGAATCGGGAACGAAGCCGGACCAGATGGGCGCCGTGCGTGCTCGCCTTAAGGAGCTGAAGCTGGAGCCCTACGACTGCCTCTCTCCCGCACTGATGGACTTGATCGCGACTCACGCCGCGAAGGCGAAGGGCGTGCTCGCCGCATAGCAACGCAATGACCGCTGCGGCGCCAATCGTCATTGGCGCCGCACGGCCGACGCTGTCGCGAGGGCGCTCCGCGTTGTATCCGCGGAGCGTCGTGCTCAGCGTTCGACTTGATGAGAAACCGATAGTTTGGGTGGATTGCGAAGCGTCTGATAGACCACGCAGTACCGCTCCGTCAGCTTGAGCAGGCTCGCGAGCTGGTCGGCACTGGCGTCGGTGTCGAGCTCGAAACGAAGCCGCACGTCACTGAACCCGACCGGCGACTCCTTGGCGATGCCAAGCGTTCCGCGGAAATCGAGATCGCCCTCGGCGTGGACCGTGCCCGCGCGAATGTTGATGCCCAGTGCGGTAGCCACCGCTTTCATCGTGACCCCCGCACACGCTACGAGTGCCTCGAGCAACATGTCGCCGGTACAGGCAGCGATGCCGTCCCCGCCGGACTTCGGGTGCAGGCCGGCCTCGACCAACGCTTTACCGGTCTCGACTTTGCAGGTGATGCTCTCTTCGCCAAGGCGTCCTTGCGCCTTGAGTGTGATGTGAGCGCTGTCCGCGTCGTCTTTGTAGCGCGCCTTGAGTGGCGCTTGCAGGGTACGGAGCTCGTCGGCGTTCATGCTGTGCATCCATTGTGTGCGAGCGAGAATGATTTCGTTGATTGCGGCTTCCAACCTCTCGAGCAGCTCGTCAATACCGTGGGCGCGAGTTGAGGCCTGCAGCGCGATCCGTGATTGGCGCCCCCGGCCGGCACCGAACTCCGATCGCAGGGGCTTGAATGCAAAGTCTTACGCTAGCGGACTTCGCGCGACCTGACCTGCAGACGTACCCCCGGGTCCACTCATCGGTTCGAGACGTATCGGCCGCAGGTTCAAATCCTGTCACACCGACCACTGATTTCTCGAATGTTTCTCCGCACGCAGCCACGCACCGAAACAGGATTCGATTCATCGCTTCCGCCCCTCAACGAACTGCGCTCAATGCCTTGCCGCTCCGCTTCACGGCAGCGCCGCTCTCGTACCAGCCTCGGCTGGAATTCACGAACTTGACGACCGACAGCATCACCGGTACTTCGATCAGGACACCGACGACCGTGGCGAGCGCTGCACCCGATTCGAAGCCGAACAGGCTGATCGCTGCCGCGACGGCCAATTCAAAGAAGTTGCTCGCGCCGATGAGCGCCGATGGCCCGGCGACGCAGTGGGCTTCACCCGCGGCCCGGTTGAGGAGATAGGCGAGGCCTGAGTTGAAATACACCTGGATCAGGATCGGCACGGCAAGCAGTGCAATGATCAGCGGCTGCGCGATGATCTGCTCACCCTGAAAGCCGAACAGCAGCACGAGGGTCGTTAGGAGCGCCACGAGCGAGATCGGCTGCAGCCTGTCGAGCCAGCGGGTCAAAGCGCCCGCGCCGCCTGCGACCAGAACGCGCCTGCGCAGAAACTGCGCGATGACGACCGGAACCACGATATAGAGCAGCACCGACAGGAGCAGCGTCTGCCACGGCACGGTGATGGCAGAAAGGCCGAGCAGCAGTCCCACAATGGGAGCGAAAGCGACCACCATGATGACATCGTTCAGGGCCACCTGGCTCAAGGTGAAATGGGGCTCACCCCTGGAGAGATTGCTCCAGACGAACACCATCGCGGTGCACGGAGCGGCCGCCAGCAGAATCAGGCCTGCGATGTAACTGTTGATCTGCTCCGCCGGAAGGTACGGCTTGAACAGGTAACCGATGAAGAGCCAGCCGAGCGCGGCCATCGAGAACGGCTTGACTGCCCAGTTGATGAAGAGCGTCACGCCGATCCCGCGCCAGTGTTCCTTCACCTGCGAGAGCGCCCCGAAATCGATCTTCATCAGCATCGGGATGATCATCAGCCAGATCAGCACCGCTACGGGGAAGTTCACTTGCGCGACTTCCAGCGCCCCGATCGCGCGAAACACATCGGGCAGGTAGTGGCCGAGCGTGATGCCCACGACAATGCACAGGGCAACCCATAGCGTGAGGTAGCGTTCAAATGTGGACATCAGGTTCCCGAGAACAGCAGAAAACGGACTTCCTGAGACGCGGTGAAACAGGCAAATGGCGCCCCCGGCCGGAGTTGAACCGACGACCTACCGCTTAGGAGGCGGTCGCTCTATCCACTGAGCTACGGGGGCGCGCCTGCCTGCTTGGATGGTGGAGCAGAAGGGGATCGAACCCTCGACCTCCGCATTGCGAACGCGGCGCTCTCCCAGCTGAGCTACTGCCCCATCCCAAAAAATCGGGCGCGCGATTCTAGCATCGGCCCCCGGACCGGCAAAACACATCCGAAGCCCGCGACGATTCGCGGCCAGGACCTGTATTGGCGCTATTATTGGGGCCACCCGACGAGAAAACGAACACGCGATGTTCATAGCCATTCGTCCCGCCCGGTCGAGCGATCGCGACTTCATCGTCGACTGCAATGCACGGCTCGCACGCGAGACGGAAGACAAGCACCTCGATGCAGCGAAACTGAACGCCGGCGTCTTTTCACTGCTCGCCGCAGCCGACAAAGGCCAGTATTTCATTGCCGAACTGGATGGCAAGGCGGCTGGACAGATCATGTACACGACCGAATGGAGCGACTGGCGGAACGGATTCTTCTGGTGGATCCAGTCGGTGTACGTGCTGGCTTCCGCGCGCCGCCAAGGCGTGTTCACCGCACTGTTCCGTCATATAGAGCGTCTCGCGCGCGATGACGCCAGCGTCTGCGGCCTGAGGCTCTACGTCGAACACGACAATCAGGCTGCTCAACGGACCTATCGCCGGCTTGGTCTCGACACCACTCGCTATTCGATCATGGAGCTCGAGTTCCCGGCGCGTGACGCGCACAAGGAGACTTCGCATGCTCAAGTGCGGTGATCGTGCACCCGAGTTCACCCTGCACGACCAGGATGGTCGCGAACGGTCCCTGACCGCCCTGCTACGGGATGGGCCGCTGATACTGTATTTCTATCCCGCCGACTTTACGCCGGGCTGCACCGCCGAGGCCTGCACGCTGCGCGATCTGCACGCCGATATTCAGCGCGCCGGGCTGCGCGTCGTCGGGATCAGCCCGCAATTACCGGCAAGTCATCGCCAGTTCCGTGACAAGTACAACCTGCCCTTCACCTTGCTTTCCGATCCCGACAAGACGGTGATCAGGATGTACGACGTCGATGGCCCGCTCGGCATCGCAGTGCGGCGAGCGACGTATCTCGTCGATCAAGGACGGATGGTCCAGGACGCGGTGCTCGCGGATTTCCGCATCAGCCGGCACGAAGAGTTCGTGCGCAACGCGGTTGCCTTGAGAAAGGAAGCTCAGTAAGTCAGCTTGAGAACCGTGGCCGGAGAGAGCGTCGGCACGGTGACAATGTAAATCGTCGAATATTCGTCCTCCGGCATCGCCGGCACGCGACTGTCGCGGCTCAGCGCGTGGACGATGTCGGGGACCGTGTTGCTGTGGCCAACGACCAGCACCTTCTGGCCCCGGTGACTGGTGCGAATCGTGCGCGCCAGGCCTTCGACATCCTTCGCGTCCTTCATCGCATTGACTTCGATCCCGAGGCGTGCGGCCAGCGGCGCCACCGTGAGCTGGGCGCGGCGGGTATCGCTTGCAAAGATCGCTGCGATCCGACCTGGGCCCTCACGATCACCAAACATGCGTGCGAGGAGCTGGGCGCGTTGCTCCCCGGCCTGACTCAGCGGCGGGTCGTCGATCGTCCCGAGTTCCTTCTCCGCATGACGGAGCACGACGACGGTCGTGGTCGAAAGCGACGACCAGAACCAGGCACTCATGCTCAATACCGCGAGCGCCGCAATCGCCGTCAGCCAGACAGGCGTCAGCAAAGGTCGGCGACGGAGTTCGGTGTGCTCTTTCTTCATGGCCGGTCGTCAGCGCGACCGGGAGTATAGAGGAAAGAGATACCGCGCCGTGATCAGGCCGAGGAGCGCCCCCCAGAACTGCGCGACTTAAGAGGTATGCCCGATCTCGTCGAGCCTCTGCTTGAGCTTCAGGCGATCGAGCGTGGCAATTGGCAGGCTGACGAAGATCTTGATGCGATTCTCGAGAACCCTGAAGGCGTCGCGAAACGCCAGCCACTTCTCCTTGTCGGAACCTTCGACGGCCGCGGGATCAGCGACACCCCAGTGGGCCGTCATCGGTTGGCCCGGCCACACCGGGCAGACTTCCGCCGCGGCCTTGTCGCAGACGGTGAAGACGAAGTCGAGCGACGGCGCGCCGGGTGCGGCGAACTCATTCCAGTCCTTGCTGCGCAGCCCCTCGGTTGGCAGTTTCATGTGAGTGAGCAGCTCGAGCGCAATCGGATTGACCTTGCCCTTGGGATGACTGCCGGCGCTGAAGCCGCAAAACTTGCCGCGCCCCCAATGATTGATGAGCGACTCGGCCAGGATGCTGCGCGCCGTATTCCCGGTGCATAGAAACAAGACGTTGAAAGGACGCTCGGCCACGACTCCTCCTACGCTCTTCCAAGCTCCAACTCTCTGATCATGCAGACCGCCGACGCCGGACACAGCGTCCGGAACTCCGCGCTCGCCTGTACTGCCGCGGGCACATCCGCACGCGCGATCACGTGATACCCGCGGCGCTCGAAGAATCCCGCTGCGGTTTCAGTCAGCAACACCAGCGACTTGAGTCCCGCTCGTACTGCGTGCTCTTCCAATGCATGAGTCAGAGCAATTCCGAGCCCCAGCCGGCGGTGTTCCACGCTCACCGCAAGCGAGCGCAGCAGGCCCACGGCACCAAAGCGCTCGAGCCCGACGACACCGATCACGCGACGGCCCTGGCGCATCACCAGGAACTCCGGCCGTGAATCCCCACGCACATCGGCCGTCGGCAAGCCGTTGGCCGCCAACAACTCGACAATCGCCGGCAGATCAGCGTCGGCCGCAGGGGATGCGGATGGAACCATCAGTGCGCTCAGGCGCAGCAGCCCGCCTCGCCGCAAGCGGACTCACCTGCGGCCGCGGACTTCGCGCTGCCGGCACGGTCCTCACCGTAGCTCTCGATCTTGCCGATTGTTTCGAACGTCTCCCAGACGACGCCTTGCGGGTCGGTGAACCAATTCTTGTTCGACTTAGCGTAGCAGCAGCGCGCCTCGCGCTCCTCGATGCCTCCCAGATCCGCCGCCTTGCCGCGCGCCGCGATTTCCGCGAGCTCCTCAGGACGATCCACCTGGAAGCCCAGATGCCCGATGCCCTTGTGGTGCGTGCCGCTCGACACGGCGAAATTGAGACGTGGATCCTCAAGCATCCATTTCGCGTAGTCGGACTGGGTCACCGACGGCTCAGCGCCGAACAGTGCGGAGTAGAAGCGAATGCTCTGCCCGAGATCGTCGACATGGACGTGAACGTGAAAGCGTTTCATGCGCGTTTCCTGACTTGGCGGGCTGCAGCCGGTTGGTAATCAGTCGCGCAGGAGTCATCCGAAAGGCTGCAGCAGTT
>Ga0209640_10000691_pt1 | contig 26723 bp, 14 predicted proteins | sample RifCSP10_1_FD_184018 | JGI IMG/M metagenome (GOLD analysis project Ga0209640, IMG submission 184018) | Soil microbial communities from Rifle, Colorado - Rifle CSP2_sed 10_1 (SPAdes) (version 2) | ecosystem: Environmental > Terrestrial > Deep subsurface > Rock core/Sediment | place: Rifle... | reverse complement strand
AACAACAAGAGCAACACTCTTCCCCGGATCATACTTATTCATTATTTCCGAATGCTGAGTTACAAATTCTTCCATATTTAAGGTATTATACATTGCATTGTACCAGCTATTTTCAGTAATATCCGTAGCATTTTCATGACTATTCCATGTGTAGTAATGAAGCGCCAAACCGGAAATTGAATTTCCGAGTTCACTCATAACCACTTCAGTCCAGTTATAGTCATTCCCGCTAGGTCCGACGGCAATTTTATAAAGAGTTGTTTCACCGAAATTTTTCATAAAGCTACCGTACCTTCTTGCAAGGTCTGAATAATAATCCGGCTTCATACTTCCGCCACAACCCCATGATTCATTTCCGACACCCCAATATTTTACACTCCAGGGTTTTCCCCGTCCGTTCTTCTTTCTTAACTCTGTCATAGGACTTACATTATCTGAATTAACATATTCCACCCATTGAGACAATTCCTGAACTGTTCCACTTCCCAAATTTCCACTGAAATAGGGTTCACATCCGATTTGTTCACAAAGATCGAGAAATTCGTGAGTACCGAAACTATTATCTTCTGTTACGCCGCCCCAGTTGGTATTTATCATTGTGGGTCTTTCTGAACGCGGACCAATACCGTCCATCCAATGATATTCATCTGCAAAGCATCCGCCGGGCCAGCGCAACACCGGAACTTTAATTCTTTTCATTGCTTCTACAACATCGCTTCTAATTCCCCTTACATTAGGTATAGAAGAATTTTCACCTACCCAAAACCCGCCGTATATACAACGTCCAAGATGTTCGGAGAAATGACCATAAATGTTCCTGCTGATTTTGTAGTGTGCCTTGTCGAGATCGAGTGTTGCATTATTTACAGTTTGTTGATCAGACAGAGTACTAAATAATATTAAGAGCAAAAGCAGAGGCGGATGAATAAATTTTTGTTTCATTATGTGTTTCCCCTTTTCGATTGTTCAATTAAATAAAAGATATTCAGGTGAATCATTTGATACTATCTAAGCAATATCATTTTATTGGTTTCTATAAAACTACCGGCAATCAATCTATAGAAATAAATTCCACTCGTCATTTCTCTACTTCGCTCGAAATGACCAGCATCAAATATTACTTTATAATTCCCCGGTGCTTTTTCTTCGTTAACAAGAGTTCCAACTTCTCTTCCTAGGATATCGTACACTTTTAATTGTACGGACACAGCATATCGTGTTCCTACGGTTGGAATAGAATAACTTATTATTGTGGTTGGATTAAAAGGATTAGGATAGTTTTGCTCAAGCCTGAAATTCTCAGGCAATTCATTAATATCTGAATTTATTGTTGTTGTTTCTATTTTAAATTGATCATCCATCCACTCTGCTCTTTCTATCATGTAATTTTTTAAATAGTCAACTTCTTTTTGATATGTATCTCTATTTTGATATCCATCTGTTTCTCTCCAAAGAAAGACTCCTAATATGGGCCACTTTTCAAAATTTCTTTCCTGTGCTTCTGCAAGATAATTTGCACACGAATCAATGAATAATAAAATATTTTCATCACTGAATTTATCTTTCCTTAGTTCATTCCACCTAATTCTTAGTTTATTGTTAAATCCATCATCATCAAATAATTTTTTCCAGAAGAACGGATGCCATTTAGTGCTTCCTATAATCCAGCCTGTAGTTTTTTCGCCTTCCAGATAGGATGAATTTCCGGATGATTGATCAAAATCCCACACAGGTCCCGCACTTAATTTCTTATCTCTATCTTTATGAAAATATCCGCTCCATCCGTAAGCATCGCTGTTTCTCATAAATTCCTGAACAATTATCTCGTCAATAAATGATTCCGTATCTATGAACTTCTCATAACCATTAACAGGATCACTGAATGTAGGAAACAACATCACATATCTAAATCCATCATCGTAATTTCTGATGTATGCCAACTGTTCATCAGTTATGTCTTCAAATTCAGGATAATGAAGCAATCTGTTTTCGCCGAAGTCACCGCCGAATCCTGTTATTTCATAAATATATCCCCCGGTAATATCTGTACTGCTTGTGTCATCGGGATCAAGCTTTTTTATATCAAGTCTGTTTTTGTCGCGTTTAATTTTTTCGGTAAGTATATAAACGCCCATATATTCATCATTAACAATAACCTCACAAAATCTGCAGCGGCTCGACCATCTTCCGGTTAGAGACGAAAGATAATGTGCTAACGGATCTCTTATAAATGTACGGTCTATGTATGAAGCCAATAAAATCCAATCGTTATCTGCCGGTATTCCCAATAAAGAAACATCCAGGTTTTCACCAAGGCTATCTCTTGTTTCAATTAAATATGGTTTTTTAGGAAAGATATTTTGTGTTGAATTTCCTCTTAACTCAATTCCAATACTTCCATTGTAATCAGTATAAGGATCGGTAACATTATTTCTGTTGCCGGGACCATTATTAATTATGCCCATAGTTGCTATAATCTTAGGTTCATTCACAATGGTTTGACCGTGAGTATCAATAATAATTATTGGGAGGTTTGAAGATATAAAATCGTTAATTTTTCTACTTTGCGGTTGAATAAGCAGAGTTAAAGTTAAGATGAAAAAAATTACCCTGTATAAAGACATTACAATTCTTGTGAAGAATATTTTTAGAAAACTTTACCACTCTAAAATGAACAGAAAAATTATGTTGTTATCACTATAGAAACAGGACAAAGGTACAGCACTTATAAAGCACTGTACCCCTTGTCCCATTATCATTGACTAGCTAGGGTATTTCCCTAGTATAACTTTCTTGAAAAAACAAATTTATTCTTCATAATATTGTTATTTCAAAAGCATCATTTTCTTTGTTAAAGTAAAATTACCCGATTGAATCTTATACATATAAATCCCGCTTGCTAAATTTGAAGCGTCAAAATCTACAACATATTGACCGGGTTTTTGTTCTTGATTTACTAGAGAAGCAACTTCCTGTCCCAAAACATTGAAAACTTTCAGTGTTACAAACCCGCTGTTTATGATACTGTAATTAATCTTCGTTGTTGGGTTAAATGGGTTCGGATAATTCTGGCTTAAGCTGAATTTTGTTGGTACAGAATTCGGAATTTCTCTAACTCCTACAGTAATTTCAGGATACCAGGTTAAGTCGCCTATAGGATTACCATTTGGATCAGCAACTAAAAGAGTTGCATTTGTATAACGTAAGTTCTCTCTTACAGGATAACCTTGTGTGGTTTTCCAATCAGCAGGAACACCAGCATATGGATTTGAAGGACTAGCAGAATTATGAAAAGGTCTTGAACCTGTTCCATCGCCGCCATTTTCCCAGATGTATCTGACAAATCTTGCCATACTATCGGAAGCAGCATCTACCAAAGCAGCATCGAAACCAGGATCTACTCCAAAGTTGTCTGCCTCAGCTATTTGAATGTTTGGCAAGGTTAGAATAGCTTCCGCTCCTGGTCTTGCAGCAGCCCATACCGGAGCCGTAATTCTACCACCAACTACTTGATATTTTGGATCGCTATTTAAAGTTGTAAAGTTATCTACAATTTTTTGCGGCCAAAAGTAAGCATTGTTTTCGGCTACAATATTTCTGTCTGCCTCTGTAAGGAAATAGGGATCACCTTCTAATTGTTCATAAAGTGAGTCCATAGTAAGAACTGCAGGCGGGCTAAAGAAATTGGCATTATAAACCTGCGAATTATATATATGGTTTGAATCCAAACCTGCAGAATAAACACTAAAGAAAATATTGTTGGTGATCTTTGCATTATGCATTTGCCGCATTGAGAATGGAGAAGATTTAGTATGCATGAATATGGTATTGTGGTCAAATTCTATATAAGCCATCGATGAACCTGAGCCCTCAATATTACCGCCCATTACAAAGAAAGTGCTATTTGTTACACTCATTGTGTCAATAGCATTTACCCCGGGACCAGCCCAGTTCATACCCGGATTTTGTGGAATATTACTTTGATTATTACGGAACAGAGTATTTCTAACAAAAATATCCGAACCAATAGCATTCCAGGTATTTAATATGTTAGGTGTTCCTGTTGAACCGAAATTCTCAATAATACAATTTTCCACTGTCAATCTGCAGCTATCACTGGTGCTTATCAACTGTTGTGTAACCTGAGAACCATCTATGCGTGTTCCTATAAGATATAGATTATCAAAATGAACATATCCATTATCTATAGCAACAGCAATATTACCAGGTGAGCTATTATCCGCATTAATCCAAGGTGCGATTACCGGGGGGTATCCTGTACTGGTGATTTTCCCAACAAGGTCCAAATTCTTAATCCTGATTTCTTCTGTTATAAAATAAGTGGTATCTGAAGTAAGCACATAAACGTGTGCACTTTCACCTGTTGATGTGGTATCTCCGTTAATCGTGTTATTTAGGGTTCCCGCAGGCCACGCATAAACAACAAGGGAATCTTTCTGTGCAAAAGACTGTATACTTGTGATTGATAAAAAGAGCACCACAAGTAATAATATCTGGGTAAATAACTTCATGTTGAACGTAAATAAGTTCATATTGAACTCCTTTCATTAAAGATTAATTGATTGATTAATTAATTTTTATCCCCCTTACTACTTGAATTTGCTTCTCATATGCTCTGCCTCCTTTTCTTTATGAGTTTTGTGATTAAAAGCATTTATAGGAAATTTACTCTAAATCCCAATTGAGCGGTTAAACCGTATGATTCATCTGTATCCCGAAAATTATTTCCTCTCACCAGATAGGTATCTTTCTCTCCATTCAGATTATTCAGATTCATGAACATTTCAATGTTATACCAGGGTAATTTCTGTCTTGCAACAACATCCCAACGCAGGTATTCTGCCTTATCAGTTCTTAATCCATTCCAGAAATTTGTACTATTGAAAATAGCTGATTGGTAAATCGCGGAAACTAAAACTGAAAAACCTTTATAGTCATATCCCAAAGAAACATTTACAATATCATCCGGTTGGTTTATTAAACGATCAGTATATGTTGTATCAGTATAAGTGGTTTGGAATAGTGGAGGTCCGGAATTACCAACAACAGTTAGAGGATATTTTGCTTCCGAAAATACATGTGTATAATTCACATTCAGAACCAGTCCACTTAATACGCCCGGTAAGTACCAGAAATGTGTCTGCCAATCGGATTCAATACCCCATAATTCAACTTGATTAGGATTATTATAGTATGTTCTAATCGAATATCCTCTGACATTCAAATTTGGATATCGTGGAACATTATATAAGCCTTCGTAATTTTCCGGATGACTTATAAAGCTAGACTCAAGAAACACAAAATCATCAATATATTTCAGAAATCCGCCAAATGTGAACAATCCCAATTCATTATTATACACAGAAAGCTGCAGGTCAAAGTTTTCGGACTGAATTGGTTTTAAATCGACATTATTCCAGGTAACGCGGCCGGTAAAAACATTGATAATGGGGATGATGTCACGGAAATTGGCATAGGATAATGTATTTGTATATGCACCGCGTAAACTAAGCCAGGGTAGAGGATTAAATTTTACGTTAACGGCAGGCAGCCAATATCCATAAGTTTTTGTAACTGTCGTGTCTATGTGAGGAAGTTGATTGGGGTATGGATTTGAAGCACTGGCATTATAGAAACGATTTGCCCTGTAAGTTGTCGTAAGGTTTTGGTATCTAACACCGGTCATTATTGAAACTAACTGACCTATATTAAATGTACCCATCAAATAACCCGCACTTCGATCTTCATTACCGGAATAATCACTGCCTTGATTGCCAAACATATCGGGTACCCATGCACCGGCACCGCCTGTAGGTGCACCCGTTAAATTATTACCATAATCAACAACAATATCTTTAATCCCCCGCATAATATCCAGATTTAATTTATTGTCAAAAATAAAGTCGCCATCCAGATATGTACCAATATTAAGGTCGGGATCAAAAAAAGGTGTTATAAAAAAACGTTCATTAGTACCTCCCGCTATTCCATACTCACTTGTCAACCATGGATAGGCTGCTATAATTCTTTGACCAATTTCGCCAAACCAAACGAAGCCATACCCTCGATTATAATCATGAGAGCGATCAGTATAGGAATACATTCCACCGGCTTTTAACCGTAAAGAGAGAAAATCTGCTATGTTGAGATCTCTGGAGAGATCTACCGATCCTCTTAATTCCCTCTGACGGGTAAAACTATTGGTTGTAAGTACATTTCGCAATTCCATAGCGTCCTGACTAAAGCGTTGGTGTGCCAGTTCAGCTATTTTAACAGGTGGGAGCTGATCATCAATTTGATCCAATCCTGTAGAAAGCTGTTCAAATGTAATTTCCCATGAATCAGGGGATCTATTCTCGGAATAAGAATGAGAAAGCGTTGCATCAATATCTACCAAGGATGATTTCTGATTATAACTTAGAATGTTTGTGATAAGGTTTAATTCACTCGGTGAGTGATTGGCATAGTAGTGAATGTTATTTCCGCCTCTTTCGAGACCGTATTGCTGTCGAAAATAGCTGGTGTTTGATTCACTTTTACTAAAGATATTTGTAAAAGCAAAATTTCCATTCGGAATATCATAATCTAATGTAATGGTTCCATTATATCTTTTTTCTTCTCTGGGATAAAAGTAAAGATTAAGGTCGGTCAGAGCTAATGAATCCGGATTAACCGTTCTGGCAATCTGAGTATAATTAGCATCTAAACGGTTCGAAGTAAAATTTTGCTGCTGTATAATACCCTGCACCAATACACCGAAACGTTCATCTAAAAATCTTCTTTCAAGACTTAGATCGAATTTATAATTATTATACTCATTTGTAAGATCAGTATAACCACCTTGTGCCTGAAATGAAATTCCGGGTAAAAATGACAGTCCCAATGGTGATTCAACCTGAACTAATCTGCTTGCCTTCCTAATCCCCAAATTTACAGTACCGCCAAGGACTGCAGCTTCCATATCAGGTGTATTTGTTTTAAAAACTTCAATACCGGCAAGTGAGCTTGACGAAATCATTCTCATGTCAACACCACGACCGCCGCCAAACCGACTACCCTCTGGATCGTCTGAACTAATTTGCCGCGCACTTTCATTAGAAGGCACAGGAACACCGGCTATCGTAACCTGGTTATATTCCGGACTAATTCCCCGAATTACTACTTGTGTTGCCTGACCGCCCTCTCTTACCAGTGAAATTCCAGGTAACCTACCAATCGATTCGGCTGCATTAGCATCAGGAAGCTCTTGTATTCTAGCAGATGAAACGATATTTACAATATTATCCGATGCTAATTGCTGGTTGATAGCTGAATTTTGACCGCTTGCCTGGGCTGTGACTAATATTTCTGTTGTGGAAACAGTTACTACAGTCAGCTCTATATTTTCTTCAATGTGCTGATCATTTTTTAATTCTACTTGAATTGTTTTTGGTTCATAACCAATGTATGAAACCTTTAATGTATAGGACCCTGCTGAAAGATTGGGTATTATATATTGCCCTTCAATATTTGTTGCAGTGCCAATACTTGTCCCTTCCAGGTAAACATTTGCACCCACAAGCGGTTCGTCGGTTGTTGCATCAGTGACTTTACCCTCAATCCTACCATCAGCTCCCCACAATAATTGAGAGCTAAGCATAGCAATCAAGATGACAAAGAAAACAGTAGTTTTTATTAACATTTTACCTCCAGTTTAATAATTGATGTAATATTCATTTTATTTGTATTTGTATAAGTAAGCCCTCCTTTGTACCTACTATAGCAAGTGTGTTACTCTTTGAACCGTTAGAATAAAATGAAGCAATAAACAAATTCCCGGCTAAAGAATAAATCAGGAGTAATAATATTTTTTTAATCATATTCATTTCGTTGAGCTATTCCGGTATCAAGATGATTGAATAATCATAACTCATTGGATACGTTCTGTATTTAGGTAAAGTTGGAACAGGTGTATCTCCAACTCCGGTTATTTTGTAATCGATGTTCAAGTTCAGCATTTCATCTTCTTTTAATTGAAATGGATATACTGCCCTTTCCATTTCCGAATATGGTGTTATAGAAAAGTTGAATAACCCATTTGAAGAGATTGTATAATTTTCATCTTTACCAAGAAGTTTCAGCCATCTTACATCTGTTCTGTTTCCATAATCTTCCGGCTGAACATAAGGGACATAAAATGAATCAACACTCAATTCGTGTATGCCAATTTTAGCTCCTGTTTTTCTGTCAGGATAAGTTTCAAACGGTCCCCTTCCATACCATGAAACATTTTCGAATAACTTGGGAATTTTAAATTTCATTCCAACTCTTGGAAGCCATTCATAATGGAAGTACCCTACGAAATCAACTTTCTGGTTTATCCTGAGTGCGCCATTCGCATAAAAAGTATAAATAAATTGATTTATGATGTAATCCTCATTTTCAGGCAACCTGTAATACTGTTTCAAATAAAAGTTAAGATTTCCACTTTCCCTGGTTTGTTGTAAATCCAGCGAATCCAGGATTAACCTGTTTAACCCTGTCTGATACCAGTCTTCAGATTCAGCCCTTCCCCAGTCAACTCTTTCATTAGATATCGGAGCTCTCCAGACATTTAATTCGGGTCCGGAAGTAATTACTCCAGAATCTTTAGAAATGGTAAATTCGCCAGTTGTTTTATTAATTCTGAAATCGGTTTTTCCTGTATGAATTAAAAATTCATCCGATGATTCTTCAAAATTTATGTCACCATCTTTTACTAATACTTTTTCATCAAAAGATGAAGTTGAAAGAACAAATTGTTCAAAAGTTATTTCATCACTTTTTGCTGCCCATGGTTTTGGTTCTTTAACATTAGCTGTTAATTCCAGGATGTATTCTTCATTTTTTGTGGAATTAATTTCTTCAACTGGAGATTTTATTGTGATACTGCTTAACGGTGCGCAATCAATTTCAAAAGATCCATTCTTTACCAATTTCCCATCGCTGTATAAGAACCAATTGAAGTCAATTTCACTCAGGTTTGTAAAACTATAACGGTTGGTAATTATGATTTTGTCATCTTTTAATTCAAACTTTATGGGCGACTGGCTTTTCTTTGCCTGGAAAAGCTCAGGCTGGGGAGTTCTATCATAAAATATTATCCCGTTGCAATCGAATGAGCTTGCACCATAATAAACAAAGTTTCCTCCTGAAAAGGTTTCGTCAAAAGGCAGATATAGCAAAGTATCTTTTTTATCATTTATGATTCCTGAAATAACAACTTCATCTATTGCACAATTGGAAATCCATCCCAAATGCTGATCCGTATCTTTCAAATAATCTCTTCCAGCATTAACCGGGTATTGGGTGAAACGAAGATTCCATAGATAATCTTTCTTAACTTTTAATTCATCATCGATAAACAATCTCATTTCTTTTCCATCATACTCTGCTTTTACTTTGCGCCAGGCATCTTTCCAGTCCGAAGGAAGTGAGGTTGTAATGCTGTTGTTATAATTATTTATATAGAAAGAAAGTGAATCGGGATATCTTTGTGTAATTCCAAATTGGTTTGCTCTTGTTACTATCGGATTTTCAATAAACCATTTGTCTGGTTTAATCCAGAATTCAATTGAAATGTTGTTTGTCAGTTCATCAAAAACAGGATGATTATAAACTTCAATCCAATCATCTAGCCCGCTAAGCTTTATAGCTTTTCCTTTTTTTCCTTCAATATAAGATGGATTACCTATTACAGCAGATATTATTTTGTACTTAGATTCATCCGGTGTCAGAATAAGTTTTGTGTTCAATCCCTGGTCTACCCAATCCCAAACAAAACCACCCTGCAGCTTATCCATTGAATAAATAAGATTCCACAATTCATCAAACTGCCCAAGACTATTTCCCATAGCATGAGCATATTCACCCATTACAACGGGCTTTTGTGTCGTAAGTGCTATATGTTTTAATCTTGAAATAGTTGGATAACGAGGGCCAATAATATCAACATAAGGGGCCTCACCGTCAGGATCATTCGATTGATGCATAATGAATCTTGTTTTATCAGTCTTCCTTGCATAATCGTCCATATCAAAATGAACCTGGCCTAAACCACACTCGTTTCCTGTACTCCACATGATAACTGATGGATGATTCTTATCCCGTTGAATCATTCCTACGAATCTATTCATGAATGCATCGTGATAAATTTCAAGATCAGGAAACCAATTCTCTCCATAATGACACTCAGCATTAACTTCATCCTGCAATAAAATTCCATATTCATCGCACAAGTCATACCATATTGGTGAATCAGGGTAATGACTGCAGCGAACGGCATTAATATTATTTTGCTTCATCAAAAGAATATCTTTCAGCATCATATCCCTGGTAATTGCCCCGCTGAAATCAGGATGATGCTCGTGACGGTTTACACCCTTTATATAAATTGGTTTTCCGTTAAGACAAGCTTTACCGTTTATCAATTGAAGTTCTCTGAATCCGATTTTCTTTTTTATTAAATCAACAGCTTCATCTTTAGAATTGAGAAGTTCAACTATTAATGTGTAGAGATAAGGTTTTTCATCAGACCATTGATGAGGCTGAATTATCTTTTTTGTGATTGTCGAGCTTTGATTTTCAATTGAAGAAGTGCCATCTGCAATTTTGGTTTTTGATGAATCGAGAAGCGTAAATTTAAAACTGTAATCTTCTTTAAGTGATGAGGAAGTTGTAACCGCCATATTCAAATTTAATTCTGCATCTTTATACGCTTCATCAAAATCAGTAATTACGGTAAGATCGGAAATTGAAACGACAGGCTTTGAATAGACGTAAACATCCCTGAAGATTCCCGAATACCGCCACATATCCTGGTCTTCGAGATATGAACCATCAGACCAGCGCGTTACAAGAACTGTAATCTGGTTATCTTTTTCATCAACAAAATCTGAAATATCAAATTCGGCTGAAGTCATTCCGCCTTCATCATAACCCAGGTACTTTCCGTTTATCCAGACAAATGCATTTGATTTTACTCCATCAAAATGAAGAATGATTTTCCTCCCGTTCCAGTTTTCATCTATATTAAATGTTTTTCTGTAACAACCTGTGGGATTTATTTCTTTCGGAACATTCGGCGGATCGTAAGGAGAAAATTCCATCGGGATATTCCTGTACATAAGATGATCATACCCCTGCACCTGCCAGACTGAAGGAACCTTTATTTCACTCCATTTATTATCATCAAAGTTTCTTTCATAAAAATCTTTTGGAAAAACATACGGCGTGTTTTCAAGTTTAAATTTCCACTCACCATTAAGGCTTAGAAAATATTCAGACTGACTTTCCGTTTTTGTTGAGGCTGATTGAAAATTATTGAAAGGAATTAATGTTGGTAAAAGAGGAAGCTGATTTTCTTCAAATGCCCGGGAATTTTGAATATAATCATTAATATTTATTCCCCCATACTGGGCAACGCCCGTGCTTGTTGCTATCATTAACAATAATGATAAGTACTTTATTCTATTTTGTCTCATTGACTGTTTTTAAAGAATAATGAACGACATCGGATTGTTTTAGTATCTCAGCACTTCTTTCGGGTGTTATATCTCGCTGCGGCTCACCGAGCATTTCATAACCGACCATGAACTTTTTAATAGCCGCTGATCTTAAAAGAGGCGGATAAAAGTGCATATGGAAATGCCATTCGGGATGTTCTGCTCCGTCAGTCGGCGCCTGATGAATTCCAGCTGAATAAGGAAAAGGAACATTAAAAATATTATCGTACTTAACAGTAGTTATCTTTAATATCTCGGCAAACTCCTCAACTTCTTTTTCAATAAATTGAAGAATATTATTAACAGATCTTTTTGAAATAATCATAGTTTCAAAAGGCCACACTGCCCAGAAAGGCACAAGCAGAATAAAACTTTCATTTTCAAAAACAATTCTTTCCTGTTTTTGTTTTTCAAGATTAAAATAATCATTTAGTAAAGTTTTGTTTCTATCCTTGAAGTAATTGAGCTGATTATTTTGTTCTTTTAATGGTTCGTTTGGAATAGATTCCTGTGCCCATATTTGTCCATGAGGATGCGGATTACTGCATCCCATTATCTCCCCTTTGTTTTCAAATATCTGCACGTAATTGATAAAAGATTTGCTTCCCAGGGATGTATATTCATCCTGCCAGGTTTTTATAACTTTTACAATTTCTTTTAATTCGAGTTCGGCGAGAGTTAAATTGTGCTTAGGTGAAAAGCAAACTACTCTGCATACTCCTTTTTCTGATTTTGCTCTTAATAATTCAGACCCATTAATATTCAATGCAACGCGTTCGTTCTTTAGAGCACTAAAGTCATTATCAAAGACAAAAGTAGAAGAGTAATCGGGATTAGTTTCTCCATTAGCTCGCATGTTTTTCGGACATAAATAACAATCATCTTTATATACTGGAATTATCTGATGAGAATTCTGCTCTACCTTTCCCTGCCAAGGTCTTTGGGTCCGCTGCGGTGAAACAAGAATCCACTCACCCGTTAGCGGATTAAATCTTCTATGGCTGTGTTCAAAAATCATAGTTTGAATCTGCAAACGTTTGCAGGTAAAAATGTAAAAAGATCAAGTTGATTCTCTAATAATTAATTCTGTATCAAGTTTAATATCTAATTCGGAATTAAAGTCATTCCTTCCTTCTATTTCGTCAATTAAAATCTCGGCAGCTTGCCTGCCCATTTCGAATGAATGTTGGTCAACTGTTGTAAGTGAGGGGCTGATCATTTCTGTAATCGGGTTGTTTGAGAATCCTACAATCCCGATTTGGTCTGGTACTTTAATGTTTAATTCTTTCAGCCGTTTAATCGCTCCAACTGCAACAGGATCATTAACCGCAAAGATTGCACATGAACTGATTCCACTATTTATTAAATCCGTTACGTGTTTATACCCATCACTCTCATGCATACCTCCCTCAAAAATCAGAGGTTCGTAATCAGTCCTTAAATCTTTGAGAGCTTTCTCATAACCGAGTTGTCTGTTTTTGCAAATATCGAGTGATTGCGGACCGGCAAAATGGACTACCTTACTATAGCCTTTTCCCAGAAGGTATTTTACTACTTCGTATGAACTCTCCATATCATCAATATGAATCCTGGGAGTTTTTAAGTCATTACAAACCCGATCGAAAAAAACCATTTTAACTCCCTTATCAAGGAGTCTCTTAAAATGATTGCTGCTTGTCGTTGTTTGTGAGATTGAAACAATGATCCCTGCAACTCTATGAAGGTACATTGAATCCAGGTTTATTATTTCACGTTCCTGCTGCTCGTTGGATTGAGCTATGATTATAGTGTATCCATTTTGATAGGCAACTTCTTCGATTCCGCTAATAGCATTAGCAAAAAAGTCATGCCTGATTTCGGGAACAATGACTCCAATTTGATTTGAACGGCTGGATTTAAGGTTCCGCGCTATAATATTCGGATTATAGCCAAGCTCACTTGCAGCTTCTCTTACTAATTTTTTTGTTTTAGTATGAATATCAGGATGATCATTTAAAGCCCGTGAGACTGTAGAAACAGATAAATTCACTTTAGAGGCAATATTTTTAATAGTTATTTGCTTCATTTTGCAAACGTTCCCGCAAACGTTTGCAAAATTAAATTATTTTGGCTCCGTTGTCAAGCACATTTAACAAATTATTCCAATTACTGCCTAAAAAAGTTTAAAACAACTATAAGTTTTTCTTTAACGACCGACAGGTAAAAAGTGGGGGTAATTATAAAAGCTCCGCGAGCAGGACTCGAACCTGCAACCCTCCGGTTAACAGCCGGATGCTCCACCATTGAGCTATCGCGGAATCACATAAAAAATACCTTCACAAGAAGGCTTTCAAACATAAAGAGTATGCCAGTTTTTGTCAAGCCTGAAGCATTTTTAAAGAAGCATTATTGGGTATAAGGCTGTCCTCTGGTTTTGTCAATAATTTTGCAACACACATCAAAATTAGACTAAGTCGAAAGAAAGAATTATTACATCACCCTGAATTGATAAAAATAATTGGCGAGCAATTTGTGATCTATCAAAGTAGCATTAGGTAAAATAAGTTCTGTCATTTCAAAAGTACCTTTTGAAATCAAAAAAACTTTGCCATTATTTGTTTTCTCTCTAAGCTCAGTCAAATGGTTTTTAATTTCTTCACTCTCAAGATAATCATTAAACACAAATCTTGCATTCATCTGCTGATCGTAATTTACTTTTTTAATTATTCCCCTCATATCAAAGTAACCGCCATTATTGTTTTCTGCTAAGTCCAAATTACGGTAACCAAGTTTTGTAAAGAGATTTTTTCCTTTCTCCATCAATTCTGCTTCGGAATAATTCTCTATTTTAGTCCATATTTCCTGAAGTGCAGCTTCATACATGTTTTTAAATTTATTGTCAGGCATATCGAATACTTCAAGCCATTCTTCGTTTGCTACCATTTCGGCAATTGTGTCTGCAGCAATGTTTTCCATAACATTCTTATTCAAAAGACCTTTACGAAAGAGAAGATTATTTATCCTTTCCTCTATTGTTCCCTTCATCAAATAGCTGTAAACACTAAGATTTTCACTTAACAATGCACTTCTGGCAGATCTCAATACAGTTTCAGTTTGCCATAAAGAAGCAGGATTCCACCATAGATCAAAATGAATAACATAAGGAATTTCCGTTGAAGCTATCTTCATTCTTCCCGGCTTAACCCCAACAATCATTGCCGTTACTGAAGATTTACTTATAAAATTTTTTGTGGTGCTTTCCATCTCTTTTGTTGACATGCCGGGGGCATAAGACAGATACTCGATTCCACTTTTATTTAATATCTCCTCAATTTTTTTTGTCCCTGCTTTGTCATACTGAGAAAAAACTACGACCTTTTTATTATTCTTTGCAATAAATTCAATTTGCCGCGTAAGTAATTCTGTCTTAGGACTTTTTATACTGTTTGCAGAAAAATTACATATTTGCTTGAGCTGATGAAGAATTGTAAAAATGTTTGCATTAAACCTAAGCGGATTTCCTGATTCCAGTAACCAGCTTACTTTCTCTTTAGCAGAAATAAAAGCATCGTTATATTCCACTGCCTGATCTTCATCCATTTCCAACCATTTATTCTGCCAGACCACTCCGGGAGTTTCTTTAACAACATCTTTTTTAGATCTTCTCAAGTAACTTTTTATTGAAAACTTATTTTTAAATATTAAATCCAGATTATTTTTAACATTTTCGTTGGGAATACTGCTTAATGCCATTATATATTTCGGGTTCATCGATTTGAGAAATTTGTCCCCGTCAAACTTTCGATTAAATAAAAATTGTACTTCATCTAATACCAGGCAATTAAAATGTTTTAGTTCTTTTGAGCCGGCTACATTCTCTACTATATCAAAAAAGAAATTATCATAAGTAGATATTAAAATATCCGGGGCACTTTGCCATTTCTTTTTTCTTTCCTGTATACTTCCACTCAGATGAACAACATTAAGTTCAGGGACTCTTTTGTGAAGATGCCCAATCCAGCCATCTACGTGACCTTCAAGTCTTCCCACACTACCTATTCGATCAGATGTGCAAATAATTAAGGCGGATTTAATCCTACCGCTTTCAAATAAATTTTTTAATGTAGAAACCGCCTGAACCGTTTTTCCAAGCCCAAGCTCGTCTGATAATAATGCACGTTTATGTTCTAAAAGGAATTCGGCTCCCTCTTTCTGAAAATTATAAAGAGATTCGAAAACATTTTCATAATTAATATCATCTTCATTCTCCTGCTCGATATTATCTTCAGATTGTTCCTCATTATTAATTGCTAACTCATCTATTATATTTACATTTGGTACCTGCTCTGTTTCAACATAAACTTCTTCAATTGAAGATATTTTCTCTACAATATTTATATTGGATACGGTATCTTCAATAGAATCTGCTTCCGGGATTTGTTCTTCTATTGTTTCCTGTTTCATACCCAGAATATTTAAATTAGATTCAAATACATCAGGCTGAACAAAAATATTTGCTAAGTTTCCTAAAAGTTTAGCCTGTTTTACATTTATATTCTTAAGAAAATAAATCCTCGTTTGTTTAATCTTACTCAAACTGAGAATTTTGTCCTTATAAATTTTAGGCGGGACAGCAATTGCAGCAAGTTCGACGTTTATAATATTATCCCTGTTCTTTTCAATTGAAAACATATCCGCATTTAGCAGATCAATCTTAATTATTTCAGGTTTTAATTCCCACGGTTGGTTCTTAAACATTGAGTTGGGAATTTCGCAATCTATACTTTTAACATTTATAGATTTATTGCGGAATTTTATTTCTTGAGGTTTATGTTTGTAGTCAGTCTCGTATTCTTCAGGCTTAAATTTTTTTACATCAGGGGAACCGAATCCAAAAAAAACTAAATTAGTCTTTGTTTTTCTAGAGGAAAAATCTTTTAGCTCGGGTAGTACAACAACTTCCTGAAGAATGACTTGTCTTTTCTCATAAGATGGTTTTTCCAACCACTGGTTCAGATGATCTGTGTCTTCGAGGGAAGCTACAAAGCCTTCGATTTTTTCTTCCTGCAGTGAAGGTTCTTTGAGCCATTTCCTCCACTCAAAATCTTCGGAAGCCTGAATGTTTGAAACAGACTTTGCAAGCTTTTTCCTGATTAGTTTGTACATTCACTTTATCCGTCCCGTGGGAGAGACTTATTCGCCTGTCTTTTGAAGATGCACTTGCTCGCAAGCAGCTTTAAGTCTGTCAAACGGTTCTATAAGATTTCTGTGCTCGGCAATTGGACTTAATTTCGTTTTTATTTCAGCCAACTCCGGTTCAAATTTCTTTGATGTTTCAACAAATAGCTTGGGGCTTCCGTTTGAAGAAGCAAGCTCCTGAACCGACTTATCAGTTCTTTGACGTCCTTCATCTTCATTTAAAACTCTAACAACTCTAATTCCCTGTTTCTCATTTGCGCCCATAAACAAAGAATCTCTCACAAGAATAAGATCAATCTCTTCATTAATAGCATTTAAAAGAGGAACTGAAACCAGTTCGGTTAGAACGTGTTCTAAAAGAACATCTCCATAAAGAGTCTTTTGAAAATTTGTGGGCTTAATTGGCGCAGTAACTCTAAACTCCAATGGTTTTGTTTCTGCATCCGTTACCAGTATTGCACCCATTATACCTGCATCGTTTTCGAGGGTATATGTTTCAAGAAAAGCAATTTTTCGAAGCTCCATTCTGCCTCCACTTTAGCGATCTTTAATAATAATATTCTTAATTCCTGCCTGTCTCTTACTCTTTTCTTATCACAAGATAATGGGACAGCACCCCCAATACTTCATTTTCAGTGCCATTTCAAAGCTTTATATATGTGCCAAAAATTAAGCTGGATGCCTATTCTTAAATCAAATATTACATATTTACTTCACTACTTCATTCATGATTACCAGTTAAAATCTGTTGAGACTTTACTTGGATTGTCTCTAACAGAATGTCAAAAAAAAGAAAAGTATTATGGTAATTTTTACCGGAGTGTTGTCTTATTTTGGAAAAAAATATTTCTCCATTAGACTCAAGATCTTTCAGGATCTGTTTTCAAAGTTAAGGATTTCAACTGTTGGCAATAGTGGCAATGCCGTAAACTTTAAAATAAAATGCCCGAACAAATCGGGCACCATTAACAAAAATATAATGTAGAAATTAATTTCTTTTAAGAGATTCGGGTAACCTTCTTGCAACTGCAACAAAGAAACCGAAAACCATAATAACAACTCCGACCCAGACAAAACTTATAAAAGGTTTGATGCTTGCAGATACAGAGAGAACTTCCCTGGGTTGTTCAGAAGAATTATCTCCGGCAATCTTAGATACAACAAACTCTGCCTGCTGAGTTACCGGATCAATTTTTTTTAACTCAATTTTAAAATTTACCGCTTCTACCTGATCCGGAATGTATTTAAAATCTTTACCTTCCTTTTTAATTAAAGGTTCGGCGTTGTATGACTTACCATCTTTAGTAATGACTAATTTGGTCCCCATTTGGAAATCACCTCCGCCCATCATTACACTCATTTCGGGCTTGTCAAAATCTTTATATTCAATTTTTACACCGTCAATTTCCTTTGAATCACCAAGTTCCAGGTTTACAGTTTCTCCCTGAACCTGGGATTGAGATTGGTCTTCATATCCCAGTGGAGAGACATAAATATCTCTTGTAAGCGTGGTAAGAATAGCGGGCTCTCTCATCAAACCATTATTAAATTCACTTATGTACATTACAGGAGAAACTGAATAAACTTTGTCTCCTTTTTTAATATCAATATTGAAAGCATACTTAGTATTATTTTCTATCGGCTGGAAGCCTGTAAAAACCAATTGGTAACCGAATGCCTCTTTAGGCTCGTTCTTTACAAGATCAATATCTTCCTCTGTACTGTAGGCAGCGGAACCTATTACACCGAGAATGAACAAGGCAATCCCGATATGTGCAACGTAAGCACCTAACATTTTCATGTTTCCACGAACAATTTTAACAGCAATTTCAGCATTTACAAAGAAAGAAAATGCAGCCGAGAATGCAAGTATGATCATCATTATATCCGTTATACCGCCAAACAATACAATAAGGATTGCAAGAATGATGGATGCCGCAACAGAGAACACAGATTTTTTAATAATCTCCTCCTTCTTTGTTGTTTTCCATTTAAGAAGAAGGCTGAGACCATTTAATAACCCGATTATTATCGCAAGGGGTGCATGCATTTCGTTGTAAAAAAAAGTATCAACCGCATGACCGAACAAAGGTGCGGATGTTCCTACAAGTACTATAATGGCTGAAGCACTTAAAACAATTGCAGCAGTAAATAATGCAAGATCACGTGAAAGCAATCCCTCATCGGTGGGAGTTTCTTCGGTCAAGGTTTTCCACCTGTAAATCAACATACCGAAACCGAGAACAATAAAAGTTCCTATAAAGATTACCAGAAAGAGATATACTACCATTCCCGGGTCAACAAAAGAATGAACGGATGCATCTCCAAGCACGCCGCTTCTTGTTAGAAAAGTACTATATAGAACAAGGATATATGTCATCAAGCAGAGGATTAAATTTGTTTTCGCATACCTGCCGATACCGCCTTTTGCCTGGCTTCTTCTCTGAACCAGTAAAGTATGAATTGATGCAACACCAACAAGCCATGGAATCAAACTTGAATTTTCAACAGGATCCCATGCCCAGTAACCGCCCCATCCGAGCATTTCGTAAGCCCAGTAACCGCCGAGCATAATGCCGAGACCAAGTATTCCCGCACCGGCAAGAACCCAGGGAAATGCCTGCTTTATCCAATCCTTGTAATCATTTTTAAGCATCGCCGCAATTGCAAATGAAAAAGGAACTGTCGACATTGAAAAACCTGTAAAGAGAATTGGCGGATGTATCTGCATCCAGAAATTCAGAAGTTGTGGATTAAGACCCTTCCCGTCAATTATAAAATTATGAACCGAGATACCTGCTGAAGAAAGAACAGTATAAAGTTCACTGCTCATTTTTACGAAACTTTCTCCGCTTGAATTATCGCTAAAAATAAAATTCTGTAGCAAAGGCATTCCAAGCATAGCCTGGTTAATTGTTTTTATATTTAAGAAAATCGGCTCTTCCCAGATGTAAGCAAATGGATTTTTGAACAATGGCGAAACCATTATCAACAAAAATGTTGTGGCAAGAGCAAATATAGTCATCGTTCTTTGTTCAAGATCGCCTCTCTTTGATGTATAAGACTGCAGAATAATTCCTACTATCGAAGTAAGAAGCAGCCAAAGCATAAAACTTCCTTCCTGTCCTCCCCAGAAAGAGGCAATAAGAAATCCCGTCTTTAGTGAATCCTGGCTGTAGCTGTAAACATATTTGTATTCGTAGGAATGAGTAAGAATTGCATGCCACAACAATGTTGATGCAACAATTACAAGCATCGCCATTACATGGTAACCGATCCGCCCGTAGTTAAGTGTATTTCTATATCCCCTGTAACTAAGAAAATACATCACCATCGTAAAAATACTGCAAGCCAACGCTATTGTTAAAACTATACTTCCTATCATTTATTCCTCGTTACTTACTGCTTAATTATGATTTACGATTACAGATTTACGATTTATTTTCTCAACACTATCAGTCATTTATTGTCATTAAGCTACGCCGTCATTCAATTGTTTATATCAAAAGTCAAACTCATCCATCTTCCATCAACCATCACACATCATCCATCAGATTCCGGACGTTTTAACCTTTTGCTCTTCATATTGTTCTTCATACCTGATATTTCAGTAGCTATTAACCATATTTCCAAATCCTGAAATCTAAATTTACTCATTCACTATGCCCCCTGCTCTATGCACTTTGCTAAATGCTGGAGGTTTTTGTCTTTTCCTCTTCATATTGCTCTTCATACTTGCTCGGGCATTTAGTTAGAATATCTTTTGCATGAAAATATCCATTGCGGTATTCTCCGGTTACAACAACACTCACTGCAGATTCAAAATTATTCGGTATTGTTCCGTTATACAAGACTTTCATTTCAACGCCTTTTGCATCTGCAAGGTAAAAGCTGAACGTTTTATCTTTTTTATTTATTTCATAATATTTTTCTTTTACCCACTGACCCGTTGCTTTTACCATTTTTGTTTCTTCTTTTACTTTGGTAAAATCTTCCTCGTATTTAATATTGCTTTGAGTTAAAAGATATCCAAGTAAACCGAGAAAGACTACAATAATAAATCCACCAAAAACATATTTGTTCTTCATTTTTTATCTCCAACTTCTTTTTCAATATTTTTAAGTCTTTTGTCCAGGTTCCACAGGTAAAGGAAAACGCCAGCCCAGACAATTAAAACAATAATCATTACAATGTAGATCGCATTCTCCTGTAAAAATTCCAAATTAACCTCCCTGTCCCGACCTTGTCGGGATTATAAGTTGTCTGTTAAGTTTATCCCTGTAAATAATTGATTTGTAACCAAGCCTCCACATCCAGAAGTAAAGTATTGTAAACCCGATCAACGATAAAAAGAAAATCAATTGCATATTTCCATTCATCTTAAAATTAATTACGGGACCTGCGTTCGTGTCATCTGCAGAACCGGGATGTAGTCCGGTCATTATCCTCGGCATTATAAAAATAAAAAACGGAACTGTTACAAAAGCTATAATTGCATAAACCGAAGAAAGCGTTGCGCGCTTTTCTTCAGATTCAATCGAGGACCTTAATGCAAACCAGGCTCCGTAAATTAAGAGCAATACAAATATACTTGTTTGCCTTGGGTCCCAGCTCCAGAAAGAACCCCATGCAAATTTAGCCCACACTGCACCAGTAACAGTAGCAAGAATGCAGAAAATAATTCCTAATTGTGCAGCCGCATAAGATTTTGCATCGTCATCGAGATTTTTCTTTCTTAAATATTGAACGCTGTAAACAGCCGTCATAAGAAAAGCAATTACTGTAAGCCAGGCAGTAGGAACATGAAAGAAAATTATTTTTGCATTTTCTTCAAGTCCTTTTATAAAAGGAAATTCATACCACGCCTGGGGATTCTCTACAATGGGAAACGATATTCCAGCTATTGAGACAAAGCAGAGAAGCAGAAATAAAAATATTTTCCAGATCATTTAATTACTAATGGATTAAGTGCTTAAAATTACTATTCTTTCCAGATAAAATCGAAAAGCATATAGGATACAGTAAGTATAATAACATCATAACACACAACAATTGCTAATTCAAACTTAGCGGTTTCAAAGCTTGTGCCATCCATTGCAAACAAAGTTAACTGTACGGAGGTTAATATTAAAGGCAGTAAGATCGGAAAAGAGAGCACGGGATACAAGGTTCCTTTTGCACCCGCTTTCGAAATAATGGCTGCAATTATAGTTGATGCAAAGGCTAACCCAATATTCCCAAGTATGAATGAAACCAAAAAAAGAGCAAAATTCCTAAGAACAAAAGCTTCAAAAAGAGCGGAATAAAGAATGGCAATTACGGTATTCATTGCAAAAACCAAAATGAGATTAAAAAGAAGCTTCCCTGAAAATACAGTCGATGGTGCTGCAATTAATTGAAGTGTAAGTGAAGTTCCCCTCTCTTCCTCACTAACAAATACTCTCGATAAGCCTGACATTGAAGTAAAGAATATTACAACCCAGAATAAGCCACCTGTTAAGCTTTGACTTATTCTTTCATTACCAATTGAAAAAAGAATTATGCTCAAAGTTACAATAATGAACATCGCAAGTGCATTAATAGCATAGCGTGTTCGCAGTTCGGAGTTTAAGTCTTTTTTAAATAATGCTAATGATTTCATTTTCTTTATAGAACACTGATTACACGGATCACACAGATTTGTACGGATTTAAAACCAGTGCGAATCCGTGTTATCGGTGTCATCTGTGTTCTATTGGATTTTTTCATACTTTGTAATCGTTCAAATCTATTTTGTTAGTACACAAATTTAAATCGGTTTTCTCATTCGAAGCTACGATCACTACATTCCTGCTTCCTTCTTCTTTTACAAGTTGGTAAACGACTTCCTTTCCTTCATCATCTAAATTCGAAGTCGGTTCATCTAAAATTATTAATTGCGGCGAGTGCATTAAAGCAAAAATGAATTTCAATCTCTGTTTCATTCCCGATGAATATGTTTTTACAAGATCATCTTTGCGATTAAAGAGAAGAAATTTATTTAACAGATCATCAACCCGTTCTTTGTTAAAAGAAATTCCTCTTATCTCTGAAAAGTAATTGAGATTTTCATAAGCTGTAAATTCATCGTAAAGAACAAGATAAGGTGAAACAAGTCCGATATGATTGTGAAGCTTTTCCGGTTTTATTTCTTTTCCGTTAATGCTATGAACAAGCTTACCAGATGAAGGGGAAATTATATTTGCGATTATTTTTACAAGAGTAGATTTACCTGAACCGTTGGGACCGGAAATTCCAAAAATTGTTGAGGAGTTTAATTTAAAATTTATATCTCTGAAGATTAATCTTCTGCCAAAAGTTTTGTTAACGGATTCAGCAACGAGAGAATATTCACTCATTAAAAATTACCAGTTTGCCTGCTGAAGTTTCACTCCCGATTTTGGTAACATATATGTACACACCGGATGCAAGTTTTGTATTTAGAGTTTTTCTTATATCCCACTTAAGAATTTTTCCTGTTATATCAAAAGGGATTGTTGCAGAGTAAACAAGCTCCATTGCGGGAGTATAAACATTAAAATTTGCATCGGCTGCTCCCTTCGAATCAACTACTACTTTTATACAGTTACAATCGTTATTATATATTTTATTATAATAGAAAGGATTGGGATAAGCGAATAACTCTTCGCTTGCGGGAATTATTATGATTATAGTTCCATTTTGTCGTACGACCTGGTTATTCAATACTTCTGAAACCGACCAGAAATTCGGTTGGTCAACACTAAACTTGGCAAAATAATTATTTGTCAGCATCACACTTCCTTCACTCGAATCTGATGCAAGCGTATATTCAAAATTAAAATTCTTGGAAGCGCTGTCAATTGCAGTTGCATAATCCGAGTTTGTAATGATCACTACCAAAGTATCCCTCGGCGTAACAGAAGAATTAATAAAAGCTAAAAAATTATTTGATGTAGCTTTTATGTTAGTAATTGACACAGGACTATTTGGGGTATAACCTGTTATAGACAATCGAACAAGCGGATAATCTGCAGCCTCTTCAAAATACTTTCCGGGCATTGCACGGTATTTAGTGAAAAATGTCCATATCCCGAATTCATTTAGCTCCTGACCGAAGGAAGTATTCTCATCTGTAAGGCTTGATTGAATTGCTGCTAATGCGCTCGTGTTGGGTAATAATTCCCACTGTTTTTTAATTATACCGTAGCCAAACTTATTTTGAAGAAAAATGTTCCAGATAGCAATGTCATATCCGTCAGTCGTTCCCGATCTGAAAGAATTAAATATCCTATTGGTAGCGTTAAAATAATGAGGCATGTAAGCGTAATAATCATTTACATCATCATAAACAAATTCTTCCATCGCAGTCGAAGTCATTTCATAAAAAAAAGGATCGACGTCAAATTTATCCGCAGAATAATTCCCAACCTGTATTGCGTGATGAAATTCATGTGCTACAGTCACTTTTGCTGCTTCCAAACCTTCGGTATAAAAATTTTTGAAGCTATAATGAATTTCTATGTAGGAAGTATATTTCTGATTACCTAAAGAAGTTTCCGGTTGCGTAAATCCATAACTTCCCATTGCCGAAGTTATATAAATATCGTAGAGATTATCACCGCCGTCCCCATTATCAGCCGGTGGAGGCGGATATCCTAAAAAATTAACTTCAAAATTATAAGCCGAGTCTGCAGCTACGGCAACCTGCATTGCATTTTCATCAGCACTGAGTAAAAGATTATAGTTTGGGGCTTCACTTCCGGTAAGATCATAATGGATTCTAAATTTATTCTCCGGACTTACAATACTTTTTTGTTTGGTAGGACGCTCCAACAAGCTTTTTAATAATTGCTTTTGTTGCTCCGGGTAGTTGTCAATGTTCCTGATCAACTGGTTAACTATTCCAAAAGCACATTTAATATTTTCTGAACTTTCAACCGAATTATCCTGTGTATTATGAATTTCCATAAAAGCATTGTAAAGAGAATCGAGTTGCTCTTTTTTATACTCCTGTGAATATGCAACAGCAGTAAAAAAAGTTAAATATATAAGTATCTGAATTACTCTCATCCTTTTATCCTTTTAATCGTAACGCAGCTTTTGTCTGTATTAGTATAAACTATGTGATAATTTTTCGAAGTCATATTTTTTACAAAAAAACTTCCGATAAAAGATTTATCCGCTATCTCAGTGAATGCTATATTTCTTCCCTTATTAATAAATTCCAGCCTGTTCACAACTTTCTTTTCAGGAAGATAAACACAAAGTTTTTTAAGTCCGTTAAATCTTGTTTCACCAAAAAATAAATTATTTTTTGAAGTTATCCTAAAACCAGCCTTGCTTTCCTTGCCTTTAATGAAAGAGGAAAAAGAGCCGGAAGTAACCACGGCAGAATTGCTTACAGTTGATGTAAAGAAACTAATCGAAACATCTTTTTCCATATTAAGCAAATCACCGGTATAAGTATTAATTCTGAGGCTGTCTATAAAGGGAATTGTTATAACATTTTCTTTCTCTTCGGATAAATTACCGGGATGTTTTTTCCCAAGCGAAACATTTTGCCCTGCATTCTGCCAATAGTATACAACCAGTTCATCGCGTATTCCTATCGAGGCGTCATAAAATCGCCCAGTGTCAATTAATTGTTCAAAAAAATTAAATCTTAAATCCTTATAACTGAAAGCACCCAAAAATAAAGAGTTGTTATTTGTATAAACTATATAAATTAAATACTCGCTGTCGTTTATTCTTCCTAGCTTCAAATCTTTTATGGGTCCCGGGGAATATAGAGCAGTCTTTTCAATTTTGTTAGAGCTAAAATCCGCTTTAATTATTTCGATAAGCTTTTTGTCAAAAGAATAGCAAATATAATTTTTCAACCCGGAATTTAGATTTTCAGAAATAATCCTGTCGTGATTCTCATGTAACTGAAATGAAAAGAAATTAGCCGGAATTCCTCCGCTGTTCCTGAGAACGAATTTTATTTTCTTATCATATTCATCTATAAAACAGAAATCCGTTATACCGTTGTTTTCATTATCAAAAAAAGAAAGAGCATTTGGCTTTGCACCTAACGAGATATCAACAACTTCGGCAAATGAGGAAAAATTGGTAACTGTATGAATACTTCCATCTGTGCTTAATGCCGCTATCCCGTTTATAAACCTGCTGTAATATGGAGTTATATCTGTGAGTCCTTGCCGTTGCAGATAAATTATTTCAGGATAAAACTCAAATTCGTTCTTAGAAAAAAGGACTGAAACAAGCGAATGCTCAAAATTCAGGTACGCAAGATCTATTTTTCCGTCTTTGTTAAAATCTCCGATGATATATTTATCTACTTTATAGCGGGTTTCAATTTTACTTGTGTTTTCGTAGGAAGATCTGAAATCGCCATACCATATATAAAATGATTTGCCCGAAGCGAAAAGCAGGTCTTCATAAGAATCAAGATTTATATCAAAAGATTTAAGATTGATAATTCTTTCCGGGAAAGGAATAGAACGAACTTTCCTGAACTGACCTTTACTGTTGTTATAAAGAAATTCAAACCGGCGCCTGATTATATCATAAGCAGCAATATCAGGGGAGCCATCATTATTAAGATCGCATAAAACAGAATGTGAGAAAGCCGTTCCTTCAATAATTTTCTTTTCAACCAACTCATTTTTATCCTGGTAAATTATTGAAAGACCATTGAATGCACTCCCGGAGACAAGTATCTCATTCCTTCCTTTTCCATCAATATCGGCAATACTTAAATAGTCGGGATAAGAATCAAACTCAATCGATCTTAAAAGATTAGGTTTACCGTTAGAATTTAATTCATAAACACCTGCCTGCATTTTCCTACGGCTGGAAAAGAAATACCCTGAACCGCGCCTGCTTTGTAAAGGCTGAACTGATGTTATTTCGAGAGGGACCCGGAATGATTTTTTATATTTAAGTATTCCCTGCTCTTCACCTTTAATTACTCCAACTTCTTTTTTTGTCGGGTTGAAC
>Ga0209640_10000689_pt1 | contig 26796 bp, 25 predicted proteins | sample RifCSP10_1_FD_184018 | JGI IMG/M metagenome (GOLD analysis project Ga0209640, IMG submission 184018) | Soil microbial communities from Rifle, Colorado - Rifle CSP2_sed 10_1 (SPAdes) (version 2) | ecosystem: Environmental > Terrestrial > Deep subsurface > Rock core/Sediment | place: Rifle... | reverse complement strand
CCCGCCTGAATCGGTTACTTCTTTTTTTCTGGCTGCTGCTTCGGCTGCGTCGGTTCCGGCGCTTTGTAATCGCCGATGACGCCTTTCAGAGGACACACTGAGAACGCCGGACACTTCACGCAGCCGACTGCCAGGGCGATGGGGCATAGAGTCATTTCGCTTCTCCTTCGTGTCTATGATGAAAACAGCGTGAGACGTGGTAACAAATAGGGGGGAGACTACGTTTTCTACCCGTCGGAAAGGGCAGTCTGTGTCCTATTTGTTGCATTCTCTATGACGGCAGTTCGTAGTTAACTTTTCCATCGACGGCAGTTATTGCGCCGCGCCTTGTCAGTTGCTCGATGATCTCGTCCAGCTCTGCATCTGCAAGCTTATCTTTGAAAAGAGCCTTGATGGTACTTCGGAGTGTCTTGAGCCTTCGAGGCTTCGCCGCTTTGCGTTTTGTCAGATTGTTTATGATCGCTTCGACCTTTTCCGGGATCGATCTGGAATCGAATGACTTTACCGTATCGACCCTATCCGAAATCGTTTTGGAACTGGATATCTTGACTCCCTGGATATCGGCGATTGAGCTTGAGCGCTGGCAAGAGATCCCCTGCGCCTTGAGGTGCTTGATCAGGGGATCAAAGCCCTTGTCCTTCGATATCACGTAAAAGGAAGCGTCGGGAGTCTCCGCGGCCAATCGGCCAATGTAGTAGGAAATGTGGAAATCGAGCGCGTTCTTTCCGTTCCCGTCTATCTGTATGTACTCGGCATCCGGTCCGAACGCGTGAAGGGCGCGCGCCAACTCGAACGGGATCCTGGCTTGGCTGGCACCCACGAAAACCTTTATCTTGAACGAATGGCCGCTCAACAGGCCCACGTTCTTGGGCTGAACATTCTCGAAATCGACCAGCACGAAGTTGGTCTTCAAATTATCCCCCCTAGAATTAATCGAGCCTAGCCCCTTTAACCTGGGAGGTCCTGAAGTCGTGAAACAGAATGGCAGGAAAGCGACCTCCCACACCGGTTCTCACGCTCTCCCGCCCTCACGTGTTTCAGCACGAGCGCCGTGCCGTCCCAGCGCCCAGCTCACGTGCTCGCATACTAGATTCGAGGGATGATGCGCCTGCATCTTCAGCGCTACCACCACTTTATTTGACGTCGGCGCATTTCCCAGTCCCACCGCGAGGTTTCGAAGCCAACGCTCGTACCCAATTCGGTGTATCGCGCTGCCCGCCAGTCGCTCATGAAACTCTGCCTCGCTCCAGCCGAATAGCTCGACCAGCGTCACGTCATCTAAACCGTTTCGCACCGCGAAGTCCGGCTCGCCGCTTGGTGAGGCGAACTTGTTCCAGGGACAGACGAGCTGGCAGTCGTCGCAGCCGTAAACGCGGTTGCCGATCAGCGAGCGGAGTTCTTCCGGGATCGAGCCCTTGTGCTCGATGGTGAGGTAGGAGATGCAGCGCCGCGCGTCGAGTTGGTAGGGCCCGACGATGGCCTGCGTCGGGCAGACGTCAATGCACTTCTGGCAGGTCCCACAGTGGTCGTCCTGCGCCTTATCTACGGGCAGTGGCAGGTCGGTGTAGATCTCGCCCAGGAAGAAGTACGACCCCGCCTCGCGGTTGAGGAGCAGCGTGTGCTTGCCGCGCCATCCGAGGCCCGCCTTTCCCGCCAGCTCGACTTCCATTACCGGCGCGCTGTCGGTGAAGACGCGGTACCGAAATTCGCCCACTTCCTTCCCGATGCGGTCGGCGAGCTGCTGCATGCGGGCCCGCATGAGCTTGTGGTAATCGCGCCCGAGCGCGTAGCGCGAGATGAAGGCGCGGGTGCTGTCCTTCATGACCTCGTGGCTGTCCCGCACGCTGGGCGGCGAATAGTTCATGCGCGCGGCGATGACGCGCAGCGTGCCCGGCACGAGATCGGCGGGGCGCGTGCGCTTCTTCCCGTGGCGCGCCATGTACTCCATCTCGCCGTGAAAGCCCTTGCCGAGCCAGTCGAGCAGTCGTGCCTCCGCCTCGCCGAGCTCGCTGTCGGCGATACCAACCTGCTGAAAACCCAGTTCGTTGCCCCACTGCTTGATGTTTCGGGCGAGGATCGCGAAGTCAGTCTGCTTCGCAGCTACGTTGGTCATTCGTTGCGTTGTCACCGGCAATTCCGCTCCCACCACCCCGCCTGCTCCGCAGGCACCCCTCCTCGGGCAGGAGGGGAATGTAGTAGACCTTCCACTTTCATCTCTGTTTCAGCACTTGCGGCAATGCCCGAAGATCCTGTGTCCAGCCCTGCGCCGAGCGCATCCACTGCTGCAGCTTCGGCACCAGTTCGGCCCGCTGGCGGATCGCGCCGACGCGCAGCCCGACCACCTCCGTGCCATGATCCGGCGACGAATAGATCGGTGTGCCGCACTCGGGACAGAACCCCTGCACCCGCTTCTTTCCGCTCTCCGCCGTCGTCTTCACGTACTGCTTGACCTGCCCACCGCTCAGCTTGAAGGTCCCCTTGGCCGCGGGAACGTTCACGCGGTACGCGGAGCCGGTCGAATTCTGGCAATCCGTGCAGTGGCAGATCCGCACCTGCTCGGGATCCACCTCCGCTTCGAATCGTATGTTGCCGCAGTGGCATTGGCCGTCAATTTTCATATTGCTTCACTCCTGGTGATGGGTGATGAGTGATGGGTGATGAGGCGTTGATCATTTGGCGCACACGGTCGCGTCAAGCGTGGTTTGAGCCGGAGCGGGCTGCACCAGCATGACTACGATCGTCACACTGCCGGCAATCAGTAGAGCGTAATCCTCATATACCCCCAGCTGGAACGCTGCCAGCGACCCCACCGCCGCCCACAGCAGGGGCACCACCAACACGGGCTTCGGGACCGGGCTGGTTGCGAACAGGAGCATACCGAGGGTGAAGATGGTCGTCGGGCACGGCAACCCGAAGGTCGGCGCGGCCGGGAACCGGTGGCCGAGGAGATAGCCGGCCGCCGGGTAAATAACGAGCGCGAACACGATCAGCGCCGCTCCAGCAATGCCACGGATGCCCGCGGCGCGCCGAAAGTTCAGGTCCGCCCTCGCGATTCCATACCAGGCGAACGCCAGGCTCCCGAGCAGGAATCCCATGCCGAAGAGCCATGCAGCCGGATTGATGCTCGTGAAGAACGCAATGTGATAAACGATGGCCATCCACGCCCAGAGCAGCGCCAGGTTCAGCGAGATGACGAAGCTCGCCCACGCGCCTCGCGCGAACAGCAACGCGATGCTCAGTAGCGCGATGACGTTCAACGCGACCGGTATCGGCCAGACGCCTTCGTGGTAACGGGCGAACACCGCGAAGAACTGTTCCTGCGTAAAGGGCAAATTCATATCCATTCTTGACCGCGATCAGGTACGGCGTGGATGGTGGATGGTGGAGTCAGGCAGCGCCCTGCCCGACCGTCCGTGAAAGCCACCAGAAGAACAGCCACAAGAGCGCGGCGCCCAACCCCAGGCACAGGGCGAGAACCTGGATAAGCTGTCCTCGAGTCACCGCGGCCGGCCCGCCGATGACGGGCGTATCGCGTATGACGCGAGCGCCGGGCGGCGGGAACTTCTGCGCCCTCAGCACTCTTGCCCCGAACAGCCAGAGGTAGACGGCGAGGGCGATCAAGGGCACGGACAGGATGAACGCGGATACATACATCGCCAATCTGGCGCGACGCGGCAATTCCGCGGGATCGGACAATAGCCACTCGCGGAACGGCTCGCGGAGGTGATCGAACCCGGCAATCAGCAGTCCGCCGACCGCTGCGCCGAAGATGACCGCCAGCACCGCCTGCCGCCGGGCCGTGGGGTCGGCTTTCTGAGTTTCGCTCATTTTGTGCCTGGAACCTGCCGTCCGAGTCGCAGTTGGGCGCCCGCACTGCCTGGATTCCCGCCTTCGCGGGAATGACGGCCCCCCTTACCCTACCCTCTCCTCCGACTGGGGGAGAGGAAGACTTAGATCATAATCCGCCGATGCCATTGATAACTCGATATCTTCCAGCCGAATCTGACACCCTTGCGTTCGGCGCCGAACTCGCCCCAGCGCTTGAGCCCGGTCTAGTGATCTACCTGTCGGGCGAGCTCGGTGCGGGCAAGACTACCCTCGCCCGGGGCATCCTCCAGGGACTGGGGCATAAAGGAAGGGTGAAAAGCCCTTCGTTTGCCCTGGTTGAACCTTATGAACTTTCTAGGTTATACTTGTATCACTTTGATTTTTATCGGTTCACCGATCCACGTGAACTGGGAGAAGCCGGGTTCAGGGAGTACTTCAGTCCCGACGCGGTTTGTCTGGTGGAGTGGCCCGATAACGCTGCGGGTGTGGTGCCCCCGGCGGACATAAGAATCGAACTGAGGATTGCTGGACCGGGGAGACAGCTTGAGGTCGACGCCGACACGGAGGCTGGAAGGCGTTGTTTAGAGCATCTGAAACACTAGGTATCCCGCGCGGCCGCGCACTGGCACGGCCGTTCTACTTCGTCACCGTTGTTTTCCTTGCTGCTGTCTTCCAGGCCGGCCTCCCCGGCCCGGCGACGGCGCAATCCGGCACCCAGATCACCGCCGCGCGCACGTGGCCGGCGCCGGACTACACGCGGATCACGCTCGAGAGCCAGGAGGCGCTCAAGTTCTCGGTCCTGAGCCTGAAGGACCCCGAGCGCCTGGCGGTGGATCTCGAGGGCATCGAAGTCACCGAGGCATTGTCCGGCCTGACCGAGAAGATCAGCGCAAATGACCCTTACATCAAGGGCATGCGCATCGGGAATTTCAGGCCCGGGGTGGTGCGGCTGGTGTTCGACCTGAAGAGCGAGATCAAGCCGCAGGTGTTCACGCTCGCGCCGGTCGGGGATTACGGCCACCGCCTGGTGATAGACGTCTACCCCCTGGAGCCGCCCGATCCCCTGCTCGTGTTTCTCGACAAGCTCCAGGCGCAGGGCGAGGACGGGGCCGTATCTCCCGACGCCGATTCCGCGGGCCGCGCGCCCGGCGGGCGCCCGGCGCCCCGGCGTCCCGAGGCCGCGCGCCTGATCATCGTGGTGCTGGACGCCGGGCATGGGGGCGAGGATCCCGGCGCGCGGGGGCGGCGCGGCACCTACGAGAAGAACGTCACGCTCGCCATTGCGCACAAGCTCAAGGCACGGATCGACAGGGAACCCAACATGCGCGCGGTGCTGACCCGCGACGGCGACTATTACCTGCCGCTCCAGATGCGCGTGGAAAAAGCGCAGCGGGTGCGGGCGGATCTCTTCGTTTCGATCCATGCCGACGCGTTCATCCGCCCGCACGCGCGCGGCGCCTCGGTATTCGCGCTCTCCGAGAGGGGCGCAACGTCGGCCGCCGCGAGCTGGCTCGCCAACCAGGAAAATGCGGCCGACCTGATCGGAGGCGTGAATCTCCGGGGCAAGGACCCTTATCTGAAGATGACGCTTGCGGATCTCAAGATCACGGCGCAGATCAACGACAGCCTGAAGGCCGGGCGGGCGGTGCTGGCCGAGCTGGGCGGCGTCAACGACCTGCACAAGGCAGACGTCGAGCAGGCCGGTTTCGCGGTGCTGAAGAGCGACATACCCTCGATCCTGGTGGAGACGGCCTTCATCAGCAATCCGGCCGAGGAGCTGAGGCTCAGGAGCACGGCCTACCAGAACAAGGTCGCGGAGGCGCTCTTCAACGGCATCAAGCGCTACTTCGCGAAGAACCCGCCGCAGGCGCGCGACCGGATCGCGCTGAATCAATGAAGCGACCTCCCACCACCCCGCTCGCTCAGCGAGCACCCCTCCTCAGGCAGGAGGGGAATCAAGACGTCGTCCTCGCGGAGGCGGGGACCCAGGGGAAATCAGAATTTCCTGGATGCCCGCCGGCGCGGGCATGACGAGCTTGGCCAGCCCCCTCCCCGCAACCCTTTGTCTTAGTCTCCTACTTCTCGCAGCTGCTCCCGCCGTCGCGGACGTTCAGGGCCGGGTGGTGTCCGTGCACGACGGCGACACCCTGACGGTCCTGGTCGAGCGCCGCCAGGTGCGCGTGCGGTTGACGGATATCGACGCGCCCGAGCTGCGCCAGCCATTCGGCACGCGGTCCCGCCAGTCGCTGTCCGGTCTGTGCTTCGGGAAAATCGCGACGCTCGATGTCCGCGGCGAGGATCGCTATCACCGCACCCTTGCCCGCGTCACGTGCGCCGGCACGGACGCGAACGCCGAGCAGGTGCGCCGGGGCTACGCGTGGACCTTCGTCCGCTACGTCCGTCCGGATTCTCCGCTCATCGCCATCCAGAACGAGGCGCGCGCGGCGCACCGCGGCTTGTGGCGGGACCCGGCGCCCGTCGCACCGTGGGAATGGCGGCGCAACGCCCGGCAGTCCTTGCGCATGGGCGGCGCGCGCTCGAGCCTGACGCTGCGGGACTGATCTTCAGGCTCACCCGAAAAGCAGGCCGCGATACAGCTGGAACTGCATCAGCCACTCGAACGTCACGGCGATGAAGCCCTCCGTCGCCGCCGCGGCGAGGAGGCCCTTGCGCAGGGACATCCGGCCCCGCGTGATGACGAACAGCGCGACGTAGACCGGCGTCGCCAGGTGGAACCCTACGAGCAGCACCGCGATGAGATAGCCCGTCACCCACGCGCAGGCGGCGAGCACCCGGCGCGACGGCTGCGGCTTGCCGTCGTCGCCCTCCGGCCCGGCGAGCGAACCGGTGAAGAGTGCCGCGATGAACCTCCCCGGTCTCGTGCCGGTGGCAGCGGCGAGGTCGAGCAGCGCGAAGATTAGCAGCGTCCACGCGGTCAACGCCGGCACCAAGCGCGTGCGCGGTTCGTGCCCGTACGTCCACGCGATCATCGCGAGCGCGAGAGCGAGCACCAGCGCCGGAACCACGAGCCGCGCGCCACGCCCCTGCAATGCGGGCGTCGCCGCAGCCGCGCGCGGCTTCACGCCCCGCGCCCGGGACCGCAGGTACTCGTTCAGAAGCCGCGCAGCCGGCGCGACCAGGATCAGGGCAGTGATGGCAAACAGCACGGCCGAGATGCCGCGCGTGAAAAAGACCGATATCGCGCCGTCTGACATCATCATCGACTGGTGGAAGCCGCGTTCCGCGAGCTCGCCGAGCACCAGTGCGATCACCATCGTGATTCGGGGGTACTGGAAGCGGATCATCAGGTAGCCCAGGCCGCCGAAGGCGAACGCGATCAGGACGTCTCCGATATTGTTGTTCAGCGCATAGACACCGACCAGCGAGAGCGCGACCACCGCGGGCACCAGGACGTGCACGTCCACGAGCGTGATCAGCGCGAGCTGCCGCGTGACCGCCAGCCCCATCACGGTCGCGAGCACGCAGGATGCCGATAGCGCGAGGATCAGGGTGAACACCATGCCCTGATGCTCGATCAGCAACATCGGCCCGGGCTCCATGCCGTGCAGGACCAGTACCCCGAGGAAGATCGCCATCTCGGCGCTGCCCGGGATGCCGAACGCGAGCGTCGGGATCAGCGCGCCGCCGTCCTTGGCGTTGTTCGCCGCCTCGGGCGCAATGACGCCCTTGATATTGCCCTTGCCGAAGCTTGCCGGGTCCTTGTCGGCATGCAGCGTCGAGGCGTAGGACAGGAACGCGGCGACGGTCCCGCCCACGCCGGGCACCGCGCCGATGAAGGTGCCGATCAGCGAGCCGCGCAGCGTCACGCGGTAATGCGTGAACACCGCGCGCACGCCGTCCATGACCCGCGTGATCGCGACGTTGGCCTGTCCCGAGGTGACGACGGTCCCGCCCTTGACCGAGAGGTTGATCATCTCGGAGATTGCGAAGAGACCGGTCAGCGCCGGCACCAGCGCGATGCCGTCCCACAGGTATTCGATGCCCCCGGTGAAGCGGATGCCGCCGCTTACCGAATCGTAGCCGACGAAGGAGAGCAGCAGCCCCGCCAGGCCCGCGATGAGGCCGCGCAGGAACCTGCCGCCGGTCGAGAGCGCGATCGCGGAGAGCCCCATGATCGCGAGCATGAAGAATTCGGGCGGCCCGAACAGCAGCACGATCTGCTTTGCAAGCGGGATCACGGCAATCAGGACCACGACGCCAAGCAGGCCGCCCAGCGAGGACGCGGCGCCCGCGGCGCCGATCGCGAGCCCCGCTTTGCCCTGCTGCGCGAGCGGATAGCCGTCGAAGCACGTCGCCGCCGCGGGCGCGATGCCGGGCGTGTTGATCAGGATCGCCGTGATCGAGCCGCCGAACGAAACCGACCCCATGATGCCGCCCATCAGCGTGATCGCCTCGTAGGGCTGCATGCCGAACGTGAGCGGGATCAGCAGCGCGATGGCGGTCGTGCCTCCGAGGCCCGGGATCACGCCAAAGACGAGCCCGATTACCGTGCCAAGGCCGAGAAACAGCAGCCCGCGCACGGTGAATAAGAGCTCGAAGGCTTGGAGCGTGGATTCCAGCATGGCAGCTGCGTCAGACGGTGCGGCGACGGGCGCAACCGGGCGGCGGAGGAACGGTGGTTCCCCCCGCCGGCGCCGCGCGGCGCCGCACTAGTCGCGCTTCAGCAGGCTCGATTTGTACTTCGTGTAGAACGCGATGGACTTGTTCAGGTAGGCCGTCACCTCGTCGGTGTCCATCGGGTCGAACGGCCGCCTGACCTTCTTCGCCCAGGCCTGGGCCTCCGGGTCCTGGATCGCCTTCATGATCGCTTCCGAAATGATTCTGCGGACGGAATCGGGCGTACCCGGGGGCGCCGCCACGATACGGTCGACCCCGAGCCCCTCGAGCTCCTCGTAGCCGAGCGAGCGGACCGTCGGCACGCCGGGCAGCGTCGATTTCGCCTCGAACGTCACCAGCGCCTTCACATCGCCCGAGGCCACGAACTTGTAGAAGCTTTCGACCGGCGCGATGGTCGCGTCGCCGTCGCCGCGGATCATGCCCACGATATATTCCTGCGAGCTCTTGTAGCCGGTGAGCGGCGTCGACTCGATCCCCATCGCATCGCGCACGATGCCGGCGGCCGAGTACGCGGTCGAGCCGTACCCGGTGTGCGTCATCTTGACCGGCCGGCCAAGCTTTTTCAGATCGTTGAACTTGCTGATCGCGTCGTTCTTGCCGGCGGACGCGATCAGATACGCGCTGTTCGACAGCCGCGCCACCCAGACGAACTTGTTGATGTCGTAAGTGACCTTCTCACCGGTAAGCGACGGAATCGCGGCGCCCGGGAAATTAATGATGGAGATGGTGTAGCCGTCGGGTGCGGAACGCATCAGCTCGGCATAGCCCCGGCGCCCGCCCGCCCCCGGAATGTTCTTCGGTATCACCTTGACGTTGTTGGGCAGGTACTTGCTCATCGGCCCCGCGATTGCGCGCGGGGTCGTGTCCATGCCTCCGCCGGGGCTGAACGGGATGATGATGGTGATGTCCTTCTCGGGAAATGCGGCACGGGCCTGAGCCGCCAGGCTCAGTGACAGCGTCGCGACCGCGACGATACCCAGCGTGCGTATGCCACTCATACAAGCTCCTCCGTTTTTTATCGTCGGGAAACGACTGCTACGCTGAATCATGCTCGTATCCGGCAAGAGCGGTCAAGCACATCCAGCCCGCGCCGGCGTTCAGGCCTTCAGCGCGCCCAGCACTTCGTCCAGCATCTTCTTCGCGTCGCCGAACAGCATGCGGTTGTTCTCCTTGTAGAAGAGCGGATTATCTACGCCCGCGTAGCCGGACGCCATGCTGCGCTTCATCACGATGGACGTCTTGCCCTTCCAGACTTCCAGCACCGGCATGCCGGCGATCGGGCTCGTGGGGTCTTCCTGGGCCGCCGGGTTCACGATGTCGTTGGCGCCGACGACCATGGCGACGTCGGTATCCGGGAAGTCCGCGTTGATCTCGTCCATCTCGAGCACGATGTCGTAGGGCACGCGCGCTTCCGCCAGCAGCACGTTCATGTGGCCGGGCATGCGGCCGGCCACCGGGTGGATGCCGAAGCGCACGTTGACGCCCTTTTCACGCAACTGCTTGGTGAGCTCGTACACCGCGTGCTGGGCCTGCGCCACCGCCATGCCATAGCCCGGCACGATGATCACGTTTTTCGCGCCGCGCAGGAGCTCCGCGGTCTCGACCGCGGAAATCGGAAAGACTTCGCCGGCCGGCTCATTTCCCTTTCCTCCGCCGGCGCCCGCCGGCGACCCGCCCTCGGTGCCGAAGCCGCCCGCGATCACGCTGAGGAAGTGGCGGTTCATCGCCCGGCACATGATGTAGGAGAGAATCGCGCCGCTCGATCCCACCAGCGCGCCGGTGACGATCAGGAGATCGTTCGACAGCATGAAGCCGGTCGCCGCCGCCGCCCAGCCCGAGTAGCTGTTCAGCATCGAGATCACCACCGGCATATCCGCGCCGCCGATCGCCATCACCATGTGTATGCCGAAGAGCAGCGCGATGGCGGTCATGACGATGAGCGGCGTCATGCCCTCGGAAATCGAATGCACGCTGATGAACTGGCCGCCAAACCAGACCACCGCCAGCAGTCCGGCCAGGTTGAGCCAGTGGCGTCCCGGCAGCAGCACCGGCTTGCCGCTGATCTTGGCGGAAAGCTTGCCGAAGGCGATCACCGACCCGGAGAAGGTCACCGCGCCGATCAGCACCCCGATGTAGATCTCCAGCTCGTGGATGGTCTTCTCCGCGCCCTTGAAATGGGCGGAGGCCGCGGGATCGATGTAGTTGGCGAACCCGACCAGCACCGCGGCGAGGCCCACCAGGCTGTGCATCAGCGCGACCAGCTCGGGCATCTGCGTCATCTTGACGACGCGCGCGGCGTAGAGGCCGATGGTCGCGCCCACCAGCATGGCGCCGACGATCCACGCGTAACCGGCGGACGTGACGTTCGGACCGGACACCGTCGCCAGCACCGCGATGACCATGCCGGTCATCCCGTAGAGGTTGCCGCGCCGGGACGTCTCGGGATTGGAGAGTCCCCCGAGGCTCAGGATGAACAATATCGCCGCGCCGAGGTAGGAGGCAGTGACGAGAGTCGCGGACATGGCTCGTCTCCCCCTACTTGCGGAACATCTGGAGCATGCGCTGGGTCACCGCGAAGCCGCCGAACATGTTGATCGCGACGAGCGCGATGCTCAGCACCGCGAGGCCGACGATCCAGCTCTCGGGCCGATCGCCGGCCTCCGAAACCGGCGGGGCGACCTGCACCAGCGCGCCGATGGCGATGATGCTGCTGATGGCGTTGGTGACGCTCATCAGCGGGGTGTGCAGCGCGGACGTGACGTTCCAGATCACCATGTAGCCCACGAAGCAGGCGAGCACGAACACGGTGAAGTGGCCGAGAAACGCCGGCGGCGCGTAGGCGCCGATGAACCAGAAGGCCGCCGCGGCCGCGAGGAAGAAAATTGCGGTGGCCTTGAGCGGCATCGGCGCACCCGCTCCCCCGTGGCCGTGCGCTTTGGGCGGGGCCGGCACGGCGGGCTTCGCGACGGCCGGCGGCGCCGGCGCGGCCGACAGCTTGGGCGCGGGCGGCGGCCAGGTGATCTTGCCCTCCTTTATCACCGTGGTGCCGCGGATCACCTCGTCTTCCATGTTGACGTTGATCGAGCCGTCCTTCGCCTTGCACAGCTCCTCGGTCAGGCGCAGCAGGTTGGTCGCATACAGCGTGCTCGACTGCCGGGCGAGCCGGCTCGGCAGGTCCGTATAGCCGATGAGGGTGACGCCGTGCTTGACCGCCACCTTGCCCGGCTCGGTCAGCTCGCAGTTGCCGCCCTGCTCGGCGGCGAGGTCCACGATGACGCTGCCGGGGCTCATCGAGCGCACCATCTCGGCGGTAATCAGCTTGGGGGCCGGCCGGCCCGGGATGAGCGCGGTGGTAATAATGATGTCCACCTCCTTCGCCTGCCGCGCGAAGGTCTCGCGCTGGGCCTTAAGGAAGCCCTCGCTCATCACCTTGGCGTAGCCGCCGACGCCGGTGCCTTGTTCCTGATAGTCCACGGCGACGAATTCGCCGCCCATCGATTTCACCTGGTCGGCCACTTCCGGCCGCGTGTCGTTCGCGCGCACGATGGCGCCGAGGCCCGACGCCGCCCCGATCGCCGAGAGGCCGGCGACGCCGGCGCCGATGATGAAAACCTTGGCCGGCGGCACCTTGCCCGCGGCCGTGATCTGGCCGGTGAAGAAGCGCCCGAAGTGGTGCGCCGCTTCGATGACGGCGCGGTAGCCGGCGATGTTGGCCATGGAAGAGAGCGCATCCAGCTTCTGCGCGCGCGAGATGCGCGGCACGCTGTCCATCGCCAGCACTGTCGCTTTCTTCGCGGCCAGCTGCTGCATGAGCTCCGGGTTCTGCGCCGGCCAGATGAAGCTCACCAGCGCGCCGCCTTCGCGCATCAGACCGACTTCGTCCGCGCTCGGCCCGCGCACCTTGAAGACGATGTCAGAGCGGGCCCAGAGGCTGCCCGCATCGCCGACGATCTCGGCGCCCGCGGCGCGATAGGCGTCGTCGCTGAAATTCGCCGCCTCGCCGGCGCCGCCTTCCACGACGACCTTGAAACCCAGCTTGACGAGCTTCTCGACGACTTCCGGGACCGTGGCGACGCGCCGCTCACCGGCGGCGGTTTCCCGTGGCACCCCTATAACTTGAGGCATGAATCCCCCGTGTTTATCGTCCGGAACTGGCAATCGGAAAAACGACCGTCATCCCCGCGGCGGCGGGGGTCCAGGACATCGCAGTTCTAGATTCCCGCCTGCGCGGGAATGACGGTGGGATGGACGCGTGCATTGATGGTTGAATGGACTGCCGCATTATAGATTGTGAAGCGGGCGGTTTGAACCCGTCGAGCCGCGCGGGATTCTCGACGAGTATCTCCAGGCGCTGGTTCGCTACCCTGCGAGTTCCAACCGCTCGGCTCAAATCTTGACCGAGCGGAGAAACTCGGTGCGGGCACGGGCGCCGGCCATCAGGAAGGAGAGATCCGAGCCGGAGAGGATCATGCGCATGCCCATCTGGATGTACTTCTCCATGAGCTTGGGCTCGTACACGCCGCCCATGCCCGGGTGCTTGCCGTGCTTCCCGCACGCGGCAATGACCGTCTTGTAGGCATTCTCCACCCGGGAATCGGTGAATTGACCGGGGATGCCCATTTCCGCGCACAAGTCGTTGGTGCCGATCAGCAGGACATCCACGCCGGGCACCTGGGCGATGGCGTCCGCGTTCGCGATGGCCTTCGGGGTCTCGAGCATGACGACGACGAGCGTCAGGTCGTTCACCAGTTTCGTGGCCTCGCCCACCGGCACGCTGCGAAAGCCGAGCTGCGGCTGCGCCCCGGCGACCGAACGGTGGCCAAGCGGAGGATAGCGGCACGCCCTCGCGATCCGCTGCGCTTCCTCCACGGTGTCCACATGGGGCGCGACGATTCCCTGCGCGCCGTTGTCGAGCAGGCGCGACGCGTGGTAGTGCTCGTGGCCCGGCACCCGCACGATGGGCGTGATGCCGGCTCCGAGCGAGGCCATCGCGAGCTGCGACGCCAGGTCGACGTCGAGCGAGCTGTGCTCCATGTCGATGAAGAGCCAGTCGAAGCCGCAGGTCTTCGCGACGGTCGCAATATCCACGGTGCGCGCCTGCCGCGCGCCCATGCCGAGCGCGAGCTCGCCGGCGGCGAGCCGCTTCTTGGTCTGATTGGTGGCGGTATCCATGATTCTTCCGGCGGTCTGGGACGGGAGGCCGCATTGTAGCCGTTATAATTCGGGCATGGGCGCCATCAAAGTCCTGCCCGAACTGTTGGTAAGCCAGATCGCCGCCGGGGAAGTCGTCGAACGCCCCGCCTCCGCCCTCAAGGAACTGCTGGAAAACAGCCTCGACGCCGGCGCGCGCGGGCTCACCGTCGAGCTCGCGGGCGGGGGCACCCAGCTCATCAAGGTGACGGACGACGGCGCCGGCATCCCGCGCGAGGAGCTGGCGCTCGCGCTCGCCCGCCACGCCACCAGCAAGATCGCCTCGCTCGACGACCTGGAGCGCGTCGGGAGCCTCGGATTCCGCGGTGAGGCGCTGGCGAGCATCGCCGCGGTGTCGCGCCTCGCGCTCACCAGCCGTCGTGCCGGGGAGAAGCACGGCTGGACGGTGAGCGCCAGCGGCGCCGAGGTCTCGAAGGCGGCGCCGGCGCCGCTCGCCGCCGGCACCAGCGTGGAAGTGCGCGACCTCTACTTCAACACGCCGGCCCGCCGCAAATTCCTCAAGTCCGAGGCGACCGAATTCGCGCACTGCGAGGAGGCGTTCCGGCGCATCGCGCTGTCGCGCCCGGAGGTCACCTTCACGCTGCAGCACAACGGGCGCAACCGCTACCACCTCAAGCCGCAGCCCGAGAGCGGCCGCATCGATGCCGTGCTCGGCGCGGATTTTCACGCCGGCGCCCTCCAGCTCGACGAATCGAGCGCCGGGCTGCGGCTCCACGGCGCGGCGGGACTGCCGGCGCACGCGCACTCGAGCCGCGATGCGCAGTATTGCTTCGTGAACGGCCGCTTCGTGCGCGACCGCCTGATCGCGCACGCCATCCGCCAGGCGTACCAGGACGTGCTGCACCACGAGCAGCATCCCTCGTTCGTGCTGTTTCTCGAGATCGACCCCGCGCTGGTCGACGTCAACGTCCATCCCACCAAGTCCGAAGTGCGCTTCCGCGACGCGCGCGGCGTCCACCAGTTCGTATTCCATGCGCTGAACAAAGCGCTTGCCGGCGCGGTGGCAGGCGCCGCGGCGGACCGCGGCCCGATGGCGACTCCGGTGCCGGCATTCGGCGCGCAGCCGGCGCGCCAGGCGGCCATGGCTTTGGCGGCCGCGGAACCGTCGGCCATTTACGAGACCCTGTTCGGGCGCCCGGGGCCCGCCGCACCCCTGCCGGATGAACACGAGGCGCCGCTTGGCTTCGCGCTCGCGCAGCTGTCCGGGGTCTACGTCCTCGCCCAGAACCGCCACGGACTCGTGATCGTGGACATGCACGCCGCGCACGAGCGGATCCTGTACGAAAAGCTCAAGGAAGCGCTCGACCGGCGCGAGATCCCGATGCAGCCGCTGCTGGTGCCGGTGACCTTCCCCGCGGAGGCCCTCGACGTCGCGACGGTTGAAGAGCACGCCGACGTGCTGCGCACCATCGGCTTCGACATCGCCGCCGCATCGCCACGCTCGCTCATCGTGCGCGCGGTGCCCGCCCTGCTCGCCGACGCCGACGCGCGCCGCCTCGCCTCCGACGTGTTGCGCGAGGTCCGCGAGACCGGGGCAACCCGTGTCCTCACCGAGCGCCGCAACGAGCTGCTGTCGTCCATGGCGTGCCATGCCGCGGTGCGCGCCAACCGCAAGCTGACGGCGCCCGAGATGAACGGCCTGCTGCGCGAGATGGAGGCAACCGAGCGCTCCGGCCAGTGCAACCACGGCCGGCCGACCTGGCACCAGGTCACGCTTGCCGAGCTCGACAAGCTCTTCATGCGCGGCCGCTAAAAACGCGACTTGTGATTCGTGATTCGACGCCCACCACCCCGCGCCCTATCGGGCGCACCCCTTCTCGGGCAGGAGGGGAACAGAGACCACGATAACAAGTGAGCAATAAGACAAGAACCAAGCCTAATTCCGCGCGGAAAAAACCCGTTGCGCCACGCCGTGCCCCTCGCAAAAAGCATCCGGCGAGCGAGCCCCAGCGCGCTCCGGAAACTGCGGCGTCGGGAACTCACACCACACCCTTACGCCCTCGTCCTCCCACAAAGCTGCCGCCCGCGATTTTACTGATGGGCCCGACGGCGAGCGGCAAGACTGACGTGGCCCTGCGGCTCGCGCGCGAGCTGCCGTGCGAGATCATCAGCGTGGACTCGGCCCAGATCTACAAGGGGATGGACATCGGCACCGCCAAGCCGGGCGCCGCGCTGCTGAGCGAAGCGCCGCATCACCTGATCGACATTATCGAGCCGCACGAGCGCTACTCCGCCGCGCGCTTTCGCGACGACGCGCTGGCGCTGATGCGCGAGATCACCGAGCGCGACCGCATCCCGCTGCTGGTGGGCGGCACCATGCTCTACTTCCAGGCGCTCACCGAGGGCTTGAACGAGCTGCCCGAAGCCGACCCGATGATCCGCCTCATGATCGACACCATGGCCGGGGAGCAGGGCTGGCCCGCGGTGCATGACCGGCTGGCGCGCGTGGACCCCGAGACCGCGGCGCGGCTCGAGCCGAACGACGCCCAGCGCATCCAGCGCGCGCTGGAGATCTACTACCTCACGAACAAGCCGGTGTCGCAGCTCCTGAAGAAGCCCAAGTACGTCTATTTTCCCTATACGCCACTCAAGGTTTCGCTGGTCCCCGGCGAGCGCAAGGTGCTGCACGAACGGATCGCGCAGCGTTTCGAGCGAATGCTCGAGGCGGGGCTGGTGGCGGAGCTGAGCAAGCTGCGGGACGAGTACGCGCTCGAGCCCGGGATGCCGTCGATGCGCTGCGTCGGCTACCGCCAGGCCTGGGAGCACCTCGAGGGCAGGATCGGCGCCGAGGCGCTGCGCGAGCAGGGCATCGCCGCCACCCGCCAGCTCGCCAAGCGCCAGCTCACCTGGCTGCGGGCGATGGCGGGCGTGACCGAGTTCGACTGCCTCTCCGAGGATGTCGCCGACCTGGTGCTCGAATACCTGCGGCGGGAGCTCGAGGCGCTGCTCGTCAGCGGCTGACGAACCGCCAATCCCCCCTGCCCCCCTTTGTCAAAGGGGGGAGACATGCACAGACTCCGCACCCCTCTTTGTCAAAGGGGGGAGACATGCACAGACTCCGCACCCCTCTTTGTCAAAGGGGAGAAACATGCACAGACTCCGCACCCCCCTTGTCAAAGGGGGGAGACATACATATGTCGGGGGGATTTCCTCGCGCGGCGCTAGGTGCGGCGCGAGGTCATGTCGCGCAGCCGGTCCGCCGCGGCCTTGAGCAGCGACACCATGAAAACCGGGTTGGTCTTCACCATGGTCAGGAAGTCGGCGCGGTTGATCGTCAGCAGGTCGCAGTCGGTCTCCGCGACGGCGGTGGCGGCGCGCGGGGACTGATCGATCAGCGCCATCTCGCCAAGCACGCCGCCGGGCCCCACCCACTCGACGAGCTTGGACTGAATGGATATCGCGATCCGGCCCGAGAGCACGACGTACATGAATACCCCCGCCTCGCCCTCCTTCATGATGACTTTGTTGAGCGGGCAATGCTGCGGCAGGCGATGCTGGGTTGCCACCATCAGGCCCTGAAGCAATTTGTCGTCGAACACCCTCCTCGTGCGCGTCCCGTCGGATGAGTCCAGCGCCCTGCTCATTGCCAGCATGGCGACGGTCAGCCGCAGCCGGTTGATCAGGATGGTCATCAGCATCAGCGCGAATTCCGGATTCTTCTGGATCGCGCGCTGGAACTGCGTTCGGTCGAGCGACACCACGCGGCAGGCAGTCCGGGCGTTCGCCGTGGCGCTGCGGGGAAGCTGGCTGATGGCGGCCATCTCGCCGAACACCTCGCCCGCCTTGACGACGTCGATGGCCTTCCCGCCGCGCGTCAAGGCCACCTCGCCCTCCTCCACCAGGTACATCCGGTCGCTGTTCTGGTTCTCGGTGAAAAAGACCGCGCCCCTGGTCACGCTCTCGACCTTGCCGAGCGACTCGAAGCAGATCCGCGCGACGTTCGGATCGTAGATCGCGCTCTTGGTGGGCCGCCGGGTAAAGTCGAGGTCTTCCATAGCAATCACGATCCCTTGCGTTTCACAGTCGCTTCCGCCCACCCTTTCGAGAACGTCGTTCGCAGCTCGTCACCCACCGCGAGCCGCCCGGCATCGCGCACGACCATGCCCTGCCGGTCGTGGGTGATGCTGTAACCGCGCTCCAGCACCGATTGCGGATTAAGGTGCTTCAGGTGCGCATCGAGGCGCGCGAGGAGCGCCGTGGCGGCCTCGAGCCGCCGCCGCGCGCCTTCCCGCAGGCGCCGCGCGAGCGCCACGCAGCCCCGCTGCAATTCTGCCACGGCAGGCCGGCACGCGGCGAGACGCAGGCCGGCCTCGCGCAGGCGCCAGGCGCGGTCCTCGAGCACGCGCGCCGACGCTCCGCTCAACCGCGTCGCGAGGTGGCGCAGCTCGCCCAACTGGTTGCGGATACGCTCGCCCGGGTGAACCAGGCGGCGCGAGAGGACATCGAGCCGCTGCATCCGGTTCTCGAGCCCGCGCTGGGCGTTCCGCCACAGCCGGTGCACGAGGTGCATCACCTGCTGCGAGAGCTCACGCCGGTCGGGGCTTGCCAGCTCCGCGGCCGAGGTCGGGGTTGGCGCCCGCACGTCCGCGACGAAGTCCGCGATGGTGAAATCGGTCTCGTGCCCGATGCCCGACACGACCGGCACGCTGCACGCCACGATGGCGCGCGCGACGACTTCCTCGTTGAATGCCCACAGGTCCTCGATGCTTCCGCCGCCGCGGCACACGATCAGCACGTCGCAGTCACGCCGCTCTCCCACCGCCGCAACGGCCGCGGCGATGCGGCCGGCAGCGCCCTCCCCCTGCACGGGCACCGGATAGATGACGACCGGCAGCCGCGGCATACGGCGCCGGAGTGTCGTCAACACATCGCGCAGTGCCGCCGCCTTGAGCGAGGTCACGACGCCGACCGCGCGCGGGAACCGCGGCAGCGGCCGCTTGCGCCCCGGGTCGAACAGCCCTTCCTTGTCGAGCTTTGCCTTCAGGCGCTCGAACGCCTCGTAGAGCGCGCCCAGCCCGGCGCGGCGCATCACTTCGACGTTGAGCTGGAACTTGCCGCGCGCCTCGTAGAGCGTGGGCAGCGCCCTGACCTCCACCTGCATCCCGTCACGCGCTGACCATCCCTGCAGTTGCGCCCGGTGGCGGAACATCACGCAGTCGACCTGCGCCTGCGCGTCCTTGAGCGTAAAGTAGCAGTGGCCGGATTCGTAGCGCTTGAAATTGGAAATCTCCCCCGCCACCCACAGCAGCGGCAGGTTGCGCTCGAGCGTTTCCCTTGCAATCCGGTTCAGCTCCGAAACCGAAATGACTTGCGACGGCGGCAATGCGAGGTCGGGCATCGCTGCATTCTAGAACAGTGACGGCGGATGAGTGATGAGTTCCCTTGAGGAATTCGGGGGTTGCGCGCGGTCGATCCCGTTTTTTCCTCCACAGCGGCCAGGCGGCGGAACGACTGTTAGCCCGTGCGCGCGCACGCCATGCGGATCTCCGGTCAACTCTTTGAATTGAATCCGCAAATTGTTGACGCGCCCGCAGCCGCCGCGGGATGCCTCGCCGCAGAGGAGACCAGCGCGCATGCTGCTAACAGAGTATGCACAGGCTTATCCACAGCTTGCTTCGCGACCGGAATAGTCCCGGCCCCGGTCAGTCTGGAAGCCGCCTCGAAAGAGGACTTGCTCCAACACGGCCTCGGCGCTCCCGCAAAGGCCGAAACCCGCAATCTTCAGACCGCCACTGGATCCCCGCTTCCGCGAGGATGACGCGGTCGACGCTCTCCCGGGCGCGCGCGTGGAGGTTGCTGAAAACACATCGCGCGGATAAAGTGACGGCCAATTTCAGGAAATCACGCACTTGTTCGCACTCGTCGAGGCCGCAGGCTGGCCCATCTGGTTCCTCATCGTCACGTCGGTCATCGCGCTGGCCATCATCGGGGAACGCTGGTGGTCGCTGCGCGAGGGCATCGTCATGCCCCGGAACCTGCTTGCCCGGACGATCGAGGACTACCGGGAGAACCGGACATCGCCCCAGATGCTCTCCCGGCTCGCCAGGAGCTCGCCGCTGGGGCAGGTGTTCGCCGCCGGCCTGAGGAACGCGAAGAGCCCGCCCGCCATCGTCAAGGAAGCGATCGAGGAGTCCGGCCGCACGGTCGCGATCGATCTCGAGCGCTTCCTGACGAGCCTCGGCACCATCGCCGCGATCGCGCCGCTGCTCGGGCTGTTCGGCACCGTGATCGGAATGATCGAGATCTTCGGCGCACAGACGCCGACGGGCACCAACCCGCTGCAGCTCGCCCACGGCATCTCGATCGCGCTCTATAACACCGCATTCGGGATCCTGGTCGCGGTGCCGGCCATGATCTTCTACCGGTACTTCCGCGCCAAGGTGGACGTGATGCTGGTGGACCTGGAGATGCAGGCGATCAAGCTGGTGGAGGTCATTCACGGTGAGCGGCAGTAGGAACCGGCCCGCCGGCATCCCGCGATGAGATTCCGTCCCCGCGCCTTCCGGGAGGAGCCGGAGATCAACTTCATCCCGTTGATCGACGTGCTGCTGGTGATCCTGATCTTCCTGATGGTCACGACCACCTATTCGCGCTACGCCGAGCTGCAGATCAACCTGCCGACCGCCGACGCGGAGCGCCAGCGGGACCGCCCCGACCAGATCGACGTCGCGGTGGACGTCCAGGGCCGCTATTCGATCAATCGCGGCCCGGTTGCATTCAGCAACGCGGCCGCATTCAGCGCCGATCTGCGGCGCGCGGCCGGCGCCGCCAAAGAACCCGTGATCGTCATCACCGCCGACGCCAACGCGCCGCACCAGTCGGTGATCAACATCATGGAAGCCGCGCGCCTCGCGGGCTACGGCAAGATCACCTTTACCACCCAGGCCGGCAAGAAGTGACGAGATACCGGTGATGAAATCCCCCCGACATTTTCATGTCTCCCCCCTTTGACAAAGGGGGGTAGGGGGGATTCGTTACCGTCTCATGGCCTGGATAGAACCTCACTGGCAGCGCTTCACCCCCATCAGCGCCGCGCTGTGCCCGTTGAGCCTGCTCTTCGGCGCAGCGGCCGCTGCGCGCAGGGCCGCCTACCGCAATGGAATCGTCGCGCGCGTCAGGCTTCCGGTGCCGGTGATCGTCGCGGGAAACATCACCGCGGGCGGCACCGGCAAGACGCCGCTCGCGCTATGGCTCGCGGCAAGGCTGCGCGCCCGGGGATACACGCCCGGAATCGTCTGCCGCGGCTACGGCGGCCGCTCACGGGCGCCGCAGCGCGTGTCGCCCGATTCCGATCCCTACGTCCTGGGCGACGAAGCGGTGCTGCTCGCGCGCCGCAGCGGCTGCGAGGTGTGGACCGCCGCGGATCGCGTCGCCGCGGGCCGGTCGCTCCTGGCCGGGACGCGGCCTGCCTGCGACGTCCTCATCAGCGATGACGGCCTGCAGCACTATGCCCTCGCGCGCGACGTCGAGATCTGCGTCGTGGACGCCGCCCGCGGATTCGGCAACGGCTGGCTCCTTCCCGCGGGGCCGCTCCGCGAGCTGCCGTCCCGGCTCTCGACCGTCGACGCCGTCGTGATCCACGCCGCCGAAGGCGGTGCCCCGCATCCGTCCATCGGCGCAATCGCCGCGGACACGCCCCGGTTCACGATGCGGCTCCAGGGCAGCGAATTCCGCAACCTGCGCGACCCCGCGCGCCGGGTCGGGCCCGAGCATTTCCGCGGCAGGCGCGTGCACGCGATCGCGGGAATTGGCGATCCGCGGCGCTTCTTCCGTCACCTGCAGGGATTGGGGATCGAGGTCACGGCGCATCCCTTTCCCGACCATCATCCGTATGCGGCGTCCGACATTGCCTATGCCGGCGCGGAAGCGGTGCTGATGACCGAAAAGGATGCGGTAAAATGCCGGCGTTTCGCGGCCGAGTCGCATTGGGAGCTGGCGGTGGATGCGGCGCCCGACGATGCGCTCGGCGAACGGGTGCTCCAACTACTGAGGTCACGTGGATAGCAAGCTCCTCGACATACTGGTATGCCCGTTGTGCAAGGGCCCCCTGCTGTACCGGAAGCCCCAGGGCGAGCTCGTCTGCAAGCCGTGCCGCCTCGCGTATCCGATCAAGGACGACATCCCGGTCATGCTCGAGGACGAGGCGCGGAAACTTCCTCCAGAGGAGGAAGTGTGACCGGCAACCGGTCACGATCCGCCATTCACGACGCGCCCCGTTGAAATTCTCCGTTATTATTCCCGCCCGCTACGCTTCCACGCGATTCCCGGGCAAGCCGCTCGCGGACATCGCCGGCAGGCCGATGGTGGTGCGCGTGGCGGAGCAGGCGCGCAGGAGCGGCGCCGCGGAAGTGATCATCGCGACCGATCATCCGCGCATCGCCGCCGCCGCCGCGCGCCACGGCTTCGAGGCTGTCATGACCGCAAGCGGGCATGCCTCCGGTACCGACCGCATCGCCGAGGTCGCCGCGAGGCGCCGCTATCCCCGGACGCGCATCGTCGTCAACGTGCAGGGGGACGAGCCCCTCATCGAGCCGTCCCTGATCCGGCGCGTCGCGTCCGATCTCGCGCGGCACCGCGCCGCTGCGATGGCAACGGCCTGCCACCCGATACGGAACGCGCGCGAGCTCGGCAATCCGAACATCGTGAAGGTGGTGCTGGATCGCGACGGCTACGCGCTCTACTTCAGCCGGGCGCCGATCCCCTGGGCGCGCGACGGGTTCAGGCGCGGCATATCCCGTATCCCCTCCGGGCTGCCGGTCTACCGCCATCTTGGCGTCTACGCGTACCGCGCGGCGTTCCTGCGCGCCTTCACGCGCCTGAAGCCCGCGGCCATCGAGCGCTTCGAGGCGCTCGAGCAGTTGCGCGCGCTGGCCCACGGCTATCGCATACACTGCGCGATTGCGCGCGCGGCGCCGCATCCCGGAGTCGACACGCCCGCCGACTTGAAGCGCGTCCTGCGCCGCTTCCGATGAGAATCATTCTTCTGGGCATGCCCGGCGCCGGCAAGGGCACGCAGGCCCGACTCCTGATCCAGAAATACGGAATCCCGCAGATCTCGACCGGCGACATGCTGCGCGCAGAGATCAAGGCCGGCACGGCCCTCGGACAGGAGGCGCGGCAATACATGGACCGCGGCGAGCTGGTGCCGGACGAGCTGGTCATCGAGCTGGTCAAGCAGCGCGTGAAGCAGCCCGACTGCGCGCGGGGTTTCATCATCGACGGCTTCCCGCGCACGGTTGCCCAGGCGGAAGCACTGCGCGATGCCGGTATCGATATCGACTGCGTGGTCGAGATCGAAGTCGACGATGACGAGATCCTGCGGCGGATGACCGGGAGGCGCGTGCACCCGGCCTCCGGCCGCACTTACCATGTCGAGTTCAATCCGCCGCGGACGCCGGGCAAAGACGACGCCACCGGTGAACCCCTGATCCAGCGCCCGGACGACAACGAGGAGACGGTCAGGCGACGCATCGCGACCTACCACTCGCATACCAAGCCCCTCGTCGCCTATTACATGAAGCGGCGCGAGCGGGGCGACCCGCTCGCTCCGATCTACGTCAATATTTACGGCAAGGGGTCGATCGAGCACATTCGCGACAAGCTATTCGCCGCGCTCTCCGCCAGGAGCTAGTGCGTCGAAGCGAGAAGCGCGACGGTCGGCGAACGATGAGGATCGTAATCGTGGGCATGCCGGGCGCCGGCAAGGGAACGCACGCGGCGGCCCTCAGGGAGCGTCTGAAGGTCCCCCAGATTTCGACGGGTGACATGCTGCGCGCCGCTGTCGCCGCCGGCACCCCTTTGGGCCGCGAAGCCGATGACTACATGAACCGCGGGGAGCTCGTCCCCGATCGCCTGGTCGTCGAGCTGGTCCGGGAGCGCGTGAAGGAGGCCGACTGCGCGGGCGGCTTCATCCTCGACGGTTTTCCGAGAACACTCGCGCAGGCGAGAGCGCTCAGTGAAGCGGGGGTCGGAATCGACGTCGTCCTCGAGCTTCACGTGCCGGACGAGGAGGTGATCGAGCGCATGACGGGACGCCGCGTCCACCTGCCCTCCGGGCGCATCTACCATGTCACCCGCCACCCCCCCAAGGTCGCCGGCACGGACGACGTCACGGGCGAGCCGCTCAGCGTGCGCGCCGATGACACCGAGGACACGGTACGCAACCGGATCGCCGGCTATCACGCGCAGACCGCGCCGCTGCTCGACTATTACCGGCGGCTGGCGGCGGGCGGGCCCGGCGTACCACGCTACATCCGCGTCGACGGCAGCGGCGGCGTCGCCGCTTCGCGGGCGCGGGTATTCGCCGCGCTGGGCATCGCATGACGCAGCGATCTTCCGCAAGACGGGCGCGGATCGCGAGGAGGAGTGGGCGGCGGGTGGTGAGCCGCGAAGGGTGAGTGGTAAAATCGCGCTTTCCGATTTTTCCCCGTGATCCCTGCCGCCGCGTGACCGTATGGCAAAAAAGAATGCGTTCTACGCCCAGTCCGGGGGCGTGACGGCAACGATCAACGCCACCGCCTGTGCCGTCATCGAGACGGCGCGCAAGCATCGAAGCCGGATCGGGAAGGTATTCGCCGGACGCGACGGCATCATCGGCGCGCTGACCGAGGATCTCATCGACACCTCGAAGGAGCCCGCGGCGGCGATCCGGGCGCTGCGCCACACCCCGGGCGGCGCCTTCGGCTCCGCCCGCTACAAGTTGAAGAACCCCGAAGAGAGCCGCGCCCAGTACGAGCGGTTGATCGAGGTGTTCAGGGCGCACGATATCGGCTATTTCTTCTACAACGGGGGCAACGATTCCGCAGATACCTCGTACAAGGTGTCCCAGGTCGCGCGCACGCTGGGCTTTCCCCTCGTCTGCGTCGGCATCCCCAAGACCGTCGACAACGATCTCGCGCTCACCGACTGCTGCCCGGGATTCGGCTCCGTCGCCAAGTACGTCGCGACCAGCATCCGCGAGGCGGGCTATGACGTGGCGTCCATGGCGCGCACCTCGACGCGTGTTTTCATCCTCGAGGTGATGGGCCGGCACGCAGGCTGGATCACCGCGGCCTGCGGGCTCGCCCAGGACAAGGCAGGCGAGGCGCCCCACATCCTGCTGTTTCCCGAAATCCCCTTCGACGAGGAGCGCTTCCTCGCCCGGGTGACCGAGATGGTCGGGAAATTCGGCTACTGCGCCGTCGCGGTGTCCGAGGGCGTGCGCCGGCAGGACGGCAAGTTCCTGTCGGAATCGGGCCTGCGCGACGCGTTTGGCCACGCGCAGCTCGGCGGGGTCGCGCCGGTCATCGCGCAGCTGGTGCAAGAGAGACTCAAGCAGAAGTATCACTGGGCGGTGGCCGACTACCTGCAGCGCTCCGCCCGCCATATCGCGTCCAGGACGGACGTGCTGCAGTCGTACGCGGTAGGCAAGGCCGCCGTCGAGCTTGCCGTGAAGGGCGTGAGCGGCGTCATGCCGATCATCGTCCGGAAATCGAGCAAGCCGTACCGCTGGGCCATCGGCGTGGCGGACCTCGAGGAAATTGCCAACCACGAGAAGATGATGCCGCGCGACTACATCACCGGGGACGGCTTTCACATCACGCCGAAGTGCCGGCAATACCTCGAGCCGCTGGTGCAGGGCGAGGATTACCCGCCCTACCGCAACGGGCTGCCCGCGTACGTAAAGCTCAAGAACGTGCCGGTGCCCAAAAAGCTGAGCACCGGCTTCAAAATTTGAAAGGCGTGGATGGTGGAACCAGCCACTAGCCACCATTCACCAGCCACGAATTAGAGGTTCAAAAGGGAGTCGTCATGTCATATGGTCTGTTGTTCGCGCTGGTGTGCGCGATCGTCGCGCTGGTCTACGGCGCCGCCTCGATCCGGTGGATCCTCGCCCAGCCCGCGGGCAACGAGCGCATGCGCGAAATTGCCGCCGCCGTGCAGCAGGGCGCGACCGCCTACCTGAACCGCCAGTACCGCACGATCGGCATCGTCGGCGCGATTCTCTTCGTCGTCATCGGCGCCGTGCTGAACTGGACGACGGCCGTCGGCTTCGCGATCGGCGCGTTCCTCTCGGGCCTCGCCGGCTACATCGGCATGAACGTCTCGGTGCGTGCGAACGTGCGCACGGCAGAGGCCGCGCGCAAAGGCCTGAACGAGGCCCTCACCCTCGCCTTCCGCGGCGGCGCCATCACCGGCATGCTGGTGGTGGGGATGGGGCTGCTCGGGGTGACGGGCTTCTACTGGGTGTTGCTGGAGTTCGCCGCCCAGGGCACGCCCGTCAAGAAGATCCTCGAGCCGCTCATCGGGCTCGCCTTCGGGGGCTCGCTGATCTCGATCTTCGCGCGTCTCGGCGGCGGCATCTTCACCAAGGGCGCCGACGTCGGGGCGGACCTCGTCGGCAAGGTGGAGGCCGGTATCCCCGAGGACGATCCGCGCAACCCCGCCGTGATCGCCGACAACGTGGGCGATAACGTCGGCGACTGCGCCGGCATGGCGGCGGACCTGTTCGAGACCTACGCAGTGACGATCATCGCTACCATGCTGCTCGGCGCGCTGCTGTTGTCGAATCCGGGTGTGGCGCCCCTCGCGGTCACCTACCCGCTCGTGCTGGGCGGCGTCTCGATCATCGCCTCGATCATCGGTTGCTATTTCGTCAAGGCCTCCCCCGGCGGCAAGATCATGAACGCGCTCTATAAGGGCGTCTTCGTCTCGGGCATCATCGCGGCCATCGGTTTCGCCGTCGTGAGCTACACCATGATGGGCGGGATCACCGAGCAATACGCGGAGCTCACGCCGCTCAAGCTCTTCGCCGCGGCGCTGGTGGGGCTGGTGCTCACCGCGCTCATGGTGGTCATCACCGAGTACTACACCGCGACCGAATACGCGCCCGTGCGCCACATCGCCTCGGCCTCCACGACCGGCCACGCGACCAACATCATCGCCGGCCTCGGCGTTTCGATGCGGGCAACCGCCTGGCCGGTGATTGCGGTGTGCGCGGGCATCTACGCCGCCTACCAGTTCGCGGGCCTCTACGGGCTTGCGATCGCGGCGACCGGGATGCTCTCGATGACCGGCATGATCGTGGCGCTCGACGCCTACGGCCCGATCACCGACAACGCGGGCGGCATCGCCGAGATG
>Ga0209640_10000687_pt1 | contig 26819 bp, 24 predicted proteins | sample RifCSP10_1_FD_184018 | JGI IMG/M metagenome (GOLD analysis project Ga0209640, IMG submission 184018) | Soil microbial communities from Rifle, Colorado - Rifle CSP2_sed 10_1 (SPAdes) (version 2) | ecosystem: Environmental > Terrestrial > Deep subsurface > Rock core/Sediment | place: Rifle... | reverse complement strand
GTTGCGCTTCTGTACGTCTGGCTCATCACTACCGGTGTGCGGGTGATCAAAAATGGTCTCCGCTATCTGGTGGATCGCAAGGATCGCCGGGATCTATCTCTCTTTCAAATCGGTTTGCGTTCGGTCGAAAGACGCTTGACCAACTCTTTGAAGGTTGTGATCGGCCTGATCCCAGGCTTTTCGCACCAAAGTGTAAGGTAGCTAGATCAGTGGCCACTGATCAGTGGCCAGTGAACAGTGGTCAATGGACCTGTGTTCAGTGGCCGGTGATCAGTGTGAGAAAAGGCTCAATTAAAAAGGAAAAGATCACCGCTGGACAGAATATAGATTGTTCTTGACGAAAAGTCTCACCCATAAATGATTGGAGGAAGCAATGTCAATCGTAAACGCGAAAGAAATCATGTTAGAAGCTGCGGAAAACCATTATGCCGTCGGGGCCTTTAACATCACCAGCCTGGTTCAGATGGAAGCCGTCGTAGAAGCTGCCATTGAGAACAGAGCGCCGGTGATCATCCAAACCTCGGTGAAACCGTCTAAGTTTTACGGCAAGGAAGTGCTGGTCGCCATCTACCGGGCGCTGGCGGAAACTGCGCCGGTTCCGGTCTGCCTGCACCTGGATCACTGCACCGACGTCGCATACTGCAAGCAATGCGCCGATGCCGGTTACACGAACATCATGATCGATGCCTCTAAGCAGTATTTTGAAGACAACATCGGCCAGACGAAGGACGTGGTGGATTATGCTCATTCACGCGGCGAGATTTCGGTGGAGGGCGAAGTCGGCACCGTCTCCGGCGTCGAGGACCAGCTCATCGTCGCCGAGGATGAGGCCCAACTGTGCAGCCCCGAGCAAGCCGTGGAGTTCGTGGAGCGCACTGGCGTGGATATCTTCGCGCCGGCAATCGGAACCGCCCACGGAGTGTACAAAACCAAGAATCCAAAGGTGGACTTCGAACGTCTGGGCAAAATCAATCAGATCTTCAACGGGAGCGGCGTGAAAGTCCCCTTGGTGGTGCATGGAGGCACCGGTCTGCCGCCGGAATACATTTCCCGGCTACTCGAGATGGGCGGCGCCAAGTTCAACGTCTCGACCGAGCTGAAGCACACGCTGATTAATGCCACCTTTGACTATATAAACGATCATCGCGACGAATACGATCCGGGCAAGATCGACAGCGCCGTGAGGGACGCCACCCGCGCCGTCGTCGCCCACTGGATGGATATGCTGTGCAGCAGCGGCAAAGCCTAAGGGCAGTGAACAGTGGGCAGTGGACGGTGGACAGTCAACTTTCAATCTTCAACCAATAGACTGAAAATACTCTAATCAAGGACAACGATATGAAGTCAATTGAAGAGTACTACGTTCCCTGGGTTAAGGGGATTGCGATGTATGTGTCCAGCCACATCGAGCTGGCCTGGCGCAGGCCGGAGCTGCACCGCATGATGTCCAATGAAAACCCGCACGAGCCTTCGCCGAAGGTGCTGGAAGCGATCATGAACTACGGGAAACTGGCCAATCGCTACCCCGACCAGGGCCTGGTGGTGCGCTCCAAGATCGCCGAAATCAACGGCCTGGATGGACCGGAAAACGTGATGCTGGGCAACGGCTCCAGCGAAGTATTTGATAATATCTTCCGCTGCTTCCTGCAGCCCGGTGAAGAGGTCATCCAGCACACCCCTTGCTTCGGCATTTATAAGCTGCGCGGCAATATTTTGGGTGGCAGCCTGGTTTCCGTGCCGATGGTGTACAAAGATCGCCAGCTGCTCTTTGACCCCGGCTCCATCCTGGAAGCGATCACCGAAAAAACCAAAATCATTGTCATCGCCAACCCCAACAACCCGAGCGGCAACTTTATGGACCCCGAGCACTTCGTCACCATTGCCGAGACGGGAATTCCGTTTATCGTCGACGAAGCTTATGTCGAGTACGCCGGGCTGGACAAATCCCAGGTAGGCCTGGTTAAGCAGTACAAGAACGTCTTGATTACGCGCACGCTTTCGAAAGCCTATGGCCTGGCGGGTATGCGCTTCGGCTACGCCCTCGGACACGAGGACGTCATCGGCCAGATCTCCGCCGCGCTCCTGCCCTGGAACGTGGGCACCGTTCCGATGTGGGCGGCGTTGGCGGCTTTAGAAGACACGGAAGGTTTAGAGCAGCGCGTCGACTTCAACAATGGCGAGATTGCCTATATTGAGAGCGCCTTAGCCGATATTCCCGGCCTGGTGACCTTCCACTCCAAGGCCAACTATATCTTATTTGACGGGGGTCAGGCGGGTAAACGAGGCGCGGACATGGTCAAATGCGCCGAGGAAAAAGGGCTGATCTTCCGGCCTGAAACGGCGAAGTATGGCAGCGATGGCTGGTTCCGCCTGACCATCGGCAACGCCGAAGAAAACCGCATGGCCGTAGAGATCATCCGGGAGTTCTTCGGGGCCTGAACGGCAAGGCACAAGAATCCCCCCCAGCTCCCCTTGATAAGGGGGGAGCAGGGGCCCTGGCCCCCTTGAAGGGGGAGGATCTATGCGTTAGCGAGGAGGCATACTATGGCACAAATTAAAGCAATATTCTTCGACCAGGACGGGGTGATCATCGACACCGAACGGGATGGGCACCGTGTGGCATTCAACAAAACCTTCAAGGAGTTTGGTTACGATTTCGAGTGGGATGTAGAATATTACCACGAGCTGCTCCAGGTCGCCGGCGGCAAGGAGCGCATGAAGCACCACCTGCACAGTAAGGGTTTTGGCGTGCCGGTCAAACCTGAGGAAGAGGATGACCTGATTAAGTCGATGCATAAGCGCAAAACCACGATCTTCGTGGACATGATCGAGAGCGGCGAGCTGCCGCTCAGGCCTGGCGTGAAGCGCTTTATGCAGGAAGTCAACGATGCCGGGCTGGTCCTGGGCGTGTGCACCACATCTAACGAGCGCTCGGCGCACGCCGTGGCTTACAAGATCCTGAAGGACATTAATTTCGACTTCGTCCTGGCGGGCGATGTGGTCAAAAACAAAAAACCCGCCCCGGATATCTATAACCTGGCGCTGGAAAGGACCGGCCTGAAGCCGGCAGAATGTCTGGTCATCGAAGATTCTCGCAATGGGGTTCTGGCGGCAAAAGCCGCCGGGATGCCCGCCGTTGTCACCACGAACCACTATACCGAAAGGGAAGACGTCGGCGACGGGGACATTGTCGTTACGGCATTGGGTGATCCGGATGGTGAGCTCGGGGCATTGAAGCAAGGCGGCGAAGGTCTGGATTTTGATGGTGTGCTCCATCTTAACCAGCTGGTAGCATATTTTTCATCCTAGCAGCAATCTCAAAACCCTGAGATTTTGAAACCTAATCGCTCGGCTGCGGAAGGCCTCCCAGCCGAGCGGTCTCATTTTCCGATCTTATGCTCACATTAGCATTTTCTTCCTACTTATATTTGCGCCAATAAAAGGATAATTCCAAAAGTGAGGATAAAAGTAAGCAAGAATTGAAGAGCTAAGACCACCCAAACTGGCAGGTTTCTACCGGCGATATGCCATTCCGAAGGACGCCGCAGCAGGCTATTCAGCGTCTGGGGTTCGAGCATTTCCTTCAAAACCGGAATTAATCCGGCTTCGACGGACTTCCATTGTCTCGGACGGACAGCATCCGAAGTCATGTCCAAATCGTCTTCAAGGTCAGACAGGGCTGCGTCGACCTCAGCTACGCCAGGAAACCTCGCCTTGGCGTCTTTCTGTAGAGCGCGGGTGACGATATTCGCCAGATCTTCAGGCACCTGCGGATTGAGCTGTCGCGGAGAAGGCGGGATTTCGCCAGCATGCATTCGCACCATGGACCAGGCTTCGTGAGAAACGAAAGGCAGCCGTCCGGTGAGCATCTCGAATAAGGTGACGCCCAGGCTGTAAATGTCAGACCGCGGATCGAGACTTTTTCCGCGCGCCTGTTCAGGTGATATATATCCCACACCTTCCAACATCACGTTGGTCTTCGATAAACCTGTCTCCGAAAGCAGCCCGGTCATGCCAACGTCTGACACTTTAACGCGCCCATCCGGCTGCAGGAGAATGTTTTGCGGCTTGACGCCGCGATGTATCAATCCGCGCGCATGCACCGCGCCTAAGCCAGCACAGACCTGGCGGGCGATGTATATCGTCAAAGCAGGTGATAGTGGACCGTGTTCGGCAATATAGGTGCCCAGGTCGACCCCATCCATCCATTCCATCACCACGAAGTAGTGACCCTGGTCCAGGCCGTAATCCCGGATGGTAACCAGATTATCATGTGAAAATTCATCCAGTTTGCGAAGGTGCTCCCGAAAGCGAATTGCAAAGCGAGGATCGGCAAGATAGCGCCCGTGAAACACTTTTAGAGCCACGGGTTGATCGTGTTTAAGGTCCTCGGCGCGATACACGGAAGCCCTTGGGCTTCGACTGATCTCCATTTCCAATTGATATCCAGGACCGAATTCGATGCCTCTATCCAGTGATATTTTTGGAGTTGTCGTTACCATATATTCATGTTTATCCTTACGGTCCTTCATTCCCCGCACTGGAATCATCTGGTTCTACCTCGGGAACGTACAATTCTGTTCCCTCAGTGATGCTGTGCGGGTCCTGGAGCCGGTTGGCATCCATTAAAAATTGAACCGTGGTATCGAATCGCAAGGCAATCTCCAGAAGTGTTTCTCCCGGTCTAACGATATAAGTTTCCAACTGTATATCCCGGTGGATGATCGGCAAGTACGCTTGCAGCCCACTCCTGGCAGGCGCGGGAGAAGCGCTCACCGGAGCTTTGTCCCAACGATCATAGGTCAGCACCCTCAAATCCTTCCTGAGAAAGTCCTCCTGGCGGACATAACCATGGTTATCCAGCCACTCTTTGACCGTCTGGTCAGGATCATCTGATTCGATCTCCCGCACCACCAGCCATACATATGGTATCCCCTCCATTAATGCGCTTACATCTTCGACCTCCCTGGGTTGAGGGTGAAGGAGAATTTCGTCACCGGGATAGCCCTGGGTACGGATGGAAACATCATATTGCCTGAAATAATAACTAAAGGGCAGTTCTGCATATCCAGGGATAAAAACCACCAGCCCATCCGGTTTGCTTTGGATTTCCTGGGCGACATATCCGGCTATGGTGCGCCAATCCTCTTTCTCCTCATACCAGGCATTGTGGCCAATCGAAACGACATTCATTGCAACCAGAGGCAGCAAGAGCGCCAGGATGGCTTTTCGGCTTTTGAACTGCCAGATGGTGCCGGCAATGAGCAAATAATAGCCTAACGAGGCGACGATCAGGTTGCGGCTGAGGAAGATAGGCTGGCGTAAGCTGAGCAGCAACGAGATTCCCAGAGGAACGAACAGCCATAGGCCGGCAAACCGCCGCTGCCAGGTTTTCCTGGGAATGATATAGGCCCAAACGAAGATCATTGCCATATAAATCAGGCTGAGTTCGATCAGGGGAAAATTGAGACTATGGAAATCCAGGAATGTATCAAGAACAGTGTGGAAGGATGGCGCCGGCAGCCAGAAATCTTCGGTCACCTGGCGAGTTTGCCGCCAAAAGAAAGGCAGCCAGGGCAGATAGAGAAGCCCAATAGCACTCTGGCTTAAAATCCACTGCCTGAATCGCACCGAAAAACGCTTGATGGATAGCAGGTAGAAAATCGTGATCGTGGCGACGTACCAGATCGCGCCGTTGTCGGTATACAACGCCAGTATAGTGGTAAGCACATAACCGGTCCAATCCTTACGCTCCCCATCGCGCAACCCTCGAAGGAGGAAATAGGCTGAGGACAGCACGAAGAAAGTCAGCATGGCATACATCCGCGTTTCTTGCGCATACCACACCTGGAAGGGGGATAATGTCAGGATGGTCGCACCAATTAATCCCACCCACTTATTTTCGTATAACTCCGCAGCCACCTTATATATCAAAGGGATGGCCGCCAGGCTGAATAGTGTGGAGAGCAAACGCACCCAATCTTCGCCGTCGCCAAAAACGAGCCACATTTTTAGAAGCAGATAGTAAAGCGGTGGGTGTGTATCCGTTCGCACGACCATCTGGAGGACGCCGGTAAGATCGCGTTGGCTGATGATGATGCTGAAGGCCTCGTCCAACCAGATGCTCTTATCCGCCATCAAGTAGAGGCGCAGACCGGCCCCTATGACGACCAGAGCGGCGAGCAGCTTCCGGTGCAGAGCTACCTGTAACGAATCGCGCACGATTCCACGCAAGGCGCGGTGCATATCAAAAGATTTAGCACGGTCGCCAAGCGCGCTGAGGAAGGTGTGGGAATTAATAATATTTCTTAGCGTCTCCTTTGCGTTCTTGGCATCCTGGCGGTTCATAGCATGCTCCCCGTTTCGTCAACGGATAAGGTCTCGATCAGGGAAGAGCGCAGTGCAGACAGGTAGACGACCGCGTGCCAGCCGAGCAATGCTGCCAGGAGAACGCCTTCGCGGTTGGTGCGTACATTCAGGACGAAAGGGATTGCAGCGATCAAAAGTATCCCCAGAACCGCTTCCCAGGAGGAAGCTTTCAAGGCGCGGCTTAGATCGGATTCCAGGCCAGTCTTGGGTGTGCGCAAGAACGCGCCTTTGTCGTTCCAAAAAGCCGACAGACAAGCGCGCGCAACCGTCCAGCTCAAGGCTAACATCGTAATGAAGGCGCCGAGTCCCGATCGCCAGGAGCAACCGGTGCTCAATCGCAACGCCCAGGCGACCCGTAGTATCCCGGTGACGACGGACAGCACCGGTACGAGCAATATCCATTCAGCCAGCTGCCGGACGGGCAGCTGCCATCCATAGGCAAAAGCAGCGGTCGTCAAGAGCAGGAAAGCCGTGAAAATCAGGACTAATAAGTCATTTAACCAGCCTAACAGGCCCATCAGGTAGCTCAGACGCTGTTGGAAGGTGAGCTTCCCGCTGCCCTCCAGGTGTGACCAGGGGAGCAGCTGCCGCCAATAACGTTTCAGGATTTGCATGCCCCCAAATGCCCAGCGAAAACGCTGTTTCTTAGTGGTCTCGAAAGTGGTCGGTAGTAAGCCATGCCCATAAGGCTGGTTGATGTAGATGCTTTGGTATCCTTTTTGCAGCATGCGCAGGCTGGCTTCCGCGTCCTCGGTGATGCACCACTCGTCCCACCCGCCGATGCGCTCGAGGACGCGCTTGCGGATCAGCCCCATTGTCCCCGCGAAGATTATTGCGTTCTGCTCGTTACGGGAACGCATGCTGATCTCGAAGAAAAAACGCTGCGCCAGGGTACTGTAATGAGCAAACAGATTTTCGTGGCTGTTGCGGAAGGCCTGCGGCGTTTGCACGAACGCCACGCGGGGATTATGGAAATAGGGAACCGTCTCGCGTAGAAAGTTAGGTTTGACCACGTAATCGGAATCAACTACTGCAATAACCTCAACATCCGGAGCCGTTTGGGTGAGGGCGAAATTCAAAGCACCGGACTTGAATCCAGGATAATTCTGCAGATGAAAGACCTTGATGCCGTAACGGTGGCAATAGTCCACCACCGGTCGCCAGAGCTCGTCATCGTCGGTATTGTCATCCACCATGATGACTTCATAGGTTGGGTAATCCAGGTTGCGCAAGGAATCCAGGGTTTCGATAACCATCTCTGGCGGTTCGGCGTGAGCAGGAACGTGTATGGAAACCTTAGGCCAATAATCATTGGGAAAGGTATGCGGCCGGAAATAGCGCTGCCAGTGCAAACGTGCGAGTACGTCCAGGACTTCATAGGCGAAGTATATCGTCAGCACTACCACAATGATCTCAGCAGAGAACAAAACCAACGACCCCAGGACCACCAGCGGCTCCAGGCCGCCAAACAATATCGCCCAAAGGATCCTTCCGAGGAAGACCAGCTGGATAGCTGCAAAGGAGGCCAGGAAAGCATGACCGCGGGTGTTCCAGTCTGGCTGAAACTTCCAGAACAGGAGGGATAGGAATGCATATGCGCCAGTAAATATCAAAGTAAGCGAGGAACCTGACTGCCACAGGAAGTAAAGCAACGCGGTCGTAGACCAAATGCCAACCAGATGCAGCAGACCAGCCAGCTGGCGTTCTCCCTCGGGGCGATGACCGCTCCACAGCAGCCATGCGAAGCTGACCAGGGTAGACATGACGAGATAATAAAGGATTGGTTCCATCATGACTTCAAGTACCTCTGCGACCCAGCCAGAAAGCAGCCAGCAGGAAACCCAGGCCGAATAGCCCCAAACCGGAGGCGATGGCCAGGCCGACGACCAGCCAGCGGCTCACGCCTGCGTCAGAGACACGAGATGGTGGCGGTGTCCGCTGAGCAATCGTATGCGGCGATGGCGTGGACCCGTGGGTTGGTTTTGGCGCGGGTTGTGTTGACTCTAATGCTACCGGCACCGGTTTGGTAACGGTTGGGGTCGGTGGGATTGGCGTAATCGTATTACTGGAAGGCACCTCAGCATTCCAATCTGGTTCGCGTCCCCAGACGAGCTCGCCATCTAGATAGAGGGTCACCATTTCCCAATGCTTATATTCTGTTTCCGGAGAGAAACTATAATCAACTGACTGATCATATGCAGACCAGTCCGCACGGTTGAAACGCACCTTGATTTCCCCGCTGTTCTCGCCGGGGTCGAGAGATTTCAAGCCAGGACGGAAGTGGATGCGCAGATAGCTTCCACCAGTCTCCGAGGTATGGAAATCTCCCAACACGTTAGCACAGCCGACTGCTGCCCAATCACAATGAAAAACCAACGTTTGCTCAGGCTGTTCTTCATACCAGTAGAAAAGATCAAGGTGTTCCAAAGGCACGGAGATTTTACCCGTATTATGAATGATGAATTCGGGTTTTGCATCTTGGGTTTGACTGTCGGGGTTGGCCGTTCGATACTGCACAGACAGCGCTCCAAGAACAGATGCGGCGGGAATCGGAGTCTGGGTTGGGGTGGGATCTGGTGTGAGGGCAGGTTCAGGTAGGCGACTAGAAGGTTCAGCATCGCGCTGCTCGATTCCAATCAATGGGAATTGGTATCCGGAAAGCAATGCCTGCTTGTCAGGGTCGACAGTTTGCCAGTCGTCAAGCAGAATCCCGCCGGTGTCACCCGAATTAGGGTTGAAGGTCCAATAGGTATAGCTCAGGTTGTTTGCCCGCAGATATGAAACCAATTCGCGCTGCCAGATGCCCTCTTTGTCATCACCTACCGAACGCCCACCAAACTCACCTACGAGAACGGGTGCAATCTCCTCATTATGCAAGTAGCCCCAATGGCGATCCCAAATTTCGGTTAAGTTTTCGGGAAAATCGGGGGCTGAAAACCAGGGTTGTGGGTATACGCCTGGACCATACTCGTGGGTGCTGTACACGAGTTGATTGGGGACATCCAAACGCACTGGACGATCCCGCGCCCCCATTAGGTTGCCTCCCCACCAATACCAGTCTCCCTGGTACTGGTCGACACCTTCAACGATGATTAAGAGATTGGGATTTACTTCCAGGATGGCACTGCCGGCGCGCTCGGCAGCCAGGTGCCAGTCCGTCTCAGGATCGCCGCTTCCCCAGGTGGCGCGCCCGTGAGGCTCGTTGTGCAAATCAACTCCGATCACGGTATCATCCTTAGCATAGCGCTCGACCAACATGACCCAATCGCTGATCCAACGTTCCTCATCGTACTGTGGTGTATACCAGAGTTCTGATTGGGCGTGGCTATCCGGTCGGTGGCGATCGAGGATCACTTTTAAGCCGCGTTCTCCGGCCCCGTCGATAATCCTGTCCATAATTTCAAGCCCGCTCAATCCCTCCAGATCAGGATTAAGGTCATAATTGATGCCGTTGGGAGCACTGGAAGGATCAAAAAGCTGGTTGCTATAGGGCAGGCGCAGGGTGTTGAAACCCAATTCTACAATCTGGTCTAAAATACTATCCAGACTTCGCGCCCACAGACCGTGCGGGGCGAAGGCTTCGGTTTCGAGACCGAACCAGTTGATCCCGGTCAGGATAACCTGGTTGCCGTTAGAATCCAAAATACGATTGTCTTCAGTGTGCAAATAGTTGTGGCTCTGTGCTCGTGCGGGCTGGTGGACCCCGAAGATCCATACCACAAGAGCAATTAAAGTCCACGAATTCATTAATTTCAAATAAAATTTATCCATGATACGAGTCACGATTATCGATACTCAACAAACCATTAGTTTCTTCACCAATGAGGCGACCTTACTGCGGTTCGTGGCAGGTTGTTCAGTCAATCCAGCCGACTTAGGGGAACTGTTGATCGCCTCGGATATCTACCAACCAGAGATCGCGGCAGAGATCATGTCTGATCTGATGGAATTTGATAAAACCCTCCGCCATAAGGGACCTGATTTCATCCACGCCGCCATCGAGCAGGCCAAAGCTAAGAATCAGGCATTTGAAATGACGTTTCAAGTCATCGATGATATCACCAAAGGGGAGGCTTTCCAATCACGAGAATGTGACCTCGCCGTTTTCGATCTCCCTGAGCAGGTCATCCGGACGTCTAGGGGTTTAGAAATCACAACCTCCGGTGAAGTTTCGCTTAACCCCGAAAAAAGGTCGTCCAGCCCAACGGTGACTTACATCCTTCCCCAAGATTGGGTCATCGAAAACCTGTAAACGTTTACCCTTCTATTTATCCTGAGGCAAATAGAATTCGCAACTGGCATCAGCGATGTCGCAGGTGCGTACTACCTGCTCATCCAGGACAACGCGGAATCGAGAGCTCCTGCGATCTGGCAACCAAAAATACCATGCCTGGTTTTGAGCGATCAACCATGCCTGGGAAACATCACAATCTGCCGGTTTAGCAGGGGCTTTGCCTGGAATTAATTCAAGATCCGTCGCCTCGGCACGCAGCAACTGCAAGCAGTTGCCGTTCGCAAGCCCTTCAACGGATAAGTTCAATTGCTCCCACTGCTCGGCCCCAAATGCAGCGGTGACTTCTCCCTGATCGGAGAGCCGTTCGAAATTAAGGTTGGCAAAACTGATTGATTCATCAGATATATTCGTAACAGCAACCGCCGATTCGTCATAGACCAGCCGCATATTCGCGGGGGGCATCAAATCTGGTCCGCGTGTGAATGCTACGGTGACAGCTGCCAGAAAGACCCCTAGCCATGTGACCAGAGCCAGCGCAAAAGTATATCTTCCCTCCCAACTCAGTACGGGAGAATCAACCGGGTCCCCAACCTTCCGGAGAGTCAGTTCAGGAAATACAGGTTTATATGGCCGATCAGCGTTAAGTTCTGTTTCAAACTGCGCTTCCACTTCAACATCCTCAATCTCCCCGGTTGACTCCCTATGTATAACCGGTTCATTTTGGACGCCATCCACCTGGGATCCACCTGCTGCCCCTCGAAGGGCACGATTGTAATCATCCACAAACGCCTGTGCTGAAGGATAGCGCTCATCAGGTATTTTTGCCATGGCGCGCTGCAAGACCGGATCGAGGGCAGCAGGCAGGTCGGGGTTAATAGATCCTATCGATGGGGAGGGATCGTGGATGTGCTTGAGGACGATTGACAAGGGAATATCCCCAATGAATGGTAGCTGACCGGTCAGCATTTCAAACACAATCACCCCGAGAGAATAAATATCACTACGACTATCAATATTCTCTTCCCGTAGACCTTGTTCCGGGCTCATATAGGCCGGGGTGCCGCTGATGGCTATATTCCTGTGCCAGGTCGATTCAGACCGGAGCGCAATACCAAAGTCGGCGAGATAGGCCTCGAATTCCCGATCAAAAAGGATATTGCTGGTTTTTAGATCGCGGTGAATAACGCCCTGATGATGAGCGTAATCGAGTGCGGCAGCGACGCGGGTCAGCACGCGCAAGGTCTCTTCAGGAGAAAACGGACCTTGTAAAAGCCTTTCTGCCAGAGAACCCCTGGGCATATACTGCATGACGATGTAGGGTTGGCCCTCATGGGTGCCATATTCATACACTGGAACGATGGCCTTATGCTCCAGAGCGGCAATCAGCTCCGCCTCGCGCATGAATCGGGCTCGAAATCCCAGGTCGTTTAGATATTCAGGCGGCAGCACCTTGATGGCAACCAGGCGATCGGCTTGGGGATCGTAAGCCTGATACACTCGCGCCATCCCCCCATATCCAATCTCAGCGCGCATTTCGAAGCGATTAAAAAGCTGGTCTGCGATCATAATTCAAGCCAGGAGGTTATAAATTTGCGCCTCAAAATCAGGGGCAGGGACCCATGGTATCACCATGATTCAAATGACCCTGTAATGCTGATTGTTCCAGGGTAATCGTCTTGCCGCCTTTTTTATTCCCCGGATTATGGCAAACTGTAACGCTGCCGGAAGTTGAGTTTTTCGGTTTTGAGGCTGGCCCAGGCTTATTTGCAGGTTTAATTTCTGGTTGGGATTCAGGGATAGATGTAGGTTGTGGGGCTTCGGTAGGGGTTGCGGTTGGCATCGGCGTTGGCGTCGGGGTTGGAGGGAACTTATCAAAAGCAACGATCTTGTATGCTAACCAGGCGCCGTTCTCCAACACTGAAAATGTCGCCATGAGTGTATCCCCAATCCCGAGGTTGCTACCCAGTTCGGTTATTAAGTTAACCAAAAGTGAGTGACCGCCGATACGCCAGACGCTTCCTCGCATCCAATCTAGCCGGCCATTAAATGTAAAAAAGGATTCATTCTCCTGGGTCAACTCAATTCGATCTGCCAGCCAGGTGCCATCTTGCACAATACGACCTGTTAAAGTGACGAAATCACCTACATGCAAATCGCTCATCAGCTGGGTGTGCTCATCCAAATTGATTGGGATGCCGCCAATAATCCAGGTGCTTTCTGTGCCCCCAGTGATCCGTCCCTGACCGATAAACTGAAAATCTGGACGCAGGGTGGGACCATCCTGTGCCAGAGCGACGTTTTGAGCGTCATTTGGACTATTTATCGGGTCGTTCTGGATAAAAGCGGCCATGACGAATGCCATTATCACGATTGCGGCAAATATCAAGCCTGGTCTTATCCCGCCCGACTGAAATCGGTTTTTTATTCGATTTGAAATCGCAGAAATTAATCCAGACATAGACTTTTTAGTCGTTAATCGTCGTCGTCACCATCGTCATCATCGTCATCATCGTCTTCGCCTTCATCCTTATCATCATGTTCGTCATCACCTTGCTCGTCTTCACCATCGTCATCGTCGTGTTCCCCTTTGTCCTTTTCATCACGTTTATCATCACCATGCTCATCTTCACCATCGTCACCCCCGTCTTTATATTCATACCCATCGTCCCCTCCATCGTTGCGCTCACCAGAAGCAGGCTTTATGGTGGACGTAGGATTGACTTTACGCGTCGATTCTGCGGGTGTTAAAGTCGGGCTGGATGTAGGTGTTGGTTCAAAAACGACTGGATCAAAGGCTCTAATCTCCAAAGCTTGCCAGGCACCACTCTCATGAACGGTAAAAGTTGCCAGGAGGACCTCACTGGAGGCGAGATTAGTTCCCAGCTCAGTCCGCAAATCAACGAAAAGGGAATGACCGCCGATGCGCCAGATGCTTCCTCGCACCGAGTCGAGCGGGCTGTTGAAGGTATAGTGAGAACTCTTCTCCTCACTTAACTCGATTCTATCCGCAAGCCAGACATCATTATCCAGTATGCGACCTGAGAGGGAGACGAAATCCCCGACATGGAAGGTGCTCATCAGCTGGGTACGATCCTCCACGTGGATTGGAATCCCACCAATGACCCACACTTCCTCTGAGCCTGCAGTGACGCGACCTTGACCGATAAATTGAAAATCATAAGGCAAATTCGACATATCTGGTGATAGTGCGCCAGAACCTGGGGCAGCCTGAGTCTCCTCTCTGGAACCGGTGATCGCGTTTATCCCGACGATCAAAATCACCACAAATGCAATGATACTCCCAGGCCTCAACCACCTCTGGGTGAGCCGCCCAGGATGCACATCGGCAAACCATTTACGAAATCGGAGAATTAGATCAAGCATCAGGAAACTCTTTCGTGGAAAACCAGGTAATTCCCCTATGAGTTAATACGACGAAATGACCATCTTGTTACTGTTTAAGGAAAACCTTAGCCATATCTTAATGCTAAATACCCAATTAATACACTATAGATCTAATTTCGGAGTATTTTAACCAAACCTGGGGCAAATTACCTCCAACAAAACAATATGTATCGAAACTTGTATCTGCCAGTTGTATCTGGATATCTGGTACGGGCAAATTCTCGATCGTAGTGCTCTGCTCTCCCCTTATCAAGGTGGGCTGGGCGGATTCTTACTCCATAGTAGAGCATAATCCGTAACTCGTAATCCGTATTTTTCCGTGCGGTTGACATGGATGACACAGCGGGAAGGGCGAAATAGAGATAAAATTGAGCTATCGAGACACGACGACCAGAGATCCGACCCATATGAGACTCGCCAGAACGATTCTGCTCCTCGCCATCCTGTTGTATTTGTTCGGGACAGCGCCCCGCGCCGCGGCCCAGGGACCCTGTGGGGAAACTTACGTCGTCCAACCAGGCGATACCCTGGGCAGCATCGCAGCTTTCTGCGAGACAACCGTTGACGCCCTCCGGGCGGCAAATCCTGGAATCACCGATCCAACCAGGCTTTTTGTTGGGCAGCGCCTGAATATCCCTTCGCCTGAAGAGCCAGCGGCACAGCCTCTGGTCTCAATCTTCCCTGATTGCGGTTCGCCGGCCACAGAAGTGCGCGTGGTGGGGAGCAGTTTCCCTTCGAACGCCATCATTGAGCTGGAGATCGGCGAACAGTTCGCGCCGGCGGTGGACTTTGACCAGGTCGAGAGACTGAGAGCCAATGCCAATGGAAGGTTTGAGACAGTAGAAACCATTCCGAGAACTGCCCGGCCCAACGAGAACTGGATCATTGTTGCGATCGCCAGAACAGGTGGGCCCAGGCTGGAAGTCGCCTCGAATCCCTTCTTTGTTACCAGCGAGGCGCCGCGGGGAGCTACGACGACCTATATCGTCCAGCCAGGTGATACTCTGCGGAGTATTGCTTCTCGGCTGGATACGACCATCTCTGCCCTGATCGAAGCGAACCCTGAAATCACGGATCCTAGCCTGATCTACGTCGGGCAGAGGTTGATCGTACCATCCCCGGCCGAGGGGGATCCAACGGTCGCCATTTCTCCCACTTGCGGACCGGCAGGCAGCGAGGTCGAAGTGGTGGTGAGCGATTTTCCACCTAATGCTCGGGTAACCATCAGCGCCGGTATCTTCCGGGGAGAACAAGAGGTCGTCGCCCGTGATATCACCGATGGACAGGGCCAACTGGAAACCGAAGTAACCATTCCGGAAACCGCCCGGCGCAACGAACCCTGGGTAGTGATTGTTGAGACGGTGGATGAACCTCGAATCAGGTCGTCCTCAAACATCTTCACCGTAAGCAGGGCGGCGGGCGCTGGTGTAGCCACCACTTACATCGTGCAGCCCGGCGACATGCTCATCGACATCGCCGCCCGCTTTCGCGTATCAACTCAGACGCTCTTAGCTGCCAATCCCGATATTGCCAATCCGAACCAGCTGATCGTCGGTCAACGCTTGAGGATCCCCGGGCAGGTAGAAGCGGTGACCATCACGCCCACCTCGGGCCCGCTGGGTACCGAACTCAGGGTAGAGGCGACCAATTTTCCAGGCAACACACGCATCGAGATCGGGGTGGGGAAAAGCAGCACGGATTTTGAAGTGGTCGAAACCGGGCTCACCGGCGACAATGGCAACTTCACCACCCAGGTGAGCATCCCGATCAATGCCCGGCCTAATGAGCGCTGGTTGGTCGTGGCCATCGCCAGACCCGGCCGGTTTGAGATCAGAGCTACCTCGGGATTTTTCACGGTCACCAGCCAGGAGCCAGCCGAAGGTGCGCTGGTGACGATTTGGCCGCAGGAAGGGCCGCCGGGTTCGACCTTCTTCATCGTTGGCGCTGGTTTCCCGGAATACACGCCGGTGGAGATCAGGTTGGGAAGGGTAGGTGAGAGCCTGGAGGTCGTTGAAAGCACAGTGACGGACATTAACGGCACCTTATCCTCACAATTATCCATTCCTGAAACTGCCGAGACCAACCAGGGATGGGTGGCTGTCATAGCCACGACCCAGGCCCCTGCCGCAGAGGCGACTTCACCCGCATTCGTGGTTACAAGGTGAAAAGGGCATTATGGTACAATCCAAATGGAAATTTTTGCAACCCCCTCAAAAAACCTATAAAAACAAATGAACGGAAGGTGAATGGCAGCTAATCTAACCAAACCGAATCTTAACTTGCTTAGAAACCGAATTGATCTTACCAAGGTCCCCTTCAGTGACCGTGGCTCCCGGTTGCTGATCCACCAGCACCCCGGCAAGCAGCGCCTCTACGTTAAGCTGGCGGAAAGGCTGACGATCATCGAGCCCAACATTGAGGCCTATCTGAAAAGACCTCCCTACATTCGGGACCTTACCTTCCTCGACGCTGATGGCAATCCACTCAATTTCGAGATCACCTCCTATCCTCATATCCTCCATTTCAAAACCAAAATCGGCGAGATTGGTCTGGTCTTCCAGGATCGCCGGACGATGTCTTTTGGCTTGCCGCCCGGCGAGACCGCTGGCCTCCGTTTTCACGTTTCTCCCCAGTTCTGGCGGGAAACTCAGAGCGGAGGCGTATTCAAGGCGATCCGCAACCTGGCCTATGATACTAACGGAGAGACTACCCTGAACCAGATCATCCCCGATGAAGGAGGGTACACGGTGGAGTTCATTGTCAAGGCCAGCAACGATAGCGCCATCACAATCTCCATCGGTGAGGTGCTGGATCCGTTGTTTGAAGCCAAGCCGTTCTCCGAATCGGCAGCGCTGGCCGAGGGGCGCTGGCAGAGGTGGTTCGAATGCGTACCGCCAGTAGCCGAGAAGTACGCGCGTACCTATGCTTACGCCTGGTGGATCATGGCCAGCAACCTGATCAGCCCGCAAGGTCGGGTTATTTATGAGGCCATGATGCCCTCCAAGGTCCAGTACGTGGGCCTATGGCTGTGGGACAGCGCCATTCACGCCCTGGCCTACCGCCATTGCGACCCCGAGTTAGCCCGCAATCAAATCCTGTCGATGATTGATTGCCAGTTACCTGATGGCATGCTGCCCGACGCCGTTTACGACGAAGGAATCATTTCCGAGATCGAGCACCCCATCCGCGCCGAGGTCACCAAGCCACCGATTCTTGCCTGGGCGGCGCTGAAACTGCAGGAGAGCGACCCGGATCCAAAGTTCTTGGAGCAAATCTACATCCCTTTGGTGCGCTGGAATGCCTGGTGGTTTGCGATGAATGATGACGATGCCGACGGCCTGGTCCAGTACAACCACCCCTATTCTTCCGGTCTGGACGATAACCCTCTCTGGGATTATGGTATGCCGGTGGAATCGCCCGATCTTAATACTTATCTATGCGTGCAAATGGGCTCGCTGGCCGTTATCGCAGAAACGTTAGGGATGGAAGTCGAAGGCGGCATGTGGCGCCGCCGAGCAGCAGCCATGGTGCGCCGCATGATCGAGGATTTCTGGGATGAAGAGGCGGGCGTTTTTCGAGCATTGCACAATGAAGAACCCATTCCGGTCCTCACTCCGTTCAACCTGTACCCGCTCTGGACCGGTCAACTTCCCGACCACATTCGCGACCGCCTGATCGACCATCTGACCAATCCTGAGGAGTTCTGGGGCAATTACGCCATCCCATCGGTAGCGCGCAACGACCCGCACTACGATCCGGAAACGATGTGGCGCGGCCCCGTTTGGGCCAACATCAATTATTTCTTTATCGAAGCGCTGCGCCAGGTTGGCAGACCAGATCTGGCCGATGAGCTAGCCGAAAAAACGCTTAATTTAGTCATGAAACACCCGAGCATTTACGAGTACTATAACGCCGAGACCGGCGAACCTCCCCCCAAGGCGGCCGATATCTTCGGCTGGACTGCCGCAGTCTTCATTGACCTGGCAATCCAGGCCAGCCTTAAGGGAGACGTGGAGAACTAAGACAAATGATTGATTGTTTGGATGACCTGATCCAAACTCGGCGCGCTCTCATCATTGCTTCAAACCGGGGACCCATCACTATTCACCGAAATGACGCAGGGGATTTAGAATATGAGCGGGGCAGCGGGGGTCTGGTGACTGCCTTGACCGGTGTAGCCCGGCAAATCGATGCCACCTGGATCGCCTCTGCCCAAACGGAGGAGGACAGGGAATGGAAAGAGGGCGTAATTCCCTTATCAGGGGATGAACACACCATCCGGGTGAAGTTTATCTCTCCGGACCCGCGGGCGTACGAAGGCTACTACAATGTGATAGCAAACCCGTTATTATGGTTCCTGCAACATTCCATGTGGGATCTTCCCCGCGTGCCGATCATCAGCCGGGCGACATGGCAGGCCTGGGAAGAGGGATACCTGACGATTAACCGCCAGTTCGCGGAGCGGATCGCCGAACATCTGCAGGCGATTCAAAAACCCGCTCTGGTTATGCTGCAGGATTATCATCTTTACATGGTCGGGCGTTTCCTCAGCGATCTGATTCCCACGGAGGCTCGCCCAACCACCATCCATTTCGTGCATATTCCCTGGCCCGGGCCGGAGTATTGGGGCATCCTGCCGCCTGCCATGCGCCAGCCGATTATCGGCTCTTTGTGCGCTGTCGACCTGCTTGGTTTTCAGACTCGCGAAGACGGTTTGAACTTCCTGCGCACCTGTGAAAACTACCTCCCCAAAGCCGAAATTAACTACAAGGAAGGTTGGGTGGAGCACCGGGATCACATCGCTCACGTGAGAGATTTTCCTATCTCGATTGATATTAACGCCCTCCGAGAGATGGCCAAGAGCAGCGAAGCAAAAGCTTTCAAAGCCGAGGTCGAGGATATCCTGGAAGATTGCAGACTAATCCTGAGGATCGACCGCATAGAACCCAGTAAGAATATCATCCGCGGATTTATCGCCTTCGAGGAGCTGCTGGAACTGCACCCAGAACACCGCGGAAAGGTGAAGTTCGTGGCCTTTTTGGCGCCTTCGAGGCTGGAAGTGGACGAATATCAAGATTATCTGGATGAATTAATGGCTGCAGCAGGGCGCATCAACGCCAACTTCGGCGATAGCGAATGGGAGCCCGTGCGCCTGTTCACCAGCGAAAGTTATCCCCGGGCAGTCGCGGCGATGCAACTTTACGATGTGCTCCTGATCAACGCCATAGCCGATGGCATGAACCTGGTCGCTAAAGAAGGTCCGATCGTCAATCGCAAGGACGGCGTCCTCATCCTATCCGAACGGGCCGGCGCCACCCAACAGCTCGGCGAAGGCGCTATCGTGATCTCTCCCTGCGATGTTTATGCCACGGCTGAAGCCATGCACGAAGCCCTGACTATGCCCCTTGAGGAAAGGAAAGAGCGCCACATGGAGCTGGTAGAAATCATCGAACGCGATGATATCACGGATTGGATGTGCAACCAATTTGCGGCGGTTAGCGAGTTGATTAAATGAACAAACCGAAGACTGGCATCCTCCATTATTCAGCGCCTCCCGTTGTCGGTGGCGTGGAGAATGTCATCGCCGCGCATGTCAATCTACTGGTCATGCGCGGCTATCCCGTCGGCGTAATTGCCGGGCAGGGCGAAGAGGCCTATTTCCCGCAGGGGGTTGATCTCCAGTTGATCCCGGAACTCGATTCCCAACATCCGGAAATCATTGAAATGAACAAATCCCTGGAAGTGGGCAGGTTGCCTTCCGGTTTCGAAGAAATGACCGCCAGGATTACGGAAACACTGAAACCGAATCTAGAAAGATACGACCGTTGCTTTGTCCATAATGTCTTCACCAAGCATTTCAACTTGCCGCTGACAGCAGCCCTCTTCCGCCTTTTGGAACGCGGAACCATCAAAAACTGTATCGCCTGGTGCCATGATTTCACCTGGAGCAGCCCCAGCTCGGGCTCCAAAGTTTACGACCGTTATCCGTGGGACCTTTTAAAAACCTACCGGCGTGACGTAACCTATGTAGTGGTATCTGAGCGCAGGAAACGAACCCTGGCCGATCTTTTAGGCTGCCCGCTGGAGGAAATCAAGGTTGTTTACAATGGCGTCGACCCCAAGGAGACTCTTGGGCTCACCGAGGCGGGCTACAGGCTAATCAGGAGGTTGGGCATGCTGGATAGCGATTTGAACATGCTGATGCCGGTACGGGTCACCCATGCGAAGAATATCGAGCTGGCGCTAAAAGTCGTCGCGGCCTTAAAAGAAAAAAATACCCCTCCCAAGTTGGTGCTGACCGGTCCGCCCGATCCCCATGATGCTGAAAACATGAAGTATTTTGATTCCTTGAAAGCGCTGCGCCATGAGCTGGGCGTGGACCGGGAAGTGCACTTCGTCTTCGAATCCGGCCCTGATCCCGATAAGCCCTTTTTTATCGAGATGAAGACGGTGGGCGATCTCTTTCGAGTAAGCGACCTGATGTTTATGCCCAGCCACCGTGAGGGATTCGGAATGCCGGTGTTGGAAGCCGGTCTGGTTGGCATCCCGGTTGTCAGCACGCCGGTTCCGGCAGCGGAGGAGATCGGCGGTGAAAATGTCAAAATTATCGACGCCGAGGCTGATCCCGCCGAGATTGCCGCCCTAATTTTGGAGTGGGTGGATGCAGATAAAATCTATCACCTCCGGCGGCAGGTCCGGCAGCAATACACCTGGGACGCGATCTTTGAGAAGGATATCGAGCCGTTATTAATGAAACGTGAAGCGTGAAACGTGAGAGAAGGAAGTTCAGATGAACCCGGAGGAGCAGGAGTTAGCAGCAGTTCCACATTGTTCCGCTGAACACATTGTCAGTAAACTGAGACAGGCTGAGCGCGTGTGGTTGTTTCTGGATTACGACGGAACACTGGCCGATTTCGCACCCACCCCGGATTATGTTGCACCCAGTCCGGAAGTGCTGGAACTGCTCGATAAATTGAAGCAACAGAAAAATATCCGCGTGGCCGTAGTCAGCGGGCGACGTCTTGAGCACGTCCGAGCTCTGCTTCCTTTAGATGGGATACTCCTGACAGGCACCTATGGAGTCGAAATCCTACCTGCCTCAGGCGGGCAGTTCAACCGGCTGGATTACGAGACCATCCGCCCAACCCTGGAGAAGATAAAGCCGCAATGGGAGAGTTTGCTCTCCGGCCGGCAGGGATTCTTCCTGGAAGATAAGGGCTGGTCGCTGGCAATCCACGCCAAAGATGCGCCAGATGATGAAGCGGAGCAGGTTCTCTCAAGGGCTCTCGAGGTTGCAGAAGATGCCTTCAAAAGCAGTATATTCCGCATCCTGGGTGGGCACAAATTCCTCGAGATCGGCCCAAGGCTCGCCAATAAAGGCAAAGCGGTAAAATATATCCTGGAGAAAGAGGCATGGGAAGACGCTCTTTACATCTATATCGGTGATGACGATAAGGACGAGGAGGCTTTTGAGATCATTCAAGAGCGAGGCGGCCTTGCCATGATGGTTGCGCCTGAGAGCCGAATTTCTAGAGCTGATTGCCGCCTGGATTCTCCACGGCAGGTCCGCAAATGGTTGAAGGATTTACCTGCCTATCTGAAATAGTACTGGCCTTCGGCTCTTGAATGGCTCGTTGGGGATCGCCGTGGTAAATCCCCAAGAGTCTCTCGAATATTAATCTGAGGACTGCTGTCCAAGAGGTAAAATTAGGGTAGAAGCGAAAGGAGCGTACCTTCTCAATAAGTGGACGGAACCCCTTCCTATTGAGAAGTAGCAAGGAGGCATTTAGTCCGATGAATGAGAATCTGGACTTGGGGGACATTCGCCGCGATCTGGAGAACATGCGCGCGGAATTACAGGCGCAGATTTCCGAGGCAGAAGAGAACTCCCGCGCCGGGACGATTAACCCCGATCGTACCGACCTGGCCCACTCCTACGATTTCGGCCAACGCCGGTCGGCGTTGATTGACCGGCTTGCGGATCAGTTGAATCTGGTTGAAAATGCAATCAAGCGGTTGGAGCAGGGTACTTACGGCAAGTGCACAAACTGCGGCCGCGATATCTCGCCTGGCCGGTTGAAAGCGATGCCGCAGGCTTCCCTTTGCATTCACTGTCAAGAACAGCTGGAAAGGAGGTCGTGAACGGGTAATTCACAGCGAGCGGATGAGCAGTTCGCCTCCAGCACACGACGGGTCCTTCCTGGTCTAGCGGTAAGGAGTTCAACAATGAAAGTCAAAAACCTCGAGTACGCCAGAGGGGATTGGATTGTCCACCTTTATCATGGAGTTGGGCAAATCGTGGGCGTAGAAAAGAAATACCTGGAGGGGGAAACCGTTTCATACTTCAAAGTCAAAACTAAAGATTGCACCTTTTGGGTGCCAGTCAAGCAGGTCGATAACGTGCGGATTCGCCGGATTGCCAGCCGGCAAGAGATTCAGGAAGTGTTGAATATCTTGAAGCGAAATCCGCGCCAGATGAGCGATGATCATACCGAGCGCAAAAGCCGCATCAACCGGGTCAAGGAAGACGGCACTCTGGCCGCCATGGCTCGCATCGTGCGGGATCTTACCGCGCGCCAGAAGCAATCCAGGCTCAACGATTCAGAAGAGCGCGCCCTGAACCGGTTTACCGACCGCCTCTTATCGGAATGGGCCGCTTGTTTTGGAATTAAGCTCGAGGAAGCGCGCAAAAGGCTTCGTACGATTCTGCAAAAATTGTGATGTTTATCACGTGACATCCTTCACGAACTCCTCTATAATGGTTAATGGAGAACGATTGTGACCAATGTATTGAGGAGGTCGTCATGAAGAGGTGTATTATTTGCCGGGGATTGAATTCGGATGAAGCCGAGACATGCAGCCGCTGCGGGCATCAGCTGACCAGCCTGGCTATCACTGCCGGAATGAAGCTGGCCTGGTTTGGTTTTGCAGTCGCAATTTTTGGCGCGGTGGTGCTGTGGGCGTTATCCATCTCCGGTTACCCACAGGTTTATCCCTTCGCAGGATTGGCGCTTTTTGTCGGGGTGCTCTCCATCCTGGTTGGGTTTCTGAGCTACCGGTTCAACGCCTAAATTACGAAACCATTCTCTTGAAATAGAAGTAAGCAAAGGGGGAATCGCTGAAGGCCGCAGCCATCTCCCAACCGTCTTTACCCAGTGCGTTTAATTCCTCCTCAGTGGGAGGGTTCTCCTTGGCCAAATTGCGGACAACACGCCTGTACTCCCACTCGGGATCTTCGCGCACATAAATCATGGGAACCTGTTGCGGATTGTTCTGAGCGGGTAGAGGAAAAGCCATCTCATCCATTTACTGAAAACCTCCATCAATTAAGGCCACCAATCGCCTCCGCTGAAAGGATGGTTGTCCGGCTTGGGAAAAAAGAAGATCAAGAATATCCCACTCACCAGGACGATAAACACCCATCCCAGGACGCCAGACGAACCAACAATTGCAAAATCGGGCCGGATGTTGAGCGGCTGAGATTTCCGGACGATGAGCGATCCCAAAGTAAGCGCCGCGGTCCACGACGAGATGGTCATCAGTAGCCAGTCGCCGCGCCCGCGCACCTTGGGGATAATCACCAGCCACTGGGCAAGGCCAAATATGAGACCGCCGGAAGCACCGCCCAACAGGCTTACCACCAACAAGTTGGCAAACCTGGCGACAAAAAGCGTGACCAGCAATCCCAGAGTCCAACCGGTAATGGTCGCCAGCATCCAAATCCGTCCAGTGCGCGCCTCTGGCTGAAGAAACGTCCACTGCGTCAACCCGATCATAGCGCCGCCGACAATAAATCCGCCCGCCAACCGAACGACAATAGGCACCCCGATCGAGACGCCCTGAGCGATAACTGCCGCCGCCAACAGGCCGACCACCCAGCTCATCCCGGTTACGACCACCCAGATTAACCAATCTTCGTTGCTGTTTCGAGAATAACTCAACGCTCTCACAAGCACCAATCCACCGTTCATAGCAGTATTCTGTACCGATTTTACCAACTTTCGCCTAATAGCTCCAACAAATACCCAGCAATTCTCTTTTTGCCATTGCGAGTAACTCCACTGCGCCAGCGCTCCTCCTCCCCGAGGAAACTGTCATTGCGAAGGAGCGGAGCGACTGAAGCAATCTCCTCCGTGGAGGAAGACTGCGGCAGCGGCTGGATGAGAATTCAGCTTACGAGCGCTGCTGGGCTTCGCTCGCAATGACAGTTTTTCGGGAGCCACCCAGGCCTTGCGGGCGGCAAAGCAGTCCCAAAATTGTGTAGGGAGATTGCGCCCGCCGGCAGGCCAGAAAGACCGTGATAGAATTAACTTGACAAGAATTATCTAAATTCTGGCGCCCGATTGCTCCCAGTGCCCGCGCGGCTGCGTCGAAGCGTGCAGGATCCGCCGCCGAGGACGGTCATAAGAATGACGGTCATAAGAATGACGGTCATAGGAATGACTCGGGCTGAGCGTTAAGGGCTAAAGCCGGTCGGAGCGGACGGGTTGTTTGACCCTGACCTTAGCTCTTGCCTTATCGCCAATATTATGCTATTTTCAATGTGCATGTAGAGTTCCTTCAGGACCTGATGGGTCAGCGCGATCACTTCGTGGATACAGGAGCAGCCAGTGAACCCCTCCGAGATAAAGATCCTCATTGTCGAAGATGAACCTGATACCGCTGAGATGTTTGCCGAAATGATGCGCATGAACGGCTACCAGATTTTTAAGGCTTATAACGGCGCATCTGCAGTTGCCCTCATCACAGAGGAGAAACCGGCGGCGGTGGTGCTGGATTTAATGATGCCCGATCTATCTGGCCTGGATGTGTTGCGTTATGTTAGAGGTGATGAAGCACTTGCGAGAATACCGATCATCGTGGTTTCCGCAAAGAGCCTTCCTTCCGATATTAAAGATGGTCTGGAAGCGGGGGCTTCGGTATATCTCACAAAGCCGGTAGGTTACCTGGACCTGAAAGCAGCTGTGGAAAACGCAATCCGAGAGGCTGGAATGAAAACAGCGGGGGACTAATGACAGGCATTCGTTCTTTTTTTGCAATTGATTTGCCAGCAAAGATTAAGCAACGACTCGACAAAGTTTCGAGGCAGCTTCAGGAGGGTCTGGATGACGTTCCCATCCGCTGGGTACCGGCCGAAAATGTGCATTTGACCTTAAAATTCCTTGGCGATGTCTCGGAATCGAATCTAGAGGTATTAAAGGATGTCCTGAGGACGGTTGTCGCAAACCACGAAAAGTTCGAGATCAGCGTTGGTGGTTTTGGAGCGTTTCCGAAAGCACGAAGACCGCGGGTGATTTGGATTGGAATCGAAGCGCCTCCAGAATTAGCATCGATTCAGCGCAATCTCGAATCTGAAACCGCGCGTTTGGGCTATGCTCGAGAAAGGCGTCCCTTCTCGCCGCACCTTACCTTAGCGCGCGTTTCTCGCAGCGCCAGCTCTCGCGACATTCACCAGGTGGCTGAGGCATTAAATAGATTCAAGGTGGGTTTTTTGGGGGTGGCTCGGGTAGAGGCGGTTCATTTGTATCGCAGCGATCTACATTCGGGAGGGGCTGTCTATATCAACCAATACAGCGTGCTGCTTAATCATTAATTCTGCGCTTCTACCTGCAAAGTTCGCCACTATTCCGAAATTCCGTTAAAATTAAAGTTAAATAGATTGATTTACGAGGTGATATCTGGATACTTTTGAAGTAGCTCGAACAATTGTTGATGCTCTGGAAGACAAAAAGGGGGAGGATATCATGCTGATCGATATACAGGAAATCGCTATCTTTGCCGAGTACTTTGTAATATGTTCCGGCACCAGTGACAGGATGATCCGCACACTGGCTGAATCGGCAGTTGAGCAGGTCAAGAAAGAGTTCGATTTGCGCGGCCGGGTGGAAGGAGCACCCCAGGATGGTTGGCTGCTGGTTGATTTCGGAGATATTATCCTTCACGTTTTCTCACCCGACCGGCGCGATTATTATCGTTTAGAGGATTTATGGAGCAGCGGAAAAGTGCTGCTCCGTTTGCAGTAAATCAGAGCAGTCAGGTGATCTCCGGATAAATTTACATAGTTCCTTTATACATGCCGCCGTCGACTGCGAGCATGACGCCAGTGATATAAGAGGCAGCGGGAGACAATAGAAAAACCGCGGCGTTAGCAAATTCCTCGGGTTTAGCCATGCGACCGAGGGGACTGGCCTGAGCTTGTTTAGCCATTTCTTCTTCGAGGCTGGTCCCGTTTACTTTGGCCCGATGTTCCATCAATTCGGTGACGCGTTCGGTTTCGGTCCAGGCTGGCAGGATGGAGTTAAATCGAATGCCATCGGAACCCAGCTCCAGGGCCAGCGTTTTGGTCAACCCAACGGTAGCAGCTCGGACGCTATTGGACAGCACAAGATAGGGAATGGGTTGTTTCACCGAATAGGAGGTAATGGTGAGCACACTCCCAGCCTCTGACTGGCGCAAATATGGCAACGCTGCTTTGATTAAACGAACATGGCTTAACAAGGATAATTCAACCGCCAATTGCCAGGTCTGGTCATCCATTTCTTCAAATCTTCCTGAAGGAGGGCCACCAGAATTAGTGACCAAAAGATCGATTCCACCGAAGGAACTGACCACCTCATCAGCCAGCCTGGATGGCACTTCCAGATCGGTGACGTCGCCTGGCAAGGGTAGAATATCAGCTCCTGTTTCTTCGACTAATTGCTGGGCAGCAGCCCTAATCCCTTCCGGATGCCGACCATTTATGGCTACCCGGGCTCCCTCCTGTGCCAGCCCTCGAGCTGTGGCATAGCCCAATCCCCGGCTGGCGCCGGCG
>Ga0209640_10000684_pt1 | contig 26887 bp, 23 predicted proteins | sample RifCSP10_1_FD_184018 | JGI IMG/M metagenome (GOLD analysis project Ga0209640, IMG submission 184018) | Soil microbial communities from Rifle, Colorado - Rifle CSP2_sed 10_1 (SPAdes) (version 2) | ecosystem: Environmental > Terrestrial > Deep subsurface > Rock core/Sediment | place: Rifle... | reverse complement strand
CCGATGGCCGGACGATCCTCTTCCGCTCGGAAGGAGGCATGTCCTGGATCCGATCCGACGGCGCCAGCACGGCGCAGGCGCTGACGCGAAGCCAGTACATTCAGTATCCCTGGTCCATTCATCCCGACGGCAAGCGCCTGGCATTCTTCGAGCAGGGGCCTCCGTCGGGGTTCCAGATGTGGACGCTGCCGCTCGACACGTCGAACGGGGGGTTGAAAGCCGCAGGTCCTCCGGAGCCATTCGTCGTGACACCGATGGTGACGTTCCATCCCGCGTTTTCTCCCGATGGGCGTTGGATCGCGTACGACTCGAACGAATCGGGACGGTTCGAGGTGCACGTGCGGCCGTTTCCACCCGGATCCGGAGGGAGTTGGATTGTATCGGCAGGAGGCGGCTCCTTGCCGGCGTGGTCCTCGAACGGGCGCGAATTGTTCTACAAGACGTTCGATCAGCATCTGATGGTGGTGCCCTACACGACCACTGCCGATTCCTTCGTTGCCGACAAGCCTCGGCTCTGGTCCGCCACACCTCTGGCCGACACCGGAACCTATCCCAACTACGATGTGGCGCCCGATGGCCGGCGCCTCGTGGTGCTGATGCCGATCGAGCCACCACGAGGCCGCCCGCGTGTGACGTTCATCTCGAACTTCTTCGCGGAGATCGAGCGGAGGCTGTCCAACGCCGGACGGCCTTGATGCCAGTCGAGACTCGATCCGGACTCACCTTCCCGGTTCATCGCGTAGAATTCCGTGCATGGCATCGATCGATCGTCGCCGCTTCCTCGTCTCGCTTCCCGCGTTGGCCATGTCGCCGCCGATGCTTGCGCAGGCTCCAGCGCGCGCGCCGTTCCGCGTCAACGGGCTCAGTCAGATCACGCTGACGGTCTCCGACCTCACGCGATCGCTCGAGTTCTACCAGGGGCTGTTCGGCATGCCGGTGCTGGCCAGGCAGGGCTCGACCGTGCTGCTCCGGATTGGCAGCGGACCGAGATTCCTCGCGCTTCGCCAGGCCGCGGCAGGCGAACGTCCGAGCATCAGCGCGCTCGGATTCGGCGTGCAGGACTTCTCCGTCGATCGCGCGATGCAGACACTGGCCGCTCACGGCATCGGCATCACCGCGGCGCCTTCGGGCGTGGAGAAGCCGGCGCCGAAGCAGGCGCTCGTGCGCACGCGCCGGCAGAACGAAGGCGGGTCGCCGGACGGCAGCACGCGCGATCTCTTCGTCGCCGATCCGAGCGGCGTGGTGTTCCAGCTGCACGACGTCAGCTACTGTGGCGGCAGCGGCGCGCTGGGCAACGTCTGCCCCGTGGCGGAGCCGTCTCCCACGCCGGGACTCATCGCGCTCAGGGACACGAGTCACTGTACGATCGCGGCGAGCGACCCGACGACAGTGCCGATGTACCTCGAGCTGTTCGGCTTCACGCCGATGGTCTATCAGGCGGCGACACCGGCATGGCAGGTCGGCAGCGGCGTCCATTTCCTGATGTTCATCGGCGGCGGCGGTCCGACGCGTGCAGGCGGGGCAGGGGCTCCGACAGGCGCCGGTCGCGGTGCTGCCGGCGGCGGCCCCGCGCGTGTGGCCGGCATCGATCACGCGTGCGTGGCGATGGAGAACTTCGATCCGGCGGCTGTCACCAGGCTGCTCGCCAGCTATGGCCTGAAGCCACAGGAGGGGCAGGCGCGCTCGCCGCTCGTGACCTACATTTCGCTGCGCATGCCGAATCGCGGCGGCGCCGAGGGAGGAACGCCGGAGCTGTATCTCACAGACCCGGACGGTCTGGCCATTCAACTCCAGGATGTACGTTACTGCGGCGGAGGCGGGTTCCTCGGCGACGCCTGCCCGCCGCCGCCTCCCGCGTGACGCTCTCCCCTCTCATGGTTGACGTGAATCCTCGTATATCCTGTGGGACTGAATAGGGGGGATCATGCGGTTGTCACCCTCCACGGCGCTGTCCGTGGCCGCCGCGCTGCTCGTGGCGTCCGGCCTCTCGCAGGATTCCCGTAGAGCGGAGGCTTTAGCCTCCGCGGCCTCACCACAGGATTCCCGCAGCGCGAAGGCGGCAGCCTCCGCGGCCCAGGGGAAGCGAGGCGGCGAACACGACTTCTCCGCCGCGACACTGACGGCACCCCCGACCACGAGCTGGCCGACAAACGGCGGCAACCTCTACAACCAGCGCTATTCGCCGCTCACCGCCATCAACCGCGCCAACGTGACACAGCTCAAGGGCGTGTGGCGCGCGCGTCTCAGTGGCTCGGGCACCGCGCCGCAGTATTCCGGCTTCGCTGCACCACTGGTGTACGACGGCGTCGCGTACGTGAGCACGGGCGCCAACGACGTGTTCGCGCTGTCGATCGACACCGGCGACATCCTCTGGCAGTACGCGGCGAATCTCGATCCGAACATCACCTCCGTCTGCTGCGGCTGGAACAACAAGGGTGTCGCGATCAGCGAGGACACGGTCTTCATCGGGCGCCTCGACGGTCGGCTCGTGGCGCTCGATCGCGCGACGGGGAAGGTCGCGTGGTCGATCCAGGCCGAACGATGGCAGGAGAGCTTCTCGATCACCGCGGCGCCCCTGTACGTCAATCCTTCGACTTCGCTCAGGACGGGCGGCATGGTCGTCATCGGCTTTGCCGGCGGCGATCGCGGCACGCGCGGCCGCCTCAAGGCGTACGACGCGAAGGACGGCCGGCTGATCTGGACCTTCTACACGATTCCTGGTCCGGGCGAGCCCGGTCACGAGACGTGGCCGAAGGACAACGACGCGTGGAAGTACGGCGGCGCCGCGATCTGGCAGACGCCGGCCATCGACCCCGAGATCGGCCTCATCTACTTCTCAACCGGCAACGCCGCCCCGGACTACAACGGCGCCTTCCGCGCCGGCGACAACCTGTACGCGGCGTCGATGCTGGCGATCGACGCCGCGACGGGCACGTATCGCTGGCACTTCCAGCAGGTGCATCACGACATCTGGGACTACGACGCGGTCAACCCCGTCGTCCTCATGGATGTGAACGTAGGCGGCCGCATACGCAAGGCGATCGCCGAAGTGGGGAAGACCGGTTGGGCGTACATCCTCGATCGGGAAACCGGGAAGCCGCTCATCGGCATCGACGAGCGGCCGGTGCCTCAGGAGCCGCGGCAGGCGACCGCCGCGACGCAGCCGTTTCCGCGCGGTGATGCCGTGGTCCCGCAGATCATCGAGATTGCGCCGGAGGGACACGCGCTGGTCAACGACGGCCGCATCTTCACGCCGTTCGTCGGCACGGACGTGACGCTCGTTGCGCCCGGCATCTGGGGCGGCGCCAGCTGGCCGCCGAGCGCTTACGATCCCGTGCAGCAGCACTTGTATGTGTGTGCTTCATCGGTGGTCAACGGCTACACAGGCGGTGGCGATCCGAAGCTGGTCCCGCCTTTCAACGGGGCCTACCTTGGCGGGGCGACCGTGTTCACCCGCGTCGCGCGGACGGGCATCATCGCGGCGCTCGATGTGACCACCAACAGGCTGGCGTGGCGATACCAGTGGCCCGAGCAGTGCTACAGCGGAGTGCTCGCGACCGGCGGCGGGCTGCTGTTCGTCGGCAGAAGCGACGGGCGCCTCACGGCGCTCGACTCGGCCACGGGCAAGCAGCTCTGGGAGTTCCAGACCGGCGCCGGCATGCACGCGCCCGTCAGCACGTTCGACCACAGGGGCAAGCAGTACGTGCTCGCGTTCTCGGCGGGCAGCGCGCTGATCGGCTCCGCGCGTGGCGACAGCGTCTGGCTGTTCGGCCTCGACGGGACGCTCCCGCCGGCCCAACCAGGCGCGCCGGCGTCGCGATCGACCGCGGTCGCGGCTCCGCCAGCCGACGCACCTGCGACCGCCTCGCCTCGCGTGGCGGCGGCTAACCTCGCTGCAGGCCAGCAGCTCTACAGGCAGGCGTGCGTCGTGTGCCACGGGGAGGACGGCAAGGGCGGGCACGGCGCCGGCGCGCCGCTCGTCGGCGTGAAGGATCTCGCGGCCGCGATTCAAACGGTGACCGCGGGGCGCAACGACATGCCGCCGTTCCGCACGACGTTCACGCCGGACCAGATTCGCGACGTGAGCGCCTACGTGGTCGAGGCGTTGGCAGGCCATTCCGCGCGGTAACGCGGAACTGCGAAGGCGGTCGTGGTATAAGGCGGAGAGATTACAGAACGATGCGCACGCATGTCGCCGCTGCGTCGCTCGCGCTTGCAGTGTCGGTCGCGGGACTCGCGCAGAACGCCAAGCCTACGTTCGAGGTCGCCAGTATCCGCGCAGCGACGCCCGGCACACGCTCGTCGCAGCGTGTGACCGAGACACGCCTCGACTTCGTCAACACGTCGCTGCGGCTGGTGCTGCTGACGGCGTTCCGCATCGAGCAGTTCCGGCTGTCCGCCCCTACCTGGCTGAACACCGTGAATTTCGACATTCGCGCGACGTATCAGGTCGGTGCGCAGGCGCAGGTGCCGGAGATGCTGCAGACGCTGCTCGCCCAACGATTCGGCCTCGTGACGCACGTCGAGCCCCGCCCCGTCGACGCTTACGAGCTGGTCGTGGCGAAGAGCGGGATCACGGTGCGCGAGGTCGAAGCGGTCAACGAACTCGACAAGGACTTCCGGAGCGATCCGACTGCGAGAGCATCTGTCATTGACACGGTGTCCGACACGCCGGATGGTCCCGTGCGCAGCGTGATGATCCCGCTCGGCGGGCGGACGGTGACCGCGCGCTCGCTGTATGACACATGGACGACGGCCCAGCGCACGTTTCAGGTCAATGCCACACGAATCACGATGACGGAGTTCGCCAGGATTCTTGGCAGGAACGTGGATCGGCCCGTGATCGACAAGACCGGGCTCACCGGCGTGTATCAATTCAAGGTGGAGCTCGACGTCAACCAGAATGCGTTGCGGGGGCTGCGCAGCCTCGGCATCACCACCACGGTCACGGGAGAGCCTATCGACGTCCCGACAGGCGTGTCGACGTTCAAGGCCGTCGAGAGCCTCGGGTTGAAGCTCGAAGAGCGACGGTCTCCGCTCGACGTCGTCGTGGTCGACACGATCGAACGGAATCCGGCCGGAAACTAACCCCTGAGCTCTCCTGAGCTCGGTTGTGTGTAATCCCGCGAGACGCCCACCCCGCCGCGCACGCACCGCCACAGACTTCCTTGTGTAGGGAAGTTCATCCAGCCTTCGGCGCCTGCGACGCAACATCCTCTCTTCCGGAGAGGTCAAGTGGCGGGGGCGTGAAGGGTGTGGACACCAGCCCCAACCAGTCGGCGAGCCAGAAGGTTCCCCCGCCTACGCCGAAGAACACCGCCCAGAATGTCCGTGGGGCGGATCCCCCAAAGAACCGTGTTTCGACTGCGAGCGCCTGCACTCCTGCCAGAATCCCGACCGATCCAGCGACGATGCCACAGGCCAATCTGCTCAACTGCATGGAGGGCTCAGACCACGGACGGTGCAGCATTGTCGAGGAAGGGTCGCTGCAGTGCGGTGACGCTGCGCACGAGCAGAACAGCCACGATGGCTGCAACCACGTCGAGGCTGTCGGAGATCAAGTACCAGAGAGTAGCGGTCGCCTCGTCGGCCGCCGTGACGGCCCTCCACGAGAATCGGCCGGCGGCGCTGGAAAGAACGCTGCTAACAAGAAAGAGTCCCCACCAGAGGTTCACCCGGTCGGCAGGGCAGTGCAGGCCCGCCACCCGCGACGGTTCCTCCACCCATTGCACATACGTATCGTCCCAGATTTCCCGCATGATCTGTTGCGGACGAAAGAGATTCAGAAACGGGACGAGGAATCCCCAGAGAGTCCAACCCGGGTCGTGCTTCGTCGCGCGACCCGTGAGCGTGCCGACGCTGACGTAGGCGGCTTGAAACCACCGGATGAACGAGACGGCAGCCACTACGATCGCGACAAATTGGATCAGTCCGATGATCACGTACGCCGCCTCGGATGGGACGAGGTCGAGTTCTGCGACTACGGTCTCCGGCGGCAGCGAGCGAAGATAGTCCAGGTATGGAAAGCCACTGCAGACGGCGGCGGCGTCGAGCAGTAGAACAGCCCAGAGGCTGCCAATCGCGACACGGGAGCGTGGGATGACGTCCTGCGGTTCGGTCAACGTTCACTCCTTGCGCACTGCGCGCTCCCTCTACGAAGAAGCCGGCCGATGCGCCCGGAGGAAGGAACGTATCTGGCGCACCGCCAGGGGAATCCGATCCTTGGGCTCCTTCCACGGGAACATGCTCACTTCGGCCTTGGGCGCGAGCATCGCGGCCTCCATGGCGACGGCGTACGGGTGCGCCGGGACATCATCCGGCAAAATCAGCACGGGCGTCCGGCAATTGCGCACGAATTCGCGCGTCACGGTGAAGACGAAGTCGGCGTTGGTGCGGTACATCCTGGTCAGAAATCTATCGACCATTTCCATCGTCACGTCGGACCGCCGCTTGACCAGCTCGGGGCCCCACCCCTTCATGTTGTTCTCGTAGAAGAGGTCGCGCATTTCCGGACGCGACCCGCTGGGCTGCGCCAGCACCGCCGCGACAACACGATCAGGCGCCCGCTCGAGTAAGTTCCAGATGAAGGGGCCGCCAATGCAGAAGCCCATCACCATGAACCGGTCGATGCGCAGGTGATCCATCAGACCGATATGGTCATCGGTATATGCATCCCACGGCCGGTCGATCTCGAGCGGGCCGGAGGACTGGCCGCCATTGGCGTTCCGCAGATCCGCTGCGATGCAGCGGTATTCTCCCTTGAACTCCTCGATCGGGTTGAAGGGATCGCCGCGGTGCAAGCCGGCGATCGTCGAATTCAATCCTCCGCCGGCGATGAGCAGCAACGGGAAGCCGGACCCGACCTCCTCGTAGTGGATGCGCACCGGGCCTTTTTCGTAGAAGGACAAGGCCGCTCCTCCTTGTCCGGCCTGCTGCGCAAACACGCGCGGCGCCGCCGCCATCGCCGTCGCCGCGGTGCCGGCTTTCAGTATCTTGCGTCTGATCCGATCCATCGGCGTTCTCCTCGATCGTCGTTGTGGCCGGTGCGTGCGATAGCACACGGACTATAGCGCAACACACAGGTGGCGGCCTCCACACGAATCACGATGGCAGAATTCGCAACCGTTCTCGCCGCGAACGTGGATCGGCCCGTCGTCGACAAGACCGCGGTCACCGGCGCGAATCGATTCAGGATTGAGGTCACGTTCAATCTCTCTATGGGTCGTCGGGACGGTCGAGCACGACGTCATCCCCCCTGCGCACTGTTCCGCCGCGCACCACGCCGGCATCGAGCGCAAGCCGGCCGCCGAATCGGCGGCCGATGTCGCGAAGCACCTCCGGATCACGCTCGAGGGTGTCTGGATCAACCGTCGTCATGATGCAGCGGCTGCGCAGGGCGTCGAGCCGCACCCGCGTGTCGGCAATGTGCAATTCGGCGCCTTCCCAGAGCGTTTCGGCCATGCCCTCGGCCCCTCCGATGAGGAGGTTCGGGCGGAGGCGTCGGATGTCCCGGCCGAACACCGCCACGGCTCCGTCGGTCGCCACGAGCAGAGGCAAGATGTCGAACCGCTCGAGACCCTCGTCAGCTTCGAGCCACGCATCGTCGCCGGCGGCGTTCTGAATCAGTGCCAGGGCTTCCGGGCTGTCCCACGGATGACCGTTGATGCGGGGACGCGCGTCGGGCCCCAGTGTCCCCCGTAGCCCCAGCAGCCGATGGTGCCGGCGTGCGGTGCGAACGCCCTCGGGACCGCGCACGTGCACGACGCGGTCTCCCGGGATGCCCCCTGGTGTGAGCGTCGCGACCGGCAACGGCTCGCCCGCCAGCGACTTCACGGGGTAGCGCCACAACCCCGCCACCCGCAATGTCATCTGCACCTCACACGACACGTCGGACATGAGATGCCAGGCTGGCGCTGACTGTGACAGTCCCCTCAGTCGTCGTGTCACGGAAGTCGCCGACCGGCATCACAAGAACTGACGCCGGGTGATCCGGTCGAAAGGAGCATCGGAATGGAGAAACGCATCGCCTGCAACGACGTGGTGCCTGGGTGTGGGTTTACCGCAACGGCAGCCACCGAAGAAGAGCTGTTGAAGAAGGTCGTGGCGCACGCGGCGCAGGATCACGGTGTCACCGACGTGACGCCGGAGCTGGCTGCCAAGGTCAAGTCCGCGATCAGAGACCACGTCCACGCGAAGTAGACTGACCCGCATGGCTGTTCCAGAGCAGGCGACCGACGAGGCGCTCGTTTCACGCGCCGCCCTCGGGGACAACCATGCGTTCGACGAGATCACGATCCGGTACCAGGCCCGTGTCTATCGTCTCGCCTGCCGCCTGGTCGGGAGCGACGATGCGCCGGACGTCGTGCAGGAGGGGTTTCTGTCCGTGTATCGCAACCTCGCCTCGTTCCGGCACGAGTCGCGCTTCGGCACATGGCTGTATCGCATCGTCACCAACGCGGCGCTGATGCACCTGCGGGCTCGCACACGCCGCCCGGTCGAATCGCTGGAGGCATTTCTGCCCGAATTCGACGCGACGGGCAGCCATCGCCACGAGCCGGCGGAGCTGCAGGTCGCGGCGCGCGCCGACGAACTGCTCGATCGGCGCTTCCTCGCGGAACAGGCGGCGGCGGCCCTCGATCGACTGCCAGACCTCTATCGCAGTGCATTCGTGCTGCGCGACCTGGAAGAGCTCAGCACGGCTGACGTCGCTCGCGTGCTCGGCATAGAGCCGGCGACCGTGCGCCAGCGCGTCCACCGTGCCCGATTGATGTTGCGCGGCTACCTGACCGCGCTGGCGGGAGTGACATCGTGACGGACATCTCCTGCCAGACCGGCGTCGAGCTTCTGATGGACTACCTCGAAGGCGTGGTGCCCGAGGACATGCGCACGAGTCTCGACTCGCATGTGGCCGGGTGCCCGAAGTGCACCGCCTTTGTCGCCTCGTACCTGGCGACGCCTCGCATCCTGCGTGACGCAACGGCGGCGGCCGTGCCTCCTGAGCTTCAGCGATCGCTCCTCGCCTTTCTGCGTGCAAAGCGAGGCGAGGGGCCACGTCAGAAGGACTGAGAAGGAATTTGGCGAGGCATGACAGGTCGGCACCCAAGCTGCGCGGCAATCCGAACTATGAGGAGCGCGTCTGCGTCAAAATAGCGCGAACCCAACCACCGCCATGACGACCTTCCGCCAGGACCTCCTTTTCGGTGCCCGCATGCTCCTGGCGAGGCCCGGGTTCACGCTTGCGGCGGTGCTGTCACTGGCCCTGGGCATCGGCGCGAACACGACCATCTTCAGCCTGATCAATTCGTCGCTCCTCGCCAACATGGCCTACCCCGAGCCCGAACGCCTCGTGGTGTTGTGGACCTCGCGGGTGGATCGACCCGGCCAGCGCGGCGGCGCGACCGGCGCCAATTACCTGGCATGGAAGGAACAGGCGCGCTCGTTCGAGGCCGTTGGTGCCAGCTTCGGCTTCCCGAGCAACCTGGGCGCATCGGAAGACGGCGCTCCAGCCGAACGCATCCAGGGGGTGCGCTTTACCGCATCGCTGTGGAAGGTGCTCGGCGTCCAGCCGGTTCGCGGCCGGGTCTTCACCCCGGATGAAGATCGCAACGGCAGCCCCGCGCCAGTGGTCGTGCTGAGCCACGGGTTCTGGCAGCGGCGCTTCGCCGGCGATCCGCAGATCGTGGGCAAGACGGTGCGTCTGGACGGAGTCGAGACCGACATCATCGGCGTGATGCCGGAAGGCTTCGACTTCGCGAGCAACGAAACCGACATCTGGGCTCCCGCCGGCTTCACCCCGCAGCAGCTCACGAGCGCGGCCTCCTTCCTCATGGTCAGCGCCCGGCTCCGCGACGGGGTCGCGATCGAGCAGGCGCAGGCGGAGATGACGTCGCTGTCGCGTGGGCTTGCCGAGCAGTTTCCCGATCGGAACAAGGACGTGACGGTCACGCTGCAGGGCCTTCGGGGCGCTGTCTATGACGACGTCAAACGCCCGCTGCTCGTGCTGCAAGGGACGGTCGGCTTCGTGCTGCTGATCGCGTGCGCGAACATCGCCGGCCTGCTTCTCGCGCGCGCGGCCTCGCGCAGGACGGAGATGGCCGTGCGAAGCTCCCTGGGCGCGGGACGCTGGCGCATCATCCGTCAGCTGCTGACCGAGAACGTGCTGCTGGCCGTCGTCGGCGGGATCGTCGGCTGCGCCTTCGCATGGGCCGGTCTGCGTGCGCTCGTCGCCGCCATTCCACCCGATGTCGTCGGCCTGGCCGACGCGGGCATCGACGCGCGCGTGCTCCTGGCGACGGCGCTTCTCTCGGTTGCCACCGGTGCGATCTTCGGGCTGGCGCCCGCCCTTCAAACGTCCAAGGTGGATCTGTCGGCCGCGCTCAAGGAGTCGGGACGCGAGGGAATGGCCGGCGCGGGTGCGCAGATGTTCCGCAGCGCGCTGGTGACTCTGCAGATCGGGCTGGCGCTCATGCTGCTGATCGGCGCCGCACTGATGGGCAACAGCTTGCTGAAGCTGTTGAACAACGAGCTAGGAGCCGATCCCGAGAACCTGCTGACGTTCGAGTTCCGCTTTTCCCAGAACGAATTGATGCGGCCGGTGGACAAGTACCGCGGCGTCGGATTGTGGGAGATCTTTCCTGTCACCGGGCTGACCTTCGAGCGCGTGTGGGAGCGCGTCCAGGTCGTTCCAGGCGTCAGGTCGGCCGCTGGAATCAGTCGTGCGCCGCTCAGCGGCAGCGCGATGGGCATGCAGTTCTTCATCGAAGGACGGCCGCGGCCGGAATCGAGGCGGGGTGAGGGTGCCGCCTATTTTGCGATCACGCCGCGCTACTTCGAGACGATGAGTATTCCGATCCTCCGCGGCAGGGACTTCAACCGGACCGACACGGCGTTGTCCCCGCTCGTGATGATCGTCAACAAGACGATGGCGGATCGCTTCTGGGAGGGCAAGGATCCCATCGGGCAGCATGTCACGCTCGATTTCGTTCCCGACGAGCAGCCGCGCCAGATCGTAGGAGTCGTGGCGGACAGCGTCATCGGGCGGTTCCAGCGCCAGCCGACGCCGATGATGTACGTGCCGCACCTCCAGCAGCAGAACCGCTGGCTCGGGCCGTCCTGGGACTACCGCGCGATGATGGCCTTCGTCATGCGCACGCAGGGCGAGCCGATGACGCTCGCAACGTCGGTCCGCAGCGCCGTCGCTGAAATCGACCGGGCCAAGCCGGCCGGCAACCTGCGAACGGTGGAGCAGTACCTCGGCGAGCAGTCGCGCGGCCTGGAGTTGTACGCCATGCTGCTCGGCATCTTCGGCGCAGCAGCCGGGCTGCTGGCCGCACTCGGGATCTATGGCGTGATGGCATACACCGTCGCACAGCGGACGCGCGAGATCGGGATCCGGATGGCGCTTGGAGCCGGCGGCATGCGCGTGCTGCGGCTGGTGATCCTGCGGGCGGTGATCCTGATCGCCATCGGGCTCGTGCTGGGGTTGGCTGGCGCGATGGGATTGACCCGCTTTCTCGCGTCCGAGCTGTTCGAGGTCAGCCCGACGGATCCGCTGACGTTCACCATCGTGACCATCGGAGTGACCGTCGTCGCGCTCGTCGCGTGCCTGATTCCGACGCGGAGGGCTGTCAGCGTCGATCCGACCGTCGCGCTGCGGTACGAGTGAGCCGACTAAACCGCCTCTTCGACACCGGCATACACTTTCATCGACGCCTCGTCATAGACCGGAAGCAGCTACACCATCACGACGACGTGATCTCCCTGCTCGGATTAGTTCGGCGTGAGGAAGATCGACCCGAACTCGGGAGTGGGGTGACTGCAAGCAACCTGGCTTTGCGCGCTTCGGCCAGGCGAGCCCACCCTAGCTGCTAGTCGGTTACGACGAAAGCGACGTCTTCGGTGGTCGCCAGCCCGCCATCGTGCGCCTGACACCGGAGCACGTAGCTGCCAGCTTCCGTGAAGGTCGCGCGGACGACCCATTTGCCCTCAGGAGGGACCGGCGGCGTTCGCCACCCATAGGACCAGGGAGAATTGGCGCGATCCCTCGTGTCTTCCCACACCTTGGTCTGCACGGGGTCGAACACCACCTTCCCCGTGCCCCGATAGACGAACCAGGACAGCCGGAGTCCCGTGGCGCTGTCGACGGTGAAGCGTGTGGCGATTCCGGGATTCAGAGCCGGCATCGGCCGAGGCCTTGGGATGCCGTCGTCGGACGCGGACGCGACCAGCGCGATCGACTCGCCGACCTTGAGGTTGCGCGTCGCGGCACCGTCGACCTTCAGCGAGGGCGGTTTGTTCCCTCTGATCGTGGGATTGCTGCCGCCCATCCCGGCCGCCCCGTTGTTGGCCATGATGACGAAGTCGTCGATGAAGTAGTCAGGCTTGAGCGAGGCGTACGCGCGCTCCGTCTTGCCGTTCGTGGTCAACGTCCACACCAGCTCCCGCGCCCCGAAGTCCGCCGGGACGCGAATCCTGAAGACGAACCGGTTCCTTCGCGGCAGGAAACGCGTGGGCTGACCCTGGTCCGGCCCGCCGGGCTCGATCGTGTTGGCCGGACCGATGGGTGCGTCGATCTCCTCTTCCCAGTTCCGGTTGAAGTAGCCGAACACGAGGTTGAAGGAGCCGTCTGGATTTCGCTCCCAGCCTTCGTAGGCCGGCGCGATGTTCTGACCGGTTGAAAACGATTCCTGGGCGCTGCCCGACAGCAGGGTCGTCACCGCCAAGGCCACTGCCAGCGCGCCCCGAGCGCAAGCCGAAGGGCGCCACGATGTGATGGCCGCTCTCACGTGCGTCTCAGTTCGGGTTCGCGGGTGTCTCGGTGGCAGCCTGTCTTGCCGGCGCCGGTGCAGCGCCACACTGCGGACAGCCGACTACGGTCTGGCCCTCTTTCAGTCCGAGCCGCTGACGACGCTTCGCGAGCTCGGCCTCGTACTGTTCGTCGGTCAGAGAGATGGCCTGCATCAGGTTGATCATCATGTTGTCGACCGAGCGGTGGCCCGAGCCGGACCAGTTCCTCGGGTCCGGGACGTTCCTGTTCGCCGGCGTCGTGTCGAAGTAGCCGACGACGTGCAGGATGGTCCCCTTCGGCAGAAGCGGCGCGGCTTCGTCTTCGTACCAATACGCCCTCACCCAGTTGTGGTCGTACTTGGAGCAATTGAGCGTCTGCACGGTGATGCCCCAGATGGCTTCGAGGCACATGCGAACACCGGGCGCGTGCATGTGGGGCTCGTAGGTACTGATCTTCATGTGCTGAGGAAGCGTGTAGTACGCGTCGACGCGTTGATTGGCCTCCATGCCCTTGATATCGAGATCCGGTCCGTTGCCAACGAACAGTTGCCGGAAGTTCAGCGTCGGCTTGTATCCGGGTGGGTGGAACTTGAAGCCGACCTCGAGGTGAGCCTTTGCGTCGACGCCGCTGGCGTGGAGGTGCACCGAGCTGAACGCCAGCAGCGAGTTCGCCGACAAGAGCCTCCCCGCCTCCGTGTCGAAGACGTCGGCGTTCCGCCCGACTTCATGCACCGGAAACTGGCTGGCCGGGCCGCGGCCATCGGACCCGATGGCGGCGTATGCGGCGTGGTGAAAGAGATACCGGCCGCCGACCGTGCTGCGAAGGACGGTCTTCCCGCCCATGTCGTTGACCTCCTTGACTTCGACGGCCGCCACGTACCGATCCTCGGTCAAGCCCGTCGGCGACGTCCCGAGCGCGCCAAACCAGTCGGGCGCGACCGCCTTCATCTCGACCGGCGGTGAGGCGACGATCAGGTCCGGCGTGCCGATTCGCCAGACCCTTCCGTCCACGAAGGTGAGCGGCGGGGGCGCGTCCGCAGGGTTGCCTTGCGGGGCGCCGTTGTCGGCCCACGCGGCGATCGTGGCGATGTCCTCTTCGCTCAGCGAGAAATCGTCCTTGAAGTGCTGAATGCCGACGTTCTTCTCGATGTACCAGGGCGGCATCGCTCCGCGCCGGTCGCGGAGCGCGGTTCTGGCTTTCATGGCCCGGGCGTAGGGCCGCGCCTCTTCATACGTGAGCAGCGACATCGGCGCCACCGAGCCGGGACGATGGCACTGCTGGCAGCTGCGCTGCAGGATCGGCGCGATGTCTTTCGAGAAGGTCACGGCGGCCTTCGTCTGCGCGGCGGTCTCCGACACGGGAATCGCGGCAACGGCACACGCGGCAAGCAGGGCTCGCAGGCCGACCCTCTTCCGGGACTCGAGTCTTGTTGTCATCGCCTGGACCTACCTGAAAAGAAACATGAAGAGATTCTAGCGGAAGTTCTCCACGAGCATGAGGTCGTTCACCGACGAGTCCACGCGCGAATAGAAGATCGTGCGCCCGTCGGGAGAGACGCCGAGGTCAGCGTCTACGTTGCCGAGATTTCCGGCCACGGTGACGGCTGTACGCGTCGCGAGGTCGAAGTACTGGAGCGGGACATGTGTATGTACGTACGATAGGCTACCTCATGGCGTACACGAAGCCAGGACGGATGCCAGTCTCATCCCGCCGGGGGAATTCGACACGTCGGCGGTCACCTCGAGTCCGGACGACTGCCAGTCCTCGCGCGGCCCGGACGGGAAAGGTCCGCAAGGCGTTCTGGCTCGACCCACGGCTTCTCGAGGACGCGAGAGCGTCACTTGGAGCATCAAGCGAGCGAGAGGCCGTCTCGCGGAATTCCGCGGATTTGTTGCGCATCGCCAACGTGTTCTCCTTCGACTTCGTCCCTCCGTACCCGACTCGCGCGGGCGGCTGAACGTCGTGACAGAGGGACGGTGGGGGATTACCCGCTGCCTCGCGGCGCTTGAACTCCATGGCACGCGGCGTGATAATCGCCGGCCAGGTGCCGGTACGTCCGGTCGAGTCATGACCAGCCGCAGGCAGATGTTGCAGATCGGGCTGACGGGAGCCGCGCTCCTGCCGATTGCGATGTACGCCGATGCGTGGGCCGGTGCATGGGGCGCCGAACCGCTCTACACGGAACCTCTCTACATGGCGGTCTTCGACGAACGCTTCCCGAAGAGCCGCGCTCTCGCTGGTGAGCTCGCCGGGCCCTTCACTCCACTCGCCGCCGTCCGTGGCGATGTCACCGCGCTCTGGTATCACGACCTGTACTTCGCGTGGCGGAAGCGTCCCCAGCCAATCGCCGGAGTGACGAGCGCCGAGTCGCTCTTCTGCCTGGAGCTGCTCGCCAGGGATGTCGGACTACACGTGACCCGCCGGCAGGTCGTGGACGCCAAGCTGGTGTCGTGGTCAATCGGGCCATCGGCCCGACGAGCAGGCAGAGTGCCGCGCACGCCGCCGCGCTAGAGACAGGAGACTTCGACATGGCACGACCGCTGCCGCCGGGCGTATCGCAACGCGACTTCTCGCAGGCGCTTCGGCAGTTCGAGGCGGCCGTCGGCAAGGAGTGGGTGTTCTCGAGCGACGAGGACGTCGACCTCTATCGCGACGCCTACTCGCCGTTCTGGAACGAGCCTGACGAGCGGATCCCTTCCGCCGCCGTCGCGCCGGACCTGGTCGAGCAGGTGCAGCAGATCGTCCGCATTGCCGGCAAGTACCGCATTCCGCTCTGGACGATCTCCACCGGCAAGAACCTCGGGTACGGCGGGTCGGCGCCGAACATCTCTGGCAGCGTTGTCCTGGACCTCAAGCGCATGAACCGGGTCCTCGAGGTCAACGAGAAGAACCACTACGCCCTCGTCGAGCCGGGCGTCAGCTACTTCGATCTGTACCGGCATATCCAGGAGAAGCGGCTGAAGCTCTGGATCGATCCCCCCGATCCCGGCTGGGGGAGCCTCGTCGGCAACGCGCTCGAGCGTGGCGGCGGCTACACGCCCATGCGCGACCACTTCGACGCGCACTGCGGCATGGAGATCGTGCTGGCGAGCGGCGACGTCGTGCGCACCGGGATGGGAGCGCTCGGCAACGCGCGCACCTGGCAGCAGTACAAATACGGCTTCGGTCCCTACGTCGACGGGATCTTCTCCCAATCCAATCTCGGCATCGTCACCAAGATGGGCTTCTGGCTCTACCCGGAGCCCGAGGCGTACTTCTCCGGCACGGTGATGGTGCCCAGGCACGACGACATCCACGCACTTGTCGACGCCCTCGCGCTGCTGCTCAACTCCGGCGTCGTGCAGGGGACGACGAGCGTGCTGAACACGGCGAGCTTCGGACCGCCGGATCCGGAGTTGGCGCGCATCCGCGTCGGCTCGTCGACCAGCGACCTCGAGCGCTACATGGCGCAGAAGGGCCTGGGCTACTGGACCGTCGACCTCCCGTTCTACGGACCCGCCAAGGTCGTGGCGGCGCAGTGGGAGCACGCGAAGGAGAAGTTCTCCACGATTCCTGGCGTGCAGTTCCGCGACGGCGCCTCGTACCGCTTTCCACTGAGCCAGGCGGAGCTGGAGAAGATTCCCAACCCGGTTCCCCTCGGCGTGCCCAGCCTCGCGACGTTCGCCATCGGCGGTCCGTTCAGCCAGGGGCACATGTGGTTCTCGCCCATCATCCCGATGACCGGCGAGGCGGTCATCGAAGCGACGCGCGTGTTCGAGCAGGTCAACACGGATCTCGGCAACCCGGCGGGGGCGCTGCCGGGACTTCCCATCTGGTCGTTCTTCGCCAGGGCGTTCGTCATCATCTACTTCTTCCCGATCGAGCACGACGTCGAGAAGAACCGGCGCAACCGCGAGATCTTCCGGCGCCTCGTCACGGTGGCGGCCGATCACGGCTGGGGCGAGTACCGGACCCACACCGCGTTCATGGACGACATCGCGTCGGTCTACTCCTACAACAACCGAGCGCTGTGGCGGCTGCACGAAACGATCAAGGACGCGCTCGACCCGAGCGGCATCCTCGCGCCAGGGAAGAACGGCGTGTGGCCGCGCAGGCTGCGAAGGAGCAACGCATGAGCGTCGCGTTTCCGCGCAGGCTGAAGCCTGCGCTCTACGCCTTATTCGTCCTGTTGTGGACGCTCCCTGCGGCTGCGCAGGATCCGGCCTCGCGGCGCGCGGCAGACGTCTACGACAAGTGGTGCACGCCGTGCCACGGGGCCGGCGACAACAAGCCGGGAACCATTTCGGCCGCGGCGTTGTACAAGGGATCGAAGCCCGCCGTGCTCGCCGAGCGCACCGACCTCACGCCGGCCGGCATCAGGTCGGTGGTCCGCACGGGCATGTACATCATGCCCAGGTTCCGGAAGACCGAAGTGTCGGACTCCGAGCTCGAGGCGATCGTGGCGTTCCTCACACGTACCAGCCAACCGGCGAAGTGATGCGCGGGGGCGCGGCACAGCCCGCGAATTGCTGATACGGCACACCTTCATCGACGCCTCTCTGCGGCAGCTGAAAGCCAGGCGTGTCGAGGAGTCGCTGAGCACAACAGCGGGGGCTGAGGCCGCCGCTCTACACGCGCGGCGCAACGGGTTCGACCTGCACGCCGGTCTCGTGGTGCGGGCCAGAGACAGGGCGATCTGAGGTCGACCCCAAGCCTCAGTCGCATAACTGCCATTGGACGTCAGCGCTTCAGCGAGGCGGGCCAGTTGAGAATGACGGTGAGCGACACGGAATTCGCTGCGGCAGCGGATGTAGGAGGACCCAAGATCAGAAACCGTTGGCCATCCGCAGTCACATCGTAGGGGATGTTGGAGGAAGGTCCAGTCGGGAACGCAAGCGGCGTTTGAAAAAGAGGTGCTTGTTTTCCGAGCGTGAAGTTGCCGTCCGTCGCGACCGATACCGCAACGATCCGCCGGTCCGAGTCGAGGTAATAGAGCTCGCGGCCGTCGTGTCTCCATCGTGGATACGCACCGCCCCTTGTCGAGAGCTGCCACTTTCCGCCTGATGGATCCGGAAAAGGCTGCACGATGACTTGATATGTGCCGGCTTCGTTGGACGCGTAGGCGAGCCAGCGGCCGTTGGGCGATAGCGCCGGTTGCCCCTCGTCGAACGAGGTCGCCAGGTATGCCGATGCCTTCGAGCCGCCCGAAAGAGGCAGGACCCAGAGATCGCGCTGAGTCGCAATCCCCGGACCGGGTGTTTTGATTCTCTCGAAAACGATCTGCTTGCCATCGGCAGACCAGTCGCGCGGAATCAAGGTGATTCCGGCTTCGGATCCGAGCAGCAGCCGTTCTGGAACTGCGCCACTGGCAGGCTTTTCGAAAAACGCGGTTGAATATGCGGTCCCTGTCGTGTTCCGGTTGGTTGCAAATACCAATCGTGAACCATCGGGCGACCAGATTGGATAGGTGTCGGCGCCTGAGTCCGTTGTCAGCGGCGTCCGGATCTCCCGGGCAAAGTCATATATCCAGACATCCGGATTCCCGAAGCCGAGCGTTGCGGCCTCGAGCGTTGCGGCCTCGTAGAAGACAACGCGAGTGCCGTCACCAGACAGCCGCAGATCTGTTGTGTAGAGTGGCGCACCGACCGGCTGGCTTGCCCCATCACGATCCATCCACGACAACTGACGTGGCGCTCCCGTCTGGGCAGATCCGCTCCGATAAATCAACGTTCCTTCGTCCGACGTGTGAAACGCACTCTGTCCGCTGGTGGGGACATATGCGACGTTTTCGGCAACCGGTACGGCTTCGCCAGTGAATTCCAGCCGGTCGGCGTCAAACGGCCGGGCCATCAGCGTTCCTGCGCGCATGAACAAAATGAAACCGGGCAGAGAGTAGATGGCCTTGGATTCGGCGACCATGAGCCGTTTATTGATCGTTGAATCGAGAGAACCGATGTAGATGGCTCGGTCTTCCGGCTTGGCGCTCCACGCCGTATAGAGGAAATGGTTGCCGTCGGGAAGGAACCATGGCGTGTTGTGCTGGATCTCTCCAAGCGACGTGTCCAACTCGGTGACGTTTGTGGCTTCACCGCCTGAAGCCGGTACGCGGCGGATCACTCCGCTTGCGAACAGGATGACACCGTCACGATTCCACGTGCTGCGATTGGTGCCCCTCATAAGACTGGTAATCGGTTGAGGAGGCCCTCCGCTAATATCAATCTTCTTCAGTCTGTTGTCCGCGCTAAACACGAGGAACCGGCTGTCAGGCGACCAGTCCGGTTGAACTGTGCCATCGGTGCCCGGCAACAGCCGAGCCTGGAGCGAATTGATCGGACGAACCCAGATCCCGTTCTTGCCGTCGTTTGCAGTCGCGACGTACGCCAGGCTGCGGCCATCGGGAGATATCGAGAAAGAAGCCGGACTCGCCAGAATGGGCGCCATGATTTCGAACCGCCTGTCCTGCGCGATTGGTGTCTCCCTCCGGGAGTATCGAAAGTACGACACCGCAGCAATCACACCCACAACGGCCACAATCGCTACAGCCGTGGCTATCCCGGCTGTCCGATTCGGCTTTGCCGTGGCAGCGGCCCCTGCCGGAATGTTGGCCGGATCGACCGCCCACTTCAGTTCCGATCGCAGATCGCGCACCGTTTGCCAGCGCTCGGCTGGTTCTTTTGCGAGACACCGTGCAATCACATGGTCCAGCGTGGGAGGAACTCCGGATATGACGCCGGAAGGCATCGTCGGCTGAGCCGACAGGATGGAGGACATCAGACTGGGCTGGCTCTTTCCCTGGAAAGCCCGCCGGCCTGTGACCATCTCATACAGCACTGCGCCGAATGCGAAGATGTCCGTGCGCGCATCGGCATCCTGACCTTCAATCTGTTCGGGCGCCATATACGGCAACGTTCCGAGCATCGCACCCGAACCAGTGAGACTTGCGGCGTCGGTTGGGGCCGATGACAGGACGGCCGGCGCGCCGGCGTCGGTGCCTGTCTTTGCGAGTCCGAAGTCGAGCAGTTTCGCGCCCTTCTCGGTAAGCATGATGTTGCCCGGTTTCAGATCCCGGTGCACCACACCCGATCGGTGCGCGCTGTCCAGCGCATCGGCAACTTCCAGCGCGATCTTCGCGGCCTCTGGCAGCGGGAGTGGACCCTTGGTGAGCCGCTCGGCGAGCGTGCCCCCATCGAGATACTCCATGACGAGGAAGTCGATCCCGTCCTGTTGCCCGACGTCGTGGAGCACGCAGATGTGGGAATGATTCAGCCCCGCGATGGTGCGGGCTTCCCGCTCGAATCGTTGCTTCGCCTGGGAATTACTTGAAATGTGTTCCGGGAGGACCTTGATGGCAACCGTTCGATTGAGACGTGTGTCCTTTGCTCTGTACACCTCGCCCATTCCGCCCGCGCCAATCGGGCCCAGAATCTGGTAGGGACCCAGTTGTGTGTCCTTCTTGACGACCATAGCGGGCGCACGGAGTGTACCAGAATTCACGCACGGGAGGCGGGGGCTGAAGCCCCCGCTCTACACAACGAACCGCGGGACACCGGCAGACGCTTTTATCGACGCCTCGTCATGAAGTGCAGCGTCTGCATCATCACGACGACGCCGATCATCCTACTTCCACACACCCAGCGCGCGGCGGACGGCGACGAGCTGGCCGAGATGATAGGCGTTGTGATCGGCGGCGAGCAGGATGGCGCGCAGATAGGTCTGGGTGCCCTTGCCGGTCGGAACCTTCGCCGTGAGATCTTCCACGTCCCGGGCGAGGCGTTTGAGCCCCTCGCGCGAACGCGTATACGCGGCGACGGCGTCCGTCCACGCCTTGGCATTCGGCGGAGCGGGCTCCTTCGGCCAGTAGTCGTCCGGCCAGTGCCTGCGGTGCTCGTAGTTCGCGTTGAGACAGAAATCGAGGATATCTTCCTGAGCAATGCGCAGGTGCTCGAGCAGTTGCCATGGCGAGTGCTCGAAACCGGCGGCGCGGGCACCTCGCTTGTCAGGGGGAATGCCGTCGACAGCCTTCTCGAACCCCATGTGCGCCTCTTCCCAGTCGAGGACCCGAACAAGGTGATCGCGGACAGCATCGGGCAAGTCGCGCATCGGTGTCTCCCTTCTCAGCATCCTTCGCAGAATCGCGTGGCGCGGGCCGGCGTTCAGGATATCTCCAGTCCGCTATAGTCATGCAATGGACGTGGCCGAGTTCCACGGGGTGCATTTCGGGTACCCCGGCCGGGCCCGCATTCTCGACAGCTTCACGCTGACGGTCGGCGCCCATGAGGTGTTCGTCCTCGTCGGGACGAGCGGCTCCGGCAAGACGACCGTCCTCAAACTCGTCAATCGATTGCTGCTGCCCGACGCCGGCGAGGTGCGAGTGCAGGGCCGGAGCACGCGCGAATGGGATCCGATTCGTCTGCGGCGCTCGGTCGGCTACGTCATCCAGGAGGTCGGTCTGTTCCCGCATCTGACCGTCGCGGACAACATCGCGGTGATCCCGCGGCTCGAGCGGTGGTCCGACGATCGCGTCGCCGCGCGCGTCCGCGAGCTGCTCGAGCTGATTGGCCTCGCGCCGGAGTATGCGGGCCGCTGGCCCGGCGAGCTCTCGGGCGGTCAACGACAACGTGTCGGCGTGGCGCGTGCCCTCGCCGCGGATCCACCAGTGCTGCTGATGGACGAGCCGTTCGGCGCCCTGGATCCCATCACTCGCCGCCAGTTGCAGGGCGAGTTTCGACGCATACAGGCGCATCTGGGGAAAGGCGTGATCCTCGTCACGCACGACATGGCCGAAGCCATGGTGCTTGGCGACCGCATCGGCGTCATGGATGGCGGACGGTTGATCTGGTGCGGGCCGCCGCGGGCGATCCTCGACTGTGAGGACCCACGCGTGCGGCAGTTGGTCGCGTCGGTGACCCCGTTTGGCTCACGGACCGAGGTGGAACCGGATTGATCACCGTCATCGACTACTGGCTCTCGCACGGGCAGGAGCTGGCCACGCTCGTCGGCGAGCACGTGCTCCTCGTGGCGATCTCGACGATGGCCGCCGTGGCGATCGGCGTGCCGCTCGGCATCTTCGCGGCTCGTCGTCCGCGGCTTGCCTCGCCGTTTCTGGTCGTCGCCAACGTCGTGCAGACGGTGCCGAGCCTGGCGATGTTCGGCTTTCTGCTTCCCGTCCCGCTGATTGGTGGCGTGGGGGCGCGCGCCGCCCTCGTGGTACTCGTCCTCTACGGACTCCTGCCGATCGTGCGCTCGACGATCGTGGGCATCACCGGCATCGAGGCGTCGATCCGGGAGGCCGGGATCGCGATGGGGATGACGCCCCGCGAGCTGCTCCGACAGATCGAGCTCCCGCTCGCGCTGCCGTCGATCATCGCCGGGATTCGCGTGGCTGCCGTCGTCGGGGTTGGATCCGCGACCATTGCGGCGGCGATCGGCGCAGGGGGACTCGGTCAGTACATCTATCGCGGGCTGTCGATGGTGGATTCGACCGTGATCCTCGCCGGCGCCATTCCCGCAGCGCTCCTGGCGCTCACCGTCGACGGCGGGCTGCTGTGGCTGGAGCGGCGGCTCTCCCCACGGCGTCGGACGCGGTCACGTGCGGCAGTGGCAGTCGCCGCATCGCTCGCCATTCTCGCGCTCCTCGCGAGCGCGGCGGTGTCGGCGCGGTCGTCGGGCGCGATCGTCGTCGGATCGAAGAATTTCACGGAACAGTTGATCCTCGGCGAGATCGTCGCGCAGACGATCGAACGGGAGACCGGCCTGCCGGTGCAGCGCCGATTGAACCTTGGTGGAACGCTCATCTGCGACCGGGCCCTGCTTGGCGGGGACATCGACGTGTACGTCGAGTACACGGGCACGGCACTGACGGCGATCTTCCATCAGCGACCGTCCACGGATCGGGCAGCGGTGATGGCGACTGTGCGGGCTCTCTATGCGGACAGCGGGCGCACGCTGCTTCCCGGGCTGGGCTACGACAACACGTTCGCGATCCTCGTCCGCGGCGCCGATGCGCGCGCGCGCGGGCTTCGCACCATCGACGACGTGGCCCGGGTGACGCCCGAATGGCGGGCGGGGTTCGGGTATGAGTTCCTGGAGCGGCCGGATGGCTATGCCGGCCTCGCCAGGACCTATGGCCTGGCGTTTCGCAGCCCGCCGCAGGTGATGGACCTGACGTTGAGCTATCGCGCGCTCGCGTCGGGGCAGGTCGATCTCATTGCAGGGGACGCCACAGCGGGCCTGATCACGGGTCTGGATCTCTTTCAGCTGGAGGACAACCGGCACTACTTTCCGCCCTACGATGCCGTCCCCGTGGCGCGGGCGTCGACGCTGCTGCGATATCCGCAGGTGAGACGGGCACTGGAGGGGATGGCGGGGCGCATCAGCGCGGCGGACATGCGCGAGATGAACGACGCGGCCGACGCGCGCCACGAGAACCCTGCCGACATCGCCAGGCGCTTTCTAGAACGCACGCGCTAACGACAGGGCGAACCCGGCCTCGCAATCGAGCCACTGCGCGGCCGGCTCGAACCCGGCGTCCCCCAGCCACCGAGTCAAGCCCTCGGCCGTGTACTTGTAGGAGCTCTCCGTCCAGATCGCTTCGCCCTCCGCGAAGTCGATGTCCAGATCGAGTGCGTCGATCCGCGCGCGCTGCGGCTTCGTCGACACGACGAACATCTCCATGCGGGAGCAGGCCGCGTTCCAGACCGCGCGATGACGAAAGGCGCGGAGATCGAAGTCGCCTCCAAGCTCCCGGTTGATCCGCGCCAGCACGTTCAGATTGAACGCGGCGCTCACGCCGAGCGGGTCGTCGTAGGCCAGGAGAAGCTGGTGTTGTGGCTTGACGAGATCGGCGCCAATCAGCAGCGCGCCGCCGCGCGTGAGCGATGCGCGAATGCGCCGTAGCAGCGCCATGGACGCGGGCGGATCGAAGTTGCCGATGTTGGATCCGAGCAGCAGCACGAGCGGCGGATCATCCGGGGTGACGCGGGCGATCTGGTCGAGTCCGTGCTCGAACGGGCCTTCGTGCGTGAGGACCGTGACGTTCCCGGCCTCGGACAGGGTCTGCGCCGTCCGTGACAGCGCGACCGTCGAGACGTCGATCAGATGCGCGATCAGGGGTGTGGAGGTCCCCTCGACGAGCGTGCGCAGCTTGCGGCCGTCGCCCGGTCCAAGCTCCACGATGCGGGTCACGCCCGGAAGCTGCGCGAAGATCTCGTCCCGGTGCGCGGCGAGCAGGCGAGTCTCCGCCCGCGTGATGCCGTACCACGGAAGCTCGCAAATCGCGTCGAAGAGCGCGGAGCCGAGCGGGTCGTACAGGTATTGCGACGGCAGTTGCCGCGGCGTGAGCTGCAGGTAGTGCCGCGCATCCCGAGCAAACAGCGAGGTTGACGAGGGCGTCAGGAGTGTCGTCATGGATCAACGCATCGAAACGTCGCGTAGACGTACGGATACCGTGGCCGGAACCAATTGCGGAACGTCGGCCTGAGCAGCTCACGCGCCGTGGCCGGTGACGCTCCCTTCATGACGAGGTGCTCCCCGTCGAAGAAGTCGGCCGAATATTCCGGATAGGACGGGAGCGGCCGGAATCCCGGGAACGGCCCGAACACGGTGCGCGTCCATTCCCACCCGTTGCCCGCGAGGTCGTCGACACCCCAGGCGCTCCGTCCGGCTGGATGTGAGCCGGCCGGCGCCGGGTCCCAGCTCGTGAAGTCGAAGACGCCACGAGAGGGCGACGGGCTCGCGCTGCCCCAGGGATGGACGCGCTCGGTGCCGTCAGGCGTGCCGTGCGCGGCGCGTTGATACTGCGCCTCGGTTGGCAACTGCAGTCCGCACCACGTGGCATAGGCCGATGCCTCCGCCTGGCTCACATAGACCGGCCATGAGAGAGGCAGCGCGAGGGGCTCGAACATGCCTCGCCAGTGCCACACGCCGTCGACGCGCTCCCAGAACGCGGGCGATCGCACGCCCGCCTGACGCACCCAGGCCCAGTCGTCGGCCTTCCACCATCGCGCCTCGTCATATCCACCGGCCTCCACGAACTCGAGGAAGCCGGCGTTCGTGACGTTGTGACGCTCAATCGAAAAGGCCGAAACGTCCTCCGTGCGGCCCGGTCGCTCGTTGTCCCATCCGAATGGCAGCGCCGTGTCGTCGGCTCCCAGCGTGGCGCGGCCCGCCGGCACGTCGATCCACTCCTGTGCGGGAATGGCGCCGTCGACGAGCGGTCGATACGCGGGCGGCCGCCGCTTCCGATCGAAGGGCAGCCGATGCCACATGTACAACAGTGTCTCCTGGTGCATCGCCTCGTGCTCGAGGATCGTGAACACGGCTTCTGCGCGCTGCAGCAGCGGATCGCCGGGACGATCGAGGTCGCCGGCCATGAGCGCGTCGCGTATACGCCGATCGGCCTCCTCGGCGAACGCCCGCACCTCGCTGCGTCGCGGCCATGCGAGCCCGTTCGTGCGCCCCGCCTGATCGTCCGAGGGATCGATGCCCCTGGCGAACAGCGCTTCGAGCCTGGGATCGATGCTGGGACCACCGAGCGCGCGTCTGACGAGCGTGTTGAAGCTGAAGGCCGGCAGGTGACCTTCGTAGAACACGATCGGGTGCCGGAGATCGATCGGACGGCTGTAGTACGCCTCGTCTGCGACGAGATCGAAGAGGGCCCGGGTGCGCGCGCGGTTGCGCGAGTACCAGTCACTGAAGGGCGTACAGGAAGACATGCCGGAGAGCTTACACCGCGACCGCGCGCCGCTCGAGCGCGGCACGATCCCAGCCGCCGAGTGTGGCCGCACGATCGTACGTGCTGTCGATGAACGAGTGAATCGCCGACGCGGGATCGCGCGACAGCCGCACGGCCTCGTAGGGGAGGATGAATTCGCCAAGCTCGCGATGATAGTAGGCCGCCGCCGGCTCGACCGGCGCGTCCTTCAGCGCCGCAGGCTCCGGCACCGCGTATGCGTAGAAGGCCGGCTCGAGAAGAGGACCGCTCCCCGGCCAGAAGCCATGACTGATCACTTCGTGCGAGTACGCGTCGCGCATGAAACGCGGGCCCTCCCGCGCCGGCGCGGGCCGTCCAGAGAAGCGCGTGACCGCCAGATCGAAGCCGCCCCAGAAGAAATGAACCGGGCTGCTCTTGCCGAGAAAATCCGCGCGCCGCCGGTTGAAGATCGGCGCGACGCGCGTCAGGATCCGCCACCAGCGGTTCGCGGCCGCTGGATCGTACCGGTGGTGGATCGTGTCGTCCTCGAATCGAATCGGGTTCGGAATCTCCACCGGCGTCGACCACACGCGCACGCCGAGATCCATCCCGTCGAGCAGACCCATCACTGCCGCGTAGAAGTCCGCGACGGATTGATCGGTCAACGCGAGCGTCCGCGCGACGCCATCCGTCACACTGACGACCATCTGATGAGCGACGAAATCGAACTCGATGGTGAACGACCGCGCGCCGTGCGGCAGCAGGTACGTCGAGACGCCGCGCGGAGTGAGGTGAAAGGCGGACGCCCACGAGTGATTGACTGGCGGCGCCTGCGCGAGCGCCACTTTCCCGGCCACCTGCATCCACATGTGCAGCGTGGCGTAGGTGTCCTTCCACTCGGCGTATGGCAGAGGCGGCCAGCCGGTATCGCCCACCTTCGTATAATACGCCGCGCCTTCTGAGGGGGCCGGGACCGGACGGTCCTCGTCCCATTGGCGAACAGCCACGTCATTCGAGCTCGATCGTGTGTGGAATGGCGGCAAGCCCTCGAGGCGGCGCGATCGGCGAAGTCAACAAAAACGCGCTGGAGGCTCGCCGCGCTGCGACGGCGTCGCCACCGGCTGGGAAGATAAACGTGCGCCTCCGGGAGCGGCCGGAAGCGCGTTTTTGCCGCGTCGACGCGCGGGCTTGCCGCCGTTCCACACACGACCGAGCTCGATCAAGACGCGCGGGCTGACGCGGCGCTTCGGCGCACTCGTCGCCGTCGACGGCGTGGACCTCGAGATCCCGCGCGCGCAGATCTACGGCTTTCTCGGCCCCAACGGCTCGGGCAAGTCGACGACGATCCGCATGCTGTGCGGCCTGCTCACGCCGAGCGAGGGCGAGGCCGAAGTCCTCGGCCTGCGCGTGCCGCGCGACGCCGAGAAGCT
>Ga0209640_10000683_pt1 | contig 26899 bp, 21 predicted proteins | sample RifCSP10_1_FD_184018 | JGI IMG/M metagenome (GOLD analysis project Ga0209640, IMG submission 184018) | Soil microbial communities from Rifle, Colorado - Rifle CSP2_sed 10_1 (SPAdes) (version 2) | ecosystem: Environmental > Terrestrial > Deep subsurface > Rock core/Sediment | place: Rifle... | reverse complement strand
AGGCAATGGCGATTGAAGACAATCGCTCGGGCGATCAGGAGGTTGGGCAACCCGGTGATCGGGCGATCAGGGATTTGGATCTTGCTGAGCGCGAAACGCAAATCGGAATTCGCAATCTGCAGGATTCCTCCATATCCCCTAGCCCTTATCCCCTTCTGATGGTCGGTTTCAACCGGCGGTTCGCGCCGCTGGCGCAAAAATTGAAGGCATTTATGGAGGCGCGACAGGAGCCCCTGGTGGCCAACTACCGGGTCAACGCCGGTTACCTCCAACCGGAACACTGGCTGCATGATCCGGAACAGGGCGGCGGGCGCCTCATCGGGGAGGGCTGTCACTTCGTCGACTTCCTAACCTTCCTGGTCGGCAGCCTTCCCGAAACGGTGGTTGCGCAAGCCCTGCCTGACGACGGTCTTTATCGCCAGGATAACGTCTTGCTGACGTTCACATTCCCGGACGGATCGATCGGAACAGTCAGCTACTTAGCGAACGGCGATAAGTCTTTCCCCAAGGAGCGGGTGGAAGTGTTTGCGGGGGGGCGAGTGGCGGTTTTGGAAGACTTCCGTTCACTGGAAACGGCTCGGGAGGGCAAACGGAAGGTATTCCGGTCGCGCCTCAGGCAAGACAAAGGTCACCGCGCCGAATGGGAGGCTTTCGCAGAGGCCATTCTCAAGGGCGGAGCGCCTCCCATTCCGTACGAGCAGGTATTCGGCGTCACGCGAGCGACATTCGCTGCGGTTGAGGCACTGCGGAGCGGTGCGCAAATCAGGATTGACACCTTATAGAATGCAGATAACGCTGATGAGCGCTGATTTTCGCCGAATTATAGAACAATAACTGCTGATCCGCGTCCGTGACCACCATAGCGTCCCTCCAACTAGTCTTCAAAGCACTTCGAGAGCTCGGCCCCGTGCCCCTGGGGTTATACGCATGGTACCAGCTTGGCCTGAGATCCGGGTATTGGCGCTGGAAGACACGGGGGGAGAAGCGCACCGCCTCCAGCCCCGAGCGCTCGCAAATCAGCCCCTTGGAACATGGCTGGCTAATCATTCCGCCAAAAGAGGCGATCCTGGCGGTAATAGGACCGGATGGACAGCAGGCGGTCCTGCGGGAAGCGGACGAAATCGCAGCGGGACGTATACGCTTATTTGGGGGACCGGCGGTACCCATGCGACTGACCCCGCCAGCATCACTGAAACACTGGACAGCGTACAAAAGCGGACATCCGCTTAATGAACAAAAAGACGTCAAGTGGATCTGGGAACCCGGGCGCTTTGGTTGGGCTTGTACGCTGGCCCGGGCTTATCATATCAGCGGAGAGGAATATTACGCAGAGGCGTTCTGGAAGTACACGGAGGAATTTCTCGATTCCAGCCCCCCCTATCTGGGGCCGCAGTGGATCTCGGCCCAGGAGGCAGCATTGCGCCTGGTGGCTCTCGCCTTTGCATCCCAGGTTTTAGTCAACGCCCGCCACTCGACAAGCGAGCGCCTGGACCGGCTGGCGGCTGCTATCGCTGACCATGCTGAACGGATACCGCCAACGATGAGCTACGCTCGCGCTCAAAACAACAACCACCTGCTTACCGAAGCAGTGGGCTTGATAACCGCCGGCCGCACCCTTCCTAGCCATCCCAGAGCCGGTAAGTGGATGAAAATCGGCTGGCACTGGCTCAACCAGGGTCTGCAAAGCCAGATTGAGGCAGGCGGCAGCTACATTCAGCACAGCTGCAACTACCACCGTTTGATGCTGCAGGTGGCCCTGTGGACCTACGCGCTCAGCAGTAATGAGAATGCAAGCGAGCCAAATAGCCGACAACTGCATGGGAACGAGAACCGCGAACGGGGGAGAGGATCTTCACCGGGCAGTTTCCCCAGAGAGACTATGCGAAGGCTGGCTGCGGCGACGGAGTGGCTCCGGCAAATGATCGACGCGGAGACGGGTCAAGCGCCCAATCTCGGGCCGAACGACAGCGCATACATCTTGGCACTGACGGCATGCCCGCTCCAGGATTACCGGCCGGTCCTCCAGGCCGCGTCCCTGGCCTTCCTCAATAAGCCTGCTCTGTCTCCCGGATGGTGGGACGAGATGAGCCTGTGGTTTGGACTGGATCCAGGCAAGGTTGCCGGCGGCAAGACCACGGAACAATCCCCATATCCGATCTTCTCGCCCCCTTCCACGGACACGCCGGCCATCCTGCGCGGCGAGGATTCCTGGGCTTACTTGCGGGTGGCGACCTTCAACAGCCGCCCCGGGCACGCCGATCAGCTGAACCTGGATCTGTGGTGGCGTGGCCTGAACCTGGCGCAAGACCCAGGCACATACCTGTACAATGCGGAGCCACCCTGGGACAACTCTCTGGCCGGTACAGGCGTGCACAATACCATTACAATTGAAGGTCAGGATCAAATGACCCGCGCAGGTCGCTTTCTGTGGCTGGACTGGGCGCAGGGCGAGGTCCTCGAAGAGCGACGTGGATCGACTGGTTGGCTGGAGAGCGTCATTGCCCAACACGATGGCTATCGAAACTTTGGCGTGATCCACCAGCGAGCCGTCGAATATCAACGGAGAGCCTGGATCATCACCGATACAATACATGCTTCTCAGCAGGAAAATTTGCAGTCCGCAAACCGCAAATCGCCTCTGGCAATCCGCCTGCACTGGCTTCTGCCCGACTGGCCCTGGGATATTCGGGAACGGGCGAAATCTGGAGAAAGCGCGATCAGGATGGATTCACCCCATGGCTGGATAGAGCTGACGGCAAAAGCCTTTTCCGGCATCGATCAATCCAGCAGCCGGGGCATCATAAATACTCAACTGGTCCGGGCCGGCAAGCTCATCTATGGAGAGGGAAGAGCCTCGCCAATGCGCGGTTGGATCTCGCGAAATTATGGTTATAAGACGCCCGCCCTGTCTTTCTCATTTGAAACGAAAAGCCATGTGCCGGTGACGTTCATCAGCGAATGGCGCCTCCCTCTTTAAACGTTCGATTTAAAACTTTCGACCGCTTATGCACATCCTTCTGATCCACCAATCCTTTGCGGCCCTGGACGAACCCGGCGGCACGCGCCACCATGAGCTGGCGCGATACCTGGCGGAGCAAGGGAACCGGGTGACGGTGATAGCCAGCCCGGTTAGCTATCTGACCGGCGCAGCACGGGGGCAGCGGATGGCGTGGGTAAAACGCAAGGATGGCGGCCCCGGAGTAGCCGTTTTGCGTGCTTATACCTATCCCGCCCTCCATCGCAGCTTCGTGCATCGGGTGATCAGTTTTTTCAGCTTTATGGTCTCATCATTTTTAGTCGGGCTGCGGGTGAGAGAGGTCGACCTGGTCTGGGGAACCTCCCCGCCCATTTTCCAGGGATTGACAGCCTGGGCTGTAGCGCGGTTTAAGGGCGCGCCGTTCCTGTTTGAGGTACGTGATCTTTGGCCAGCTTTCGCGGTAGCGGTGGGCATTCTGCGCCAGCCTGCCCTGATCCGGGCGTCCGAGTGGCTAGAAAGATTCCTTTACCGCCATGCCGACCAGGTGATGGTTAATTCTCCCGGATTCATCGAACACGTTAGATCAAGAGGAGCGCGCCGCGTAGAACTGGTTCCGAACGGCGCAGATGCCAGCATGTTCACTCCGCAGGCAGGCGGCGAGCAGATTCGCCAGGAGCTCGGGCTGGGTCCAACAGGACCTGAAGGAATATTTCTTGCACTTTATGCGGGCGCCCACGGATTGTCCAATGACCTGGGCATTCTGCTGGAAGCTGCCGAGAAATTGCAAGACTGCAAAGGGATCCGGATTGCGTTATTAGGCGACGGAAAAGAAAAATCAGCTCTCCTGGCGAGGGCAGAAGAGATGCGGCTACCAAACGTAGATTTTCTCCCGCCAATCCCAAAAACCGAGATGCCCGAGGCGCTGGCAGCGGCGGATGCCTGTATTGCCATCCTGAAACCGATCCCCTTATATGCCACGGTTTACCCGAATAAGGTGTTCGATTACATGGCAGCTGCGCGCCCGGTCGTCCTTGCGATGGAAGGCGTCATCCGGGAAGTTATCGAAAAGGCCGGCGCCGGGATCAGTATACCCGCAGGAGACGCCGAGGCGCTGGCGGATGCCATCCGATGGCTGGCGGAAAACCGGAAAGAAGGTAGACAAATGGGACGGCGCGGCCGCCAGTTTGTGGAAGCTCATTTCGACCGTCCCATCATTGCGGGCAAGCTGGCAAGGTTGATGGAGACTCTCGTAAATAAGGTATAATCGCCCCGTGGGAAAAAAAGGCTCCGCTGAGGATCTCTCTGTTGAAGAACTGCGCCGGCTGCTGGTCGAAAAGCGAAGAGCATCCCGCCAAGAGCGCTTGGAGCGGTTCCGGCGCACCGGCCGGGTAGTTACGGTTTCGCCCGATATTGAAAGTTCATCTTTAGAAGAACTTCGGTCGGGTTCCATCGTCGAAGAGGAAGCCCAGACTCAGGTACTCGCCCGCAGCCGAAGCAAGCAGCTATTCGATGGCCTGCTGCTATCTGTGGAAATCCTGGCGGTCCTCGGCATTCTGTTTGTCCTTTTCAACGGCGTCAGCCTGATCCGTGAGCTTAACCAGGAAGTTGCCTCCGCCCTGGAGCAACCCACTCTGACACCCACGCCGTTGATCATGGCAGTCGTGCTGCCCTCCGGACACACCCCGCCCAATTCACCCGGCGGCGCCCAGCCCAACGAAGCCGAGATCCCCGAGCACCTGGGACCGCTGGTGCAATCCCTGGCGAACATCCCAATTCCTACGCCGGGACCCGAACAGGCAATCCGCATCCAAATCCCGGCCCTAAACGTGGATGCCCCGATCGTCCAAGGAGATGGTTGGGAACAATTGAAAAAGGGCGTAGGCCAGCACATTGGCACTGCCAACCCAGGCGACTCGGGCAACATGGTTCTGTCAGCTCACAACGACATCTTTGGCGAAATATTCCGGGACCTGGACCAACTTAAGAACGGCGACCAGGTGATCATCCATACCAACCAGAGGTCCTATACTTACGTTGTCTCCGGAAATAAAACCGTAGAACCCACGCAGGTTGAAGTGATGGAAGCGACCTCCCAGCCCAAACTAACTTTGATCTCGTGCTACCCATATCTGGTCGATGACCAACGTATCGTCGTATCGGCAAGACTACAAAGCGGAAATTGAGAATCCTGGCTGCTGAGAAGAGGGCTCCGAGGGAATCACCGTGGAAAAAGGGAGATGTGGGGGGGTTATGTAAAAACCCTGGTAAAATCACTACAGCAAATCGAGCAACCATTACAGGAGCATCATTTAGATGGCTAAAAGACGAAAAAGACAGATCTATACCGCGATTGGCGGACGAACCCTCCAGGAGGATTTCAGCCCTGACTATTCCTATGTGATTAAGGATTTACGCCGCATAGGCGTCCTGGCAGGCACCTTCCTGGTGATCCTGGTGGTCCTCTCTTTCTTTCTTCGATAACTCCGCACAGCGTTCAAGCATGGGGATATGAACGATAGTCGTCCACGCTGGCCTCCACTGGCCAAATTGGTGGTCAGCCTGCTGGTACTGACCCTTCTGATCTTCCTGCTGTTCCGGTTCGGCGTGGTCATACCACCGCTCATATTAGCGGTAGTCCTGGCGTATATTCTGACGCCCCTGGTAAATCGCATCCAGGAGAGGTTGAAAATCCACCGAGGGTGGGCGACGCTGTTAGCTTACCTGATCGTGGTGATTGCAGTCACCGGGTCCTTAGCAGTACTCATCCCCCCACTGGCTGCTCAACTGGCAGTACTCAACTTAGATTTGCAACTGATCATCGAAAATGCAGGGGATGTGCTAGGTGAGGAGTTCGTCATATTCGGACAGCTGATCGACGGATCCGTCCTGTTCGAGCGGATGGGGCAATCCCTCCAGGGGTTGATCGAACCCTTCATCGGCCAGTCCCTGGTCTTTCTCATCGACGTGCTGACGTCGTTCGTTTGGACCATCTTCGTGCTGGTAGTATCCTTCTACCTGATCAAGGATGGACAAGCCCTGCGCGATTGGCTAGAAAAACTGCCACCGCCTGAATACCGGGAAGATTTTGTTCGCTTGCGAGATGAAATCAACCGAATCTGGGGAAGTTTTTTCCGGGGGCAATTGACCCTGGCGTTTGTTGTGGGCGTGATATTCACCTCCATGGGTTTTATCCTCGGCTTGCCTTTCTGGCTGGCGATGGGTTTGTTAGCCGGATTGTTGGAATTCTTACCCTCAATCGGGCACGGGATCTGGCTGGCAATCGCTGCACTCCTGGCTTTCATCCTCGGGTCAAACTGGATCCCGATCCCGAATTGGGCCTTCATGCTGCTGATCATCGGATTACATCTCGTGTTCCAGCAGTTCGACCTAAATTACTTGATTCCAAGAATTATCGGTCACAGCGTGCGGCTCCCTCCGCTGGTTGTCATTTTAGGAATTGTGGCTGGGGCAGTGCTGGCCGGCGTCTTGGGAATTCCTCTGGCTGCCCCTACAATTGCGTCGGCGCGAGTCATCGGACGGTATATTTACGCCAACCTTTTCGACCTGGAACCCTTCCCGACTTCTCGAGCTTCAGCGCCCGTTCGCCAACCACGCCCACGCCTAGCGCGATCCGCCCAACAGGAAAAATAGCGAGATCACGCTGAATGGCGACGTACTCTTCTGAACCGGAACAATCTTCCCCGAGATGGGGTCCGACCACAAAATTGGTGGTCGGGCTAACGCTGGTCGCCATCATTGCTGCCCTGGTGGTGTACTTCCGCGGCATTATCGGTCCTCTCCTGCTTGCTTTCATCCTGGCCTACTTGCTCCACCCTCTGGCAGCGCGCTTGAGCCGGGCCACACGGCTGAGCTGGCGCATGTCCGTGAATATCATCTACCTCCTGCTGGTGATCGTGCTGATCGGCTTCATCGCCCTGGCAGGGCTGACCGTGGTGCAGCAGTTGCAGAGCCTTATCGAGGTAATCCGGGATTTTGTCAGGTTCGACCTGCCGGATTTATTGGAAGAATATTCCCAGCTGGAATTTACGTTGGATCCCCTTCCTTTTCAGTTCAGCTTACGCCAGTTTGACCTGCAATCGCTGACCGACCAGATCATCGGCACGTTACAGAGCACGCTGGGGCGGGTAGGATCGCTGGTCGGTTCACTGGCAGGCGGAGCTGCCACAACGCTAGGATGGGGATTGTTTACAATATTGATATCCTACTTTTTGCTGGCAGATGCCGGCCAATTCCCCAATCAGATGGTAAGCATCGAGATCCCCGGGTATGACCAGGATCTTCGCCGGCTGGGCAACGACCTGCGGAATATTTGGAATGCGTTTCTACGCGGCCAGCTGATCATCTTCATAATGGTCATCATTCTCTACACCTTGCTGCTGACGGTTTTGGATGTGCGTTTTGCCTTTGGAATCGCCCTCATGGCAGGACTGGCTCGATTTGTCCCCTATATCGGTCCGCTGATCACCTGGATCGTTTTGGGCCTGGTGACCTTACTCCAAGGATCAAACCATTTCGGATTGCCCGCCTGGCAGTTTGTCATCCTTGTCCTCGGTCTTTCCATGCTCCTTGATCAGATCTTGGACCAAATCGTGACCCCCCGCTTTTTGGGACAAACGTTGAACGTCCACCCTGCTGCGGTTCTGGTGGCCGCTATTATCATGGCCAACTTGATTGGGATCATTGGATTGGTGTTGGCAGCGCCTGTCCTGGCCACCCTAAAGCTGCTCCTGCGCTATACCATTCGAAAAATGCTCGATTTAGATCCCTGGCCGGAAACGGACCAGAATATCCAGCCCTTCCAAATGCCGGGATCCCGCACAATACAGCGAGTCCGCGAGTGGTGGCGGACATTCCGGCAAAAAACCCAGGTTAAGGATAAATAAAACAACCTCCAGTTAAATAAATTGGGAGTTTGCAGGCCTGCAAACTCCCAGCTTCCCCCAATTATTGCGATGAATCCAGCTGAAGGATTATAGCGAGAGTCGCGGCTGATTATAGAGCCGCTCTTTAATCTCGATCACCTGCCGGCGCATCCGGTCATCTCGCTCTAACAAATCGGCAATCTTATCGCAGCCATACATCACGGTAGTATGGTCTCTGCCACCCAGGGCTTCGCCAATCTGAGGAAGTGAGATGTTGGCTTCTTCCCGCAGCAAGTACATGGCGATCTGGCGAGGCAAGGCAATCTTACGGGAACGACCGCGACCAAGCATGTCATCCATTGGTACGCCAAAGGTCTCTGCTACGGTGCGAACCACATCGTCGGGATCAACATCGGTCCGCCTGGGCAAGAGATCGGCCAGAGCTGACTCAACCAGCTGCTGGGAGAGAGGCACACCGCTTAAATCGGCATAGGCAACGACCCGAGTCAGCGCGCCCTCCAGTTCACGAATGTTTGATTGGACTCGACGGGCGATGCTCTCCAGGAATTCGTGCGGCAAACGACGTCCAGCCCGTTCGGCTTTTGAACGCAAGATCGCCAGGCGCGTCTCAAAATCAGGTGGTTGAATATCTGCCGTCAGCCCCCACTCAAATCGGGAACGCAATCGTTCTTCCAGGGTGACCAACGCCTTCGGAGGGCGGTCGGAGGAGATAACCACCTGCTTATCCTGTCCATGCAATGTATTGAAGGTGTGGAAAAATTCTTCCTGGGTCGACTCCTTCCCGGCAATGAATTGAATATCATCAATCAGAAGCACATCAATACTGCGGTATTTATCGCGAAATGCCTGAGTCGTATGCGAGCGGATGGCATTAATCAAATCATTTGTGAACTCCTCGGATGAAACGTATAAGACCTGCAGGCAATTCTCAGAACAACGATTTCCGATGGCATGAAGCAAATGGGTTTTCCCCAGGCCAACTCCCCCATAAAGAAAAAGTGGGTTATAGGCTCTGGCCGGGTTTTCCGCGACAGCCAGGGAGGCGGCATGGGCAAGACGGTTGCTGGCACCGACCACAAAGTTTTCAAAAGAATATCGCGAGTTCAGGGTCCAGGAAACCACTGACCTGTTTTCCTGCAGGTTAATTTCCTCCCTAGCAAGTTCTTCTACAGCAGGAAGTTCTTCCACAGCGCGGTTATTGTCAGCGTTACGCCAAACGACAAAGCGGGTTTCAACCGAACGGTTCATGATACCAGTCAGCAAACGCTTGATCGTGCTAGACAATCGACTTTCCAGCCAATCGCGCGCGTAAGCATTCTGGACTCCGATCATAAAGGTCCCATCTTCATAGGAAATAAGTTCTGCATCTCGTACCCAGGTATCGTACGCCGCTTTTGGCATATCCATTTGTAATTGCCCCGCTGTAGCGTGCCAGGCTTGCTCTGCCTTCATGATTACACTCCTCCTCCTAGCGCATTGTGTTTCGTTTTCAGCCTTCTGGCGCAGAAAAACAACCCCTATCAACAACCACCAGAGCCAAGGCGGTTGCCACCGAAAAAACCTCCAATCCTACATCTAAGATGAACATTAATCGTCGATTGTGGATGAACCCCCTGCTAGACCACTCAAAATTGGCGACGATTGGGTGACCGGGCAGCCTGTATTCTAGCAGAAATGACAGGAAGAATGCAAGCTTTTTATCCTACGGAATCCTAAAAAAAAACAATACTTTAAGATTGATGAACTTTAAAAGACTGGCCGCGCACCAATCAATATTCCGATCATTTCTTTTCGTTTATCGCCTCCCAAGCATGGGGGACCAGTCTCCAGAGTTGCCCATATATACGCCCTGAGAATTCAAATCTTGAAACATGTTTTCCAGATTTTGCTGGATTTTAATGGAATGTTAAAAAAATCAAATCAGATAATCGGTTAAAGCTCGCGCAACCAGACTCAAAATTTGGAATCTTCGTTTTTCCTTGATTTTGATATCCCTCCTACGTGTTGTTAACGAGATTCTTGCGTTACTCCGTTAATATATTAGGGTACAAGATCTCGGAGCAACTGATCAATAGAAAATGGGCGCCCAATAATTGGGCAGAACCATCTTAGTTATCAAGAGGAGAGAATTATGGCAAAAATTATTGGTATTGACCTGGGAACAACCAATAGCGTGGTCGCGGTGATCGAAGGCGGGGAGCCAACAGTTATCCCGACCGCGGAAGGTTCCCGTTTGCTGCCTTCTGTCGTGGCGTTCAACAAGAATGGAGAACGCCTGGTTGGCCAGACAGCCAAACGACAGGCGGTGGTCAACGCTGAGAATACGATTTACTCCATCAAGCGCTTCATGGGCCGCCGTTATGACGAGGTGGAAACCGAAAGGGAGATGGTCTCCTACGAGGTGGTCCAGGGACCGGCAGGTGATGCTCGCGTCAAGGTCCCGGTGACTGGACGGGAGTACAGCCCGCAAGAGATTTCCGCCATGATCCTGTCCAAGCTCAAGACCGACTCCGAAGCCTATCTCGGTGAACAGGTCAATCAGGCAGTGATCACGGTGCCGGCTTATTTTAATGACAGCCAGCGCCAGGCAACCAAAGACGCTGGTAAAATCGCCGGACTCGAGGTCCTGCGAATCATCAACGAGCCGACAGCGGCCGCACTGGCTTACGGCCTGGACAAGAAAGAAAACGAGACTATTCTGGTATTCGACCTGGGCGGCGGTACCTTTGATGTTTCCATTCTCGACGTTGGCGAAGGCGTGATCGAGGTCAGAGCAACACATGGCGATACTCACCTGGGCGGCGACGATTGGGATGAGCGCATCGTAAACTATATCGCCGACGAGTTCCAGAAAGATAATGGAATCGACCTGCGCAGAGACCGGCAGGCCCTCCAGCGCCTGCGAGAGGCGGCCGAGAAGGCAAAGATCGAGCTGTCCAGTGTGATGGAGACGGAGATTAACCTGCCATACGTTACGGCAGATGCGTCGGGTCCGAAGCACCTGCAAATGAAACTGATCCGCTCCAAGTTTGAACAGCTTACCGAAGACCTGGTGGAACGCCTGCGCAAGCCGTTCAATGCAGCCTTGAAGGATGCAGGATTAGGCGCAGAGCAACTGGACGAGGTAGTGCTGGTTGGAGGCGCTACCCGGATGCCCATGGTGCAGGACCTGGTCCGTTCGCTCACCAATAAAGAACCGCACAAAGGCGTTAATCCGGATGAGGTCGTGGCGGTGGGTGCAGCCATCCAGGCGGGCGTTCTGGGCGGCGACGTGAAAGACGTGCTCCTGCTGGATGTCACCCCGCTCTCCTTGGGCGTTGAAACGCTCGGCGGCGTGATGACAACCTTGATTGAGCGCAACACAACAATCCCGGTTAGAAAGACCGAGACTTTCTCGACTGCAGAGGACAACCAAACAGCGGTAGACGTGCACGTGCTGCAGGGCGAGCGCCCCATGGCAGGTGATAACATGAGCCTGGGCCGCTTCCGCCTGGAAGGTATTCCGCCTGCGCCGCGCGGTGTGCCGCAGGTTGAGGTTACCTTTGACATCGATGCTAACGGCATTCTCAATGTGACGGCAAAAGACAAGGCTACCGGTAAGGAGCAGAAAGTAACCATCACGGCTTCTACAAACCTGAGCAAGGATGAGGTTGAGAAGATGGTGCAGCAGTCCCGCCAGCACGAAGCCGAAGACCGCAAGCGACGAGAACTCGCGGAAGCCCGCAATACCGCGGATAGCATCGCTTATCAGACCGAAAAGACGCTGCAAGAGCTGGGTGAGAAAGTACCCGGCAGCGAGCGGCAGAACATTGAAAGCAAGATCAAGGATCTGCGTGAAGCGATCAAGGGCGACAACACCGAGCAGATCAAACGCCAAACGGGAGAGCTGCAAAATGCCTTCCATGCCCTGAGCCAACAGCTGTATGCACAACAGCAGCAAGGAGGCGATCAGGGCGGAAACGGCCACGGACCTGGAGGGCCACACGATGAAGGCGAGGTTGTAGAGGGCGAATTCCGAGAAGCTTAACCGTATGCTGAATGAGGACCGCTCGAAAGACGCCGCCGAGGACGGTCATAAGAATGACTCAGGCGAGAGCGGGTTGCGTATCATAATTTGATGGCGGTGATCCCGCCATTTCCATCCCCCGTTATTTGGAATCTCTGGGTTCCAAATAGCGGGGTTTTCAATTTAGGCAGAAATTCTCCATTTGGAACTGCTGTAATTTAAGCCCGCGGCTTGCCCATTCAGCACAGCAGGGCTATAATCATGATCAATGAGCGCTCGTTCATCCCCTTCGGTGAGTCATTTCCTGCCGGCAGCTGTCATCCTGGCCATTTCCGGTTGGGCGGGCTTATTCTTCCTGGTCAACAACATGCTGCCTACGGTTGGTCCGCGCTGGTTGTTCTTCTTCCTGGGTGTTTTGGCGCTCACGGGCACGGTACTTCCAATCGTCGCCTTCCTGAACCGACGTTTTCAGTCCAGCCCAGCTCCTTCTTCCGGGGTGATCATCCGCCAATCGATCTGGGTTGGCGTATATGGCGCCACCATCGCCTGGCTGCAGCTGGGGCGAGCACTGACGCCAGCATTAGGGCTGCTTCTGGCGTTAGGGTTGGTTGTTATTGAATGGCTGCTGCGATTGCGCGAAAAAAGCCAATGGAATCCCTGAGAACTACCTAAAGATGTTGGTTTTGCTATACATTTGCACAATTAACTCTTAATCGATTAGATGAGCGATCTTAGTGCCCTTCCCTCCGTTGAAGAAATTCTCCAATCACATAGCGGAAAAAAATTTATCTCAGATTATGGGCGTCCTTTGACCTTGCGGGCCATTCGATCTACTCTCGATGAGGTGCGCAGACGCTATCAGGAGGGAACCCCGGTGCCTGATGAGGTTGCTTTGCTAGCACGGATGGAGGATCGGTTAGGCAGCTGGACCAGAAAGACGTTGGTGGCAGTGATCAACGCGACCGGAGTTGTCCTGCACACCAACCTGGGTAGGGCGCCGCTGAGCCGAGCAGCACTGCAAGCTATTCAGGAACTATCTCAAGGTTATGCGAACCTCGAGTACGACCTGGAGAAGGGCCAGCGAGGTTCCCGGACCGTGCATGCTGAAGATCTACTGCGGCAAATCACTGGCGCAGAGGCCGCCATGGTCGTGAACAACAACGCGTCAGCGGTCATGCTGATATTGACGGCGCTGGCCAGAAGAAAAAGCGTGCTGATCGCCCGATCGCAGCTGGTTGAGATCGGGGGAGGCTTTCGCATCCCCGATGTGATGAGACAGTCCGGGGCCCGGTTGCTGGAGGTTGGCGCCACCAACCGCGTTCACCTTTATGATTACGAACAGGCCATCGCCGAAGGACCAGTCGCTCTTGTGATGCGCGCCCATCGCTCAAACTTCCAGATCATCGGATTTACCAGCGAGCCAGATCTGGAAGAGATCGTGAGGGTAGCGCACAAGGCGAATATCCCCGTGGCGGACGATTTGGGATCCGGGTCTTTATTGGATACCGCCGTCTACGGTCTTGGGCACGAACCCATGGTGCAAGAATCCCTGGCGGAAGGAGCCGATCTGGTATGTTTTTCAGGGGACAAGCTTCTGGGCGGCCCTCAGGCAGGGGTAATCGTCGGCCGGGCAGACCTGGTCGCCAGACTCAAGAAGCATCCTCTGGCGCGCGCGATCCGGGCGGATAAACTTTGCCTGGCGGCACTGTCGGCAACGCTACTCCATTATCTCAAGGATGAAGCCGAGCAGGAGATTCCGATCTGGCGAATGATCTCCACATCGAGTGAAGAAACCCGAGAACGAGCCGAAAGTTGGAAGAGCCACCTTGGGCAGGGAGAGGTTATCTCCGGAGAATCGACAATTGGTGGAGGCAGCTTACCCGGAGAGTGTCTACCAACCTACCTCTTGGCTCTGCGGACTGCCAGCGCCAACCGGTTGCTGGCTCGCCTGCGAACAGGCACCCCACCGATCATCGGGCGCGCCCAGGAGCAGCTCGTCGTACTGGATCCGCGCACGGTATTGCCGGAGCAGGAAGAAACGCTCCTGGCGAAGCTGAGTGAAATATTAAATTGAAAGGAAGCCAACTACACTTATGAAATCCGACCTCGACCGCCTGATGAAAAGCCGGAATCTGGACGCAATATTGGTTACCGGACCGGCCCAACACAACCCGCCGATGGTTTATTTAACCGGTGGCGCCCATCTTACCGCTGGCGACCTGGTGAAAACGGTAGGTGAAGATGCGGTACTTTTCTTCTATTCGATGGAGCGCGACGAAGCTGCGAATACCGGTCTGAAAACCAAGAACCTCGACGACTATAAACTGCATGAGCTTCTCGAGCAAACTGGCGGCGACCATCTGCAGGCTACGGTACTGCGATATCAGAGAATGCTCTCCGATCTGGGACTGACCAAAGGCCGGATTGCGCTAAGTGGAAAGTCAGACGCCGGCTCAGCGCATGCCATCTTCTCCAGGCTGGAAAAAGCGCTCCCGGACATCGAGATCGTTGGCGAGCTGTCCGATTCCATCCTGCTGCAAGCCATGGCGACAAAAGATGAAGGCGAAATTGAACGCATGCGCCAGATGGGCCGAATCACCACCCAGGTGGTCGGGAAGGTGGCCGATTTTCTAACCTTTCATCAAGCAAAGAACGGGATTTTGGTTAATAAAGATGGCGCACCTTTGCGGGTGAGAGATGTAAAAAGCAAGATCAACCTCTGGCTGGCCGAGCGGGGCGCCGAAAACCCGGAAGGGACGATTTTTGCAATTGGAAGGGATGCGGGAATTCCCCACAGCAGCGGCAATCCCAACGACACGCTGCGTACAGGCGAGACGATCGTTTTCGATATCTTTCCTTGCGAAGCTGGGGGCGGTTATTTTTATGACTTCACGCGCACCTGGTGCCTGGGCTACGCTCCTGACGAGGTGCAAATGGTCTACGAGGATGTATTAGATGTTTACGGGAAAATTATGGGCGAGCTGCAGCCGGACACGCCATGCCGCATGTACCAGGAAAGCGCCTGCGATCTTTTCGAGGAGAAGGGCCACCCTACAACGAAAAGCAATCCTCAAACCGAGGTGGGATATGTCCACGGCCTGGGACATGGATTAGGCCTGCACGTTCATGAGCGCCCGTGGTTCGGCCGCACCGCTACCGAAGAGGATCGATTGTCGCCTGGCGTAGTGGTCACAATCGAACCGGGGCTCTATTATCCGGACCGCGGACTGGGGATACGCCTCGAAGATACTGTCTGGGTGCGTCCCGATCGAAAAATGGAAGTCCTGGCAGAATATCCTCTGGACCTGGTGCTTCCGATTAAAGAATCCTGACGATGAACGACGCCTCATCCATTCAAGAAGAAAACCTGCAACCGCCTGAAGCGCGTATCCTGGGCATTGAGACTTCATGTGATGAAACCGCGGCGGCTGTGGTGGAAAACGGACGGGTCATTTTGTCAAACCTGGTCGCCTCTCAAGCCGACCTGCACGCAGCATACGGCGGCGTCTTCCCAGAGGTCGCCTCGAGGCAACACATCATCACCATCCATCCGATTATCGAACAAGCGCTGCATGACGCTCACCTCACTCTGAACGATGTAGAAGCGATTGCCGTAACCCGAGGGCCTGGACTGCCTGGATCTTTGGTTGTAGGCATGAATACCGCCAAGGGGCTAGCTCTGGGCAGCGATTTGCCGATCATCGGCATAAACCACCTGGAAGCGCATATCTATTCAGCCTGGTTGTATTTCAGCGACCAGGCGCCCACTGATGTTCCGGAATTCCCCCTTCTGGCGCTAATCGTATCCGGAGGCCACACGGAGCTGGTCTTGATGAACGATCATCTGCAATACCGGCACCTGGGCAGCACGCTGGACGATGCGGCCGGCGAAGCTTTCGATAAGGTCGCCCGCCTGTTAGGCTTATCCTATCCCGGCGGACCCGCCATCGAAAAGGCCGCTGAAGAGGGCGATCCTCGTGCCTTCGATCTCCCGCGCGCCTGGCTGGAGGGTACGTGGAGCTTTTCATTCAGTGGATTAAAGACAGCTGTCCTGAGAGAAGTGCGCAAGATCGAGTCAGATGGCCTGCCCCTTCCGGTCGCCGATTTGGCAGCCAGCTTCCAGGCCGCAGTAGTCGATGTGCTGATCGGAAAGACGCTTGCGGCGGCGAGGGAATTCAAAGCTAAGGAAATTTTGATTGCGGGGGGCGTCTCGGCGAACAGGGCTCTGCGCCAGGCAATCCCAGAACAAGCAGAGTTGCCCGTACATATCCCCCCGATTTCGCTTTGCACCGATAATGCGGCCATGGTAGCAGGAGCGGGCTATTATCGCTTCATTCATGGCCAGCGAGATGATCTTGACATGGATGTGCTGCCGAACTGGCCGCTTTCCCAGCTTTAAAACCAAACCGCCCTTGGGGTGGCTCTTTTCCCCATCGGGCGGTTTTGAGTGAGGAGAATGCAATTATCATTATATCCAAACACCTGAAATGAGCATGAAGAGAACTTAAAAATTTGGTGAGAATTTTGGTCAATCCAAAACGGACTGAATTTCAGACAGCGAAATGGGTCCCGGCCGGAGAATGACCGGCTGCGGCTGGGTACAATCCACTACGGTAGAAGGGATACCGCCGGGTGTGCGCCCTCCATCAATCACCAGATGGATACGACCGCCGAGCTGCCCCAACACCTCCTGCGCGGTATTGGTATTTTCATGACCGGACAAATTTGCGGAAGTGACGGCGAGGGGACCAGCCATGCGTAATAGATTCAAAGCCACCGGATGGTCTGGGAGCCGAACGCCAATGGCTGGGGTTGAAGAGAGCGCTTCCGGCAATTCGGGGTTCCGGGGCACGATCAGGGTGAGGGGGCCAGGCCAAAAGCGGTCTGCCAGGCGCAGGGCAGTCTGGCCGGGAGACCGGGCGATTTGATCCAACTGAGAGATCGTTCCAATCAATACAGCAATCGCCCGAGCACTGTTCCGGCCCTTAATGCTGTAAAGGCGCTCGATGTATTCCTGAAAAAAAGGCAGGGCAGCCAAACCATAAACTGTATCGGTGGGGAATGCAACCGTCCCACCATTATTGAGGATATCGACCGCGTGTCGAAGGGCGACGGGATAATCCGCACTCAAAACTTCAGTTTTCATGAAAGAAAATCTGTAAGGGGAAAGCTAGGCGGGATATCATTTGGACAATATTATAAAGGAACATTGCTTTGAGTAGTCACGAATCTCGGAAGTACTCGTGAGAATCCCCCCCAGCCCCCCTTGATAAGGGGGGAGCAGAATCCCAGGCCCTTGATAAGGGAGGAGAAGAAGCCCCAGGCCCCTTGAGAAGGAGGGAGAAGAATCGGCCTGAGCGACGCTCTCTGTCGCCCCTCCCTTTGAGAAGGGTAGGAGAAGAATCCCAGGCCCCTGATAAGGGGGGGAGACGGCCTTCTCGCAGTGTTGAAGTGAGAACTGCTGTCACAAACCTTCTCGGTCGCTAGCAACGGCTGCATAAGGGCTGCTAAGAAGCAGCTATGCAGCTGAGAAGGTCAGAGGCGATTCAACGTCCAGATGATTTGCAGGCCATCCAGAGTCAACCAGGGAGCGATGACATCGATTACGCTGGTCTCATTCGCAATCAGTTGCCCCAGCCCGCCGGTAGCGATGACTTTCATCTGCGGTCCAAGCTCCGTACGGAAACGGGCTACCATGCCTTCTACCAGTGCCACATAACCAAACAGCATTCCTGACTGCATGGCATGGACCGTATTACGACCGATGGCTGCCGGTGGACGCTGCAGATCGACCCTGGGCAATTTGGCAGTGCGCATGAACAACGCCTCCGCCGCAATGCCAATTCCCGGAGCGATGGCCCCGCCGAGATAATCCCCCTCCTCGGAAATCGCGTCAAAAGTCGTCGCCGTTCCAAAATCCACCACGCAGGCAGGCGTGCTATACAATCGCTGCACTGCGGCGGCATCCACAATGCGGTCAGCTCCCACGGCGCGCGGGTCTTCATAGCGGATGCGAACGCCGGTTTTCACCCCTGTATCCACCACCAGTGGATCTAATCCCATATACTGGCGGCAAGCCTCAACGATCGTACCCGTCAGGGGCGGCACCACGGAAGCCAGGCATATCCCGGTGAGATCCTTGGCGGAATGCCCGACATAGGAGAGCATTCCGTGGAACTGCAAGCCGTATTCATCCGGCATGCGCTCATGGTTGGTAGCCAGGCGCCAGCGCGGACCCAATTCTTCCCCGGCATACAGGCCCAGGGTAATGTTGGTGTTGCCAATATCTATTGCAAGTAGCATAATGGAGCCATCCTATTCTGTTTGCCCTATTCTCCGAGCAAAATGTTGTCGATCAGGCGGGTATCGCCGACAAACACTGCCATGGAGAGCAACGCCCGGCTCAGCGGACCCTGAAGTTCTTCCAAGGTATCGGGATCGGCGCAGGAAACGTACTGCAAGCGCGCCAGCGGCTCCTGGTTGATCGTTTCAGCCAGGATGCGACGTAGACTATCCGCTTGCCTTTCACCGACCTCAAAAGCCGCCTGAGCGGCGCACAAAGCCCGATAGAGCACGGTTGCGGCCCTGCGTTCGGCGGGGTCGAGGTACTTATTCCGGCTGGACATCGCCAGACCGTCGGGCTCACGAATAATCGGGCACACGACGATTTCGATGGGGAAATTTAGATCGCGGACCAACCGGTGTACAACGATGGCTTGCTGCGCGTCTTTTTGACCAAAAAAGGCTTTTTGCGGCTGTACCGCAATGAACAGTTTGGTCACGACCGTGGTGACCCCGCGGAAATGCGATGGGCGGTACTTGCCTTCTAGCGGTTTTGTGATCGCTTCAACGGTTACCCAGGTCAGGTAGCCCGGCGGATATATCTCCTGCGCGTACGGCGTCCAGACCAAATCGACCCCTGCTTCATCGAGCAGGCGCAGGTCCCGATCCATATCGCGAGGATAGGCATCCAGATCCTCGCCGGGTCCAAATTGGGTAGGATTGACAAAGATACTCACCGCAACGCTGCTGCAATCCTGGCGCGCGCGGCGAACCATGGAAAGATGACCTTCATGCAGATAACCCATGGTGGGGACCAGTCCAAGCGGGCTAGCGAGGCTCTCTCGAGCGGTCCAGAGTTCAGCTAGGCTTGTGACGACTTTCATTGCGACGATGGGTGGGCGGCTGCTTTAACCAGCCGCCACAAGGTCCGATTGACCGGCGTGGGCACATTGGCTTCCTCACCAGTTTTGACGATAGCGCCTGAAATGGCCTCAATTTCCGTAGGCGCTCCCCGCTTGATATCGCTCAGCATTGACGAGGTGTTGGCGTGGGTACGCTCGGCAACCGTCTCGGCTGCCAGGACAGGATCAGCATACGGCAGAACAACTCCGCGAGCGTGGGCGACCGAGGCGGCTTCCCGGGCAGTAGTACCTAACAGAGCACGCGCCGATGGGCGATTTAACAGCTCCCCATTCTGAACCCGCAGAAGCGCCGTAAGGGGATTGATGGCTGCATTGATCACCAACTTCCCCCATACCAGGGAATCGGTATCGGCGACGATTTCGATCTTGAAACCGGCCTGATCGAGCATCTCTGCCAGGGGCTCAATGCGCGGATGCATGCCCAGGCTAACCGAGCCATCGCCCACCGGCCGGACGCGGCCGGGTTCGACAAGGGTTGCCCCAGTGGTGGTGACCCCTAATGCAACCCGTTCCGGTCCTAAAGCCTCTATCAGGGTCTCGCGGTTGCCAAAACCATTCTGAAGGGTGAGCGCCAATCCCTCCCGAGGGAGACACTCAGCCAGCTGCCGGGCAGCGCGTTCCGTCTGCCACGACTTGACCAGAACGAGCGCCAGCCGGAACCCGGAACAATCTCTGGGATGTTCGACGACGGTGACCGGATAGACTGCGTCCTTGCCATTATTTCCGGCAAGGCGAACGCCAGATTGGCGCAGCGCTTGAAGACCGGCTTGCCAGCTGCCCAAGAGGGTAACCGCGACCCCTGAATGCGCCAGGCGGGCGGCAAAGAGACTGGCCATGGCCCCGGAACCGACGATGAGGATTGAGTCGTTCATCATTCACTCCTTAACCCAGTATCTTCCCGGTTGCGGCGATGAAGGCGCGTCGCCAGCGACGCACCATCGCTCGGAGCAACCGGGAAGATATCAATGAGGGCATCCCATTCCTCATCCGGCATGTCGATGGTGTGTTCGGGAGCCGGGAAGTCCCCGCTGATCACATCAGCGATATATTCTTCAAAAGCCCGGCCGATCTCGGCGTGCAAATTTGCATATTTGCGCACGAACTTGGGCGTGAAGCGGTCAAAAAGACCGAGCAGATCATGCGTAACCAGCACCTGCCCGTCACAACCTGCCCCAGCACCGATGCCGATCGTTGGGACTTCGAGGCGCCGGCTGACGAGCTCAGCCAGGCGAGCCGGCACGGCCTCCAAGACGATGCTGAAACAACCCGCCTCCTGCAACTCAAGAGCGTCCTCGAGGAGCCGGCGAGCAGCAGGCAAGGTGCGCCCCTGGGCGCGAAAACCGCCCAGCTGGTGGACACTCTGGGGCGTCAGACCCAGGTGACCCATTACGGGGATGCCGGCGCCCACAATGGCCCGGACGGCGTCAACGCGTTCCCGGCCGCCTTCTAACTTAACGGCATCCATGCCGGCTTGCTGGAGAAAACGCCCGGCATTGCGAACCGCATCGGAAACGGAGGCCTGATATGACATAAAGGGCATATCGCCGATCAAGAGGGGATAACGGGCACCACGGGCGACTGCCCGGCAATGATGGAGCATATCGTCCATGGTTACCGGCAGGGTGTTCTCGTAGCCCAGCACCACCATGCCGAGAGAATCGCCGACCAGAATCGAATCGATCCCGGCCCGATCCATGGCGTAAGCGGTGGGATAATCATAAGCCGTCAGCATGGTGATGGGTTCACCAGCCTGCTTCTTCTGGCGAAACGCCAGCGTGGTAACTTTTTTACGTTCGGTGGAAGAAATAGATGAAGTTGCGGACACGGTACCCTCCTTTGGGAACTGGTAGGGTCCGGAGATTTAAGATTGGATCAGGCGCCAATCCCAAATCCTGGACGATTAAAATTGAGTTGGTATTATCGGGCCGTCTCGATCCGGGAGGTTTCGAGCGGCGGTAAGGTAATTATCTCTAAAATTGGCAAATCTGGCAAGGGCGGAAGAGGGCGATTGGGCAATCAGGCAATCAGGCAATTGGGCAATGGCGATTGAAGACAATCGCTGGGGCAATTAGGGGATTAGGGGATCAGGAAATGAGGGAAGAAGGGAAGAAGGGAATAAGGTACTGGATAGTGAGAGTTGAGAATTGCGGATTGCGGGGGGCGGGATTGGGCGGTGAGGATGTAGATTGAAGGGCGGCTCGCGGCGGCTGGCCGGCGCGGGTCGGTGGCAGCCGGGGTTGCGGGCTCCCGGTTGCGGGGCAAGAGATTGCTTCGCTGCGCTCGCAATGACCCTTGCCAAGGTTTTTTCGCTGCCCTTGCAATGACCCTTGCCCAGGTTTTTACAACGGGTAGTGCATTCTCTCTAAATAATCGCCGAACTCGTGGATAAACTGCTGCTTTTGCCCGGCGGTGAAGGCTTCCCTGAAGCGCCCGATCTTACCTTTGGCGAGGTGCAGACCTTTTTGGCCGGAGCGTGAGCGATCCGGGTGATAATTATCGATGACGCAGCGCACTGCCGGCTGGCTGGCGTCCAACTTTAAAAATGAAAGCAGGCGGTCGACTTCTTCCTCGTAGTTTTTCAGCAGGTTTTCGTAGCGGACGTGCAGGGCCGCAGGGCACTCGAGCCAGGCTTCGGAGATACTTACATACTCTTTCATAAAATCGACGGCTTGTTCGACCGTAGTCAATCGGGCAAAGGCATTGTCGCGGTTATCCTGACGAGCGCGCTGCCCGTACTCATATGCGGAGAGCAGCGCATCGCGCGGATCCCGATAAATGTAAGTCGGCTGGATCAATCCCAACCTGAAGGAATACCCGGCAAGGGAGGTCGGCCCGGCGTGCGCTTTGATGGCAAAGGTGTGGCCCAGCACAGCGGGGACCGCGACCAGCAGCAATCGGCGAGCCGTCAAGGCGCCGATATTGAGATTGACTTCGGTCAAGATGTTTTGCAGGCGAAAACGCTGGCGGATCAGGCGCGCGTCGGAAAAGCCAGCCGCCAGTAAAAGATCGTGCGTCAGGTTGTAATACCAACCTGAGCCAGCCCGCGGCATGCCCACAGATAAAACGATTCTTCCGGTCATCTAGTACCTTGCTAATGAGATTCTCGCTTTTCGAGCGAGAACATTCTCGGGTGAAGAGGAACCGCGAAGGAGCAAAGAACGCGAAGGTTCGCGAAGGATCATTAATAAAGGTTTAGGCATCTTTGCGCGCCTTGCGGTTTGGGGATTCACTCTGGCCTATCCGGGGCAGAGGATGCAGCCTTTTGCTTAATCATGGCTTCTTTCTCGGCGGGGGATAGGAAGGCGATCTGCAGAGCATTTCTTTGGGACTGGCAGATCTGCTCATCACTGAGACCGGCGGCAGGGGCGGCCACTTCATATTCGTAATTCAGGTCGATGCCGCTGATGGCCGGATCATCCGAATTGAGCGTGGCGAGCAGGCCGAGCTCGAGAAACTGGCGCATTGGATGGCTGGCATAATCTCGGACGGTGCTGGTCTGCACATTGCTGGTCAGGTTGGCTTCGATGCCGATGGCGTGCTCGGCCATGTAGCCCAACAAGGAAGGATCGGCGACGGCGTGAACGGCATGCCCAATACGAGAAGCTCCCAGGTCCCGAATGGCCTGCCAGATGCTTTCAGGACCGGCGGACTCGCCGGCGTGCACGGTTACCCTTAATCCAGCTTCGCGCGCCCGGCGAAAATGCTCCAGGAATAATTCACCCGGAAAATTGGCTTCATCGCCGGCGAGATCCAGAGCAACCAGGTGACTCGAGTGCCGAAGCAGCGCCTCTAACTCCTTACTGGCTACGTCCGGACCATAGGTGCGGCTGAGGATGCCGATCAGGTTTACTTTCAGCCCGGAATCCTGAATTCCATCCGAGACGCCTTCGATAACGGCCGCGACCACTTCTTCGGGATCGAGGCCGTGCGCTTCGGCCATGAACCAGGGGCTGAAGCGTAATTCGAGGTAATCCAGGCCTTCCCGGCGGGCATCCCGGACAGTTTCATAAGCGATGCGCCGGCAGGCTGCATAATCGGCAAGAACACCAACCACCCATTCAAATTTGGCGATGAACGCCATTACCCCGGGTTGGGGCTCCATAACCCGCACGTAGGGGCGCAACCCTTCCAGATCCCAGGCGGGCAGGGGCAGATTGTGCCGGCGGCCGAGGTCGAGAATGGTCTCGAGGCGAACACAACCTTCCAGATGGCGGTGCAGATCAATTAGAGGATAAGCAGGATCGGTCACGACTCATATTATAATTGGGCAGGGAGAAATATCCAGCTTTTCAGTAAGACGCCGCCGGGGACGGCGGCTGGAGCGTACTTTTTTCCAGTAAGACGCCGCCGGGGACGGCGGCTGGAGCGTACTTTTTTTCCAAGAAGACGCCGCCGAGGACGGCGGCTGGAGCGTAGTTTCAGTGAGCAACACGGAACAGGAAGACTATCCAGAGAGAGGAGAAACAAAAAAAATGAAAGGTATTTTTAGCTTCATGAAGGGATTGATCTGGGGCGGCGTGGCCGGCGCGGCGGCGGCATTGTTGTTTGCACCGGCCTCCGGTGAAGAAACGCAAATGCGATTGCGCCAGCGCGCTGAAAACATGCGTGAGGAGGTCAACCAGGCCGCCGCCGCCCGCCGGGCAGAATTGGAACAGCAGCTGGCAATGTTAAGATCTAAAGAATCTTAAGTCAGGGAGAGAGCGTTCGGAAACTACCGTTCGTGTTTCGCGAACGCTATCCGCCCGGCGCTGTAAGACGCCGGGCTATTCTTATGAAACCCATGGGGGCTGTGATTTGAGGCCGTCAGGGCTTCGCGCCCTGGTATGGGCGGGTCTTCACCTGGTCAGCAATGGATCTGAGCCAATTGGGCTGCCTGTTTGCGAAGGTTATATGCCTGGACAGACCCGCCCCTACTTGAGCACCGGACGTTTGGGCGGTTTCAGAGCACTTTCACGGAGAGAGACTAAAGCGGTAGGGGGCTTTCTGGCGGGTAAAGCGGGTCGTCCCGGTGACGACCAGGATCGCTTCATCAACATCCTCCCCAATCTCTATCGATACATCTGCGGTGTTGTCAGCAGCCAGGGAAATATCCTCGATGGTTGTCGTCCCGCTTCCACGGGATATCAGCGCCAGGCGATAGCGCTGCGGAAGCAGGTTTTGGATGCGCACCCAACCCTGGGCCTCCCAGCCGGCATCTCCATTTTCAAAATCGGCAAAATAGCCAACTTCAGGCACAGAGACGTCATCCAGGAGAAAGCCTTCGCCATTCACGGCGGCATCGGTCACATACTCAAAACGGATTTGCAGCTGCTGACCGGCAAACTGCGAGAGGTCCACGCTCTCCTGGATCCAACCGCCGCTGGAACCATTGTATCCCCAGCCATAGCTGTTCCCGGATGGATCTTCCGCCGTTCCAGATGGGGTGGTTATGATCTGCCAGTCCTCGCCATCCAAAGAATATTCAAGGTAAAGATAGTCATAATCCTCTTCCAGATCGTACCAGGTCCAATAAGTCAGGGTAAGCGGACCTTCATGACCGCGGAAGTCGAACGTCCGGGTGAGGATCATATCCGATTCATCCCCCCGGTTCGACCAAAAGGCATATTCCCCGGAATAAGGATCCTGCGGAACGACCGGAACCTGGATGGTGCCCTCGAAATGCAGGTTGTACTCGCCGGAACAGGTGATGTTGATGTAATCGACGCCATACTGATGCACGTCGCGGGTAATTTCGTCTTGAGGGCAGCGCCGGACAGTTTCCGTCTCACCGGCTTGAGGGGCATCCGGATAGTTGTGGTAAAAATATCGCCCGTCAGCAATGGATGGATCCTGCAAAAAAGAAGCCAGCAGCCAGTCCATAAAAACATCATCGGCAGTTAGCGGTTCACCGGTGGCGGGGTGGCGCTCGCCGAGTTCGATCAGGACTTCATCGATGCTGGTCATACCGTTTTCCGGGTGAGCGACCAACTCCTGGGTTGCTTCATCGCCAAAGCGATCCAAAAAATAGGTTAAAAACAGGAAGGCTGCGCCATAGTGGGCAGGCGTTTGACCTGGATCGGTAGGCCAATCGTTTAGCTGGATGTCCGGGTCCTGGACGTAGGCAAAATCAAAGCCACCGCCAGAATAACCGTTCAAGAAGGAAGCCAATTCCGAGAAACCTTCATTCATCCAGGTCTGTTCGTTGCGATCGCGGTACCAGTGGATCATGTGCTGAAATTCGTGCGCCAAAACACCGTAGGTATATTCAGATCCGAGGTCCACGTTATCGGCATTGAGCAAAAACATCTCATGCGCATTGGAGTATTCGTGCGCCAGAGGATGGTATTCGTCTGCAGAAGAGAAATAACCGGCTAAAGATTCTCCGAGACCGCCGGCGTAAAGAATATACAGGTGCGGGTCCCCGTCGACGCCAGGAGACCATTCGCTGCCGAAAAACTCCCGATTGGTGGGGTAAATTTGCTCCTCGAAGGTCTCGGCCAGCGCTTGAAGCTCCTCTTGATCATAGGAGACTTCATCTTGAACCCAAAAATAGACGTGCTCGGTGACGAAGCGCAGGGTGGCCTGGAGGCGGAAATTCTCGTTCGTATTGACATTGGTCGCCCAAAAAGAATCGCGGGCTCCGACAGACAGAGGGACTCCTGAGAAGGGAACGGTCCGCGGGACGTTCTCTTCACCCTCCAGCCGGCGGGCCAGATCAGATAAATCGTTGACCGGAACCACCGTATCTTCCAGGACTCGCAGGGTCTCGGCAGATACGATGACTTCCAGGCCGGAGCTGCCCGTTTCGGAAGTCGGCTGGGGCGCCGGACGGATGACCTGAGGCGTGGGGGTGGGAGCAGAGAGCACGGAAGGCTGGCCAGCCCTTTCGGGGACAGCGCGTAGAAAATAAAACAGGCCTCCGCCAATGCCGAGCGCCAACAGGCCCAAACAGCACAGGGCGAACACCCCAATTACCGCTGGAATTACCCAGGAACGTTTCATTGGCTTATGGTTGAAAGTTTGAGGTTGAAGGTTTAAAGTTCGGTTCGCTCATTTTTGAAGGCACCTCGATCACCTAAGCAGACGCAGATATGGGGATATGGATTTTCCTGCTATTGTACTCGAGACGGTGAGGGGAAGACGGGGGACCGGAGACGGGGTAAATATTCGTTTTTCGTTTGAGGAACGAATGATCGGAGATTGAAGATTTAAGATTGAAAATTGAAGGTTGGCGGTCGATGAGCCGGTATTCGTTTTTCGTTATTCGAATTAATTTTTGTCGAGGAACGAATGGGGAGAGCTGGGGAGCTGGGGAGCAAGGGTGCCAGGGAGCTAGGGGGCGGCGGTGAAGGGAGGTTCGTTTGGCGAACGGGTTGCAGGTTGAAGGTTGAAAATTGAAGGTTGGTGCTCGGCGTGGGATTCGTTTTTCGTTTTATTTTTTTCTCGGTAACGAAGAACACGGATTACTCGGATGAGGCGGATTGTTGTGAACGTTGAAGGTTGGTTCGTTTTTCGAATTATTTTTTTTCTGGGTAACGAATGGTGGTCGGATTCGTATTTCGAATTATTTTTTTTCGGGGAAACGAATGGGTGGGCGGTTGAAGGTTGAATGTTGGAAGCTTGAAGGTTGGTGGTTACCCTGTTGCGGGCCGGTCATGTTAATGACGCTACAGCCGCCGTCCTCGGCGGCGCTGTGACTTGGATTTGGGCAGCGATCGAGAAATGGAACACTCCCGTTAAGTTCATTTTATCACAAATGGCGTTGGACTATAGGGTTTTGGAGCTTACAGTACTGTTAGGAAAGGGGATTTCTAGCAAAGGTTCCCAT
>Ga0209640_10000682_pt1 | contig 26914 bp, 26 predicted proteins | sample RifCSP10_1_FD_184018 | JGI IMG/M metagenome (GOLD analysis project Ga0209640, IMG submission 184018) | Soil microbial communities from Rifle, Colorado - Rifle CSP2_sed 10_1 (SPAdes) (version 2) | ecosystem: Environmental > Terrestrial > Deep subsurface > Rock core/Sediment | place: Rifle... | reverse complement strand
GGTTTGATCATGTATGTAAAGGGCGTCGGTCCACGTGAGGAGAAGCCCGCCAGGATATCGGCGTTGCCGGTCATGAACTCTTCTGGGCTTGTGCCGTCGATCGCGACTGTGCCGGAAGGCTTAATGGCGTTACCATCGTCTTTCCCGAGCATGGCTGCCGGAATCGCCGGGAACGGCTCGGTGCCGTCATGCCCCATGGCGCTCGGATCGCCAGCTACATTGTTCACCACGAGCACGCCGATTGCGCCGGCGTTCTCCGCATTGCGGATCTTGGTGGTGAAGGTGCAGACGCCCCGGTCAATCAGGGCAACCATTCCGGTTAGATCTTCCGTGATGGCGCTGCATCCATTCGCCGGAGTGGTCACTGTGTAAGGGGCAGTGACCGCGCCAAAGTTGTCAAAATCGCCGAGCGCCGCGCCGAAAGTATTGGAACCAACGGTCACGGGTATGCCCACAAAGTGCGGGTTGGTGCTGGCGCCGGCCGTGAGCGCACCTGCGGCGCTGCCCGGCGATTCAACGGTGGCATCTCCTGGTCCCGAGTTGCCGGCTGCCACCGCCACGACCAGACCGGCATCCACGGTAGCGTTCACGGCCTCTGCCAGGAAGTCGTGCGGTCCCTGGACGGTGCCTCCAAGGCTCATGTTGACGACGTGCATACCATCGGTGATCGTATCTTCCAGCGCCGCGGCGATGTCATGACTGAAAGCCGAGCCGCCGAAGGCTATAAAGCCGGCGCCGAAGCCGGGGAAAACGTTATAGTCGCCAAGTAAGGCCCGCGGCGCGATGCCGCTCATGTCGCTAATGACCACATCGGTGCCGGCCACCGTCCCGCTGGTCCCGTGATTGCCCGCCGCTGTGCCGGAAACGTGGGTGCCATGGTCGAAGACGATCAGCTCAGCGCCAGCCGGAGCGGCAACGCCGGAGGCGTAGACCCGGCAGACAATCACCTTATTGCTGGTGTTGTCGCTGGCCGGCTTGCTCCACGGCGCGCAGGCATCAGTTTGATCGGTCCCAGCGTAACCCTCATCGCTCAGGAAGGAGTTGCTCAGGTCGATACCGGTATCGATGATGCCGATCTTGATCCCCACACCGGCATTACCAGGTCCGCCCACCAAGCCCCAGAACTCCGTTGCTCCAATCAAGCCGGGGCTCACGTTCATCGCCGGCCGGTACAAAGCGCTGAAGCCGGCCCGCCCGACACCGGGACCACCCTGGAGCGGTTGCGGGCGCTCGCCGTTCAAGCGGATAGCAAGCCCATTCAACACAACGGAGAATTCCCGCACGACCTCTGCGCGAGGCGCGTTGCGGGCCAGCCAGCTGCGGTAGTTGGCATGTTCATTTTCGAGGTGCTTGAGATAAGCCTGAGCGGCCTGACTGTTCGGGTCGAATCTTTTACCCCGTTCGGGCTTGGTTCGTCCCAGCCCCGGGATGCCGCCCTCATAGCTTGCAGCTGGCGGGTTCTTAAAGGTTACAATGAGATATTCGGATTGGGACTGACCGAGTTCTCGTGCCTCGGTAAAATCGCGTCTTGGCCTTCCTTCAAGCGCGAATACTGTTCCAACCATTAACGCTGCGACTAGAAGCACAGCGAAGATCAGCGTCAACCTTCCGTGATTCATCATTACCTCCTCGTTAGCGTATTAACTTGACTTGCCCTTTGGTTTTGGAAATTCGAACGGACTTTTTGCCGACTGCTACTCGCTGTTCCTGCCAGAACCACCTCCTATAGTTAAAAAGGTTTTCGCATTGAAGCAGCGTTTGACGGTCAGTTCGATCAAACCCACCACAAAATTACCCCCATTTTAGATCTCTTTTGTCAATTAGACGTTAATTTTACCCTACTTTTCCTTCAGTGTCACCCCCCATTAGTACCAGATTCTTTGCTCCTGCGCGCTTTTCGCGTAAATCCTGGTTTATCGGAAATACCTCTCCCGCCGCATCTTGCGGATTACAAACCGGGTACCATACGTTTCCTCGTCCACCGAGGCCACCTTATTATCTACCAAATCGGTCCGCAATCCGGCCGCCTGCATCTGCTCCCAGGTGTAATCGATGCTCCACTTCGCTGCAAATTTCTTCTTCGGCATGACCGCCCAGACGGCGCCTTCCGGCACGATGCGGTTCTGAAGATCCTTGAACTTCTCTACCAACCCGTCCAACCTGCTCGGCCAGAAGATGATCACCTCGCATAGCTCCTCCAGCAGGCCTTCCGCTAACAAAACGCCCGGCGGCAGCTCCGGGCGCAAATATTCCACCATCCCGGCTGGCGCCTCGACCAGAGCCACCCGGTCCCCCGGCTCAATCCCCAATTTCTTCGCTAACTCTGTAGACATCCATAAGGTCCCACCGCCGAACATTCCTCCACTGCGAAGCATCCCCCTTTTTGACCAGCTAGAGAGACTGCTTCGTCGCCAAGAACGCTCCTCGCAGTGACATTTTTCGAGCCTGCATACACACTATTTCTGGCCAAGGCCACGTTTTTCTGGCGTTTTCGAACAGCGTCAGTTTAAAAAAATCCGCGTTTATCCGCATTTGATCCGCGGCATCCGCGTTCCATTCCTACTCCCCACTGCCATTAACCCCTGCAAACAAATCCCGCTCCCGCAAACCCGGCTCGGCCGGCGGGTAAGCCCGCATAAAATTATCCTTGCCGGCGGCCAAGCGGAAGGCCCAGCGCAGCGGCCCGCGCGATAAGCTCGGCCCTCCCTGGCTGGCATGGCACTCGGAGGCCGCGATCTTGCGCTCCTGCACCTCGCGGTAATCGATCCGAGCGTGCACGGGGAAGTCCTCGTTCACGACTGCGGTCAGGTCGACGTCGCCGTTGATGCCCCAACGGCGCGGGTCGACGCCGAACAACGGCATCAGCCGCACCGCCCAGCGCATGATGCGCCGGGGCATGGTATGGTAGTACAGCTTCTTGGGTTGATAGGGCGGCAGGTCGCCAGGATAAGCAAGTGAATCTCCAGCTTTGTGAAAAGCCTCCACCGTTGCTTTGTGCATAGCGATGTGGTCCGGATGGCGGTAACCACCGATCGGGTCGAAAGTCACCACCACCTGCGGGCGCAGCTTACGGATGTAGTGCACCACCTTGCCAGCCACCTCTTCCAGCGGCGCGTTGGCGAGGGCCTGCGGGTGCCGGTTATTTTCCGATCCGGCCATCCCGGAATCGCGATAATCCAGAAAATGAACGCCAGCCAATCCCAGTTTCCCAGCGGCGCAGCGCAGCTCGTTCTGGCGCAGCTCGGCGATCGAACCGTACCCCTCCAGGCGCTCCGCTTCCACCTCACCAACCTCCCCCCGCGTGGCGCACACCAGGTGCACGGCGACGCCCTGCTGGGCGTACAGTGCAAGGGTACCACCCATGCCAAAAGACTCATCATCGGGATGAGCCAATACTGCTAACAATGTGGCTCGCTTGTTATTCCTGGCAATATCTTCCATATTTTCGATTATATCTAATTTAATATTTAACCACAAAGGACTCAAAGCATCACCAAGGGATTTAATTATTCCTTTGTGTAACCTGGTGCCCTTCGTGTTAAAAACTGTTAATAAATTGGCAGACTGGGATCCACTTCCCTGGCCCAGGCGTTGATTCCGCCCTTCAAGTTCTTCATCTTGCGAAAGCCGGCGCTGGCCAGCAGCTCCAGGGCGCGGGCCGAGCGCGTGCCGGATTTGCAGAACAGCACGATCTCGTCGGCGCTGTCCAGCTCGGACATTCGGGCGGCGAACTGCCCCAGCGGGATGAGACTGGCGCCCTCGAGCCGCGATATCTGCAGCTCGTGCGGCTCGCGCACGTCGATCAGTCTGATATGCTTGCCGTCCTTGTGCAGGCGCTCGGCCAGCTCGCTGGCGGTGATATCCCAACCGCCACCGACCTCGCCCTCCTCGTGGTCATGCCCGGGTACGCCGCAGAACGCTTCATAGTCGATCAGCTCCGTAACCTCCGGCTCCGAACCACAGACCTTGCACTTCGGGTTCTTGCGCAGCTTCACGTACTCAAAGGACATGTCCAGAGCATTGTACAGCATCAAGCGCCCAATCAGCGGTTCTCCAATGCCCAGGAGCAGCTTCAAAGCCTCGGTCGCCTGCAATGTGCCGACCGTTCCGGGAAGGACGCCCAAAACGCCACCCTCGGCGCACGATGGCACCAGTCCGGGCGGCGGCGGCTCGGGGAAAAGGCAGCGGTAGCACGGGCCCCGGCGGGCGTCGAACACGCTGACCTGCCCCTCAAAGCGGAATATCGAGCCGTACACATTGGCTTTCCCCAGCAGCACACTGACGTCGTTTACCAGGTAGCGGGTGGGGAAGTTATCCGTCCCGTCGACCAGTATGTCGTAATCCTCGGCGATGCGCATGGCGTTCTCGGAGGTGAAGGGCTCATTGTAGACATCGACAGTGATATCGGGGTTGATGTCCAGCACGCGCTGGCGGGCCGACTCAACCTTTTGCGTGCCCAATGCAGAAGTGCCGTGGATCACCTGGCGCTGCAGGTTGGAAAAATCGACCACGTCGTAATCGACCAGGCCAATGCGACCCACCCCGGCTGCTGCCAGGTACATCGCCACCGGCGAGCCCAGTCCACCCGTGCCGATCACCAGCACTGAGGCCGCTTTGAGCTTACGCTGGCCTTCCAGGCCCACCTCAGGGATGAGCAGATGGCGCGAATAACGTAATATTTCTGAATGTGAAAGATTAGGGTACATAAGCAATCTATTTTCCTGTTATTTTCTACCCGCCTGCCACGCTGGGGACCAGCATGAGGCGATCGTCTTCTTGCAAAACCGTTTCCAGGCCGCCCAGGTCCCGGACATTCTCTTCATTCAAGAACAGGTTAACGAAAGCGCGCAGTTCGCCGTCTCCATTTAGCAGGTGGGGGCGCAGCTCGGGATAGCGCTCGATGAAATTTTCGATCACCTCACCGACGTTCTTCCCGTGCACCTGGACTTCTTTTTCTCCCTCGGTATAGGTCCTTAAGGGAGTCGGTACTCTTATCGTTGGCATTTTTTATCGGCCTTTTTTTAACACCAAGGACACAAAGTTTCACAAAGGTACACTAAGAATTTCCCTTGGTGTTCCTTGGTGTCCTTTGTGTTAAGATTGAATCATTCCAACCGCGATTCTAACATCCCGCTCGCTCGACCACTACCTCGCATGTGGACGCCTGGGTGATCTCCACAGGCCCGGCCATGCTGAAAGGCTGCATGAAGTTGCGCACGTTATCTTCGCTTTCAGATTCGACGATCAGCACGAAGGTGTGCAGGCCGTCCAATACGGCGTCGCCATGGAGGTCCACACCGTACTTGAGGGCGTTCTGCGGGCTGATATGGGTCAGCAGCATGGCGCCCATTTCCGGGTCCTTCGCCGGGCAAGTATCTGCATCATGTTGGTGTTGTACAAAATAGAGCGTCATCGTTTCTTCTCCTTTAGTGTTTAAGATTGTAAATTGAAGATTTAAGACTTTATTTCAAAGGTTTTATGTTGATGAGAAATCACTGATCATCAATTACTTCAATAATCTCTTCCTCAAATGCGCCGCGATCCTCCTGCAAGCGCCAGGCCCGGCTTTCCACAGCCCGGCCAGCGAAAACGCTGGTTATTACGTAGGAAAGCCACGGCCAGGCCCATTCGCGGTCGAACTCCGAAGGCCGGTTGGGATGGTCCGGATGAGAATGAAAAACGCCGATCACTTCCAGCCCGAGCCCGTCGGCCATCTGCTCGCCGCGCAGATAATCCTGTGGGGTGATCAAGTAGCGGTTGTGGCGGGCTCCATCTTCGCGCGCATTGGCCAGTTTTACGATCGCAAGCACCCGCATGTCGTTCCCGTTGGGTTTTCCCAGCATAAGGCCGGCGCCCTCTTCTGGATAGGCGCTTTCAGCATGCGCGTGGATCTCGTCCAGGACTTCATCCTTAATTTCCAATGTCACCGGGCGGACTCCCAGAACTTTTCACTCAGGTACTTATAACCCGCATCTGCGAAAATCGTCACGATGACGCCTTCCCGCAGGCCGGCGGCGATCTGCAGAGCGGCCGCTGCCGCGGCGCCCGCCGAAACGCCTACAAGCAGGCCTTCCTGCCGCGCCAGGCGCAGGGTCATTTCATAGGCTACCTCCGTTGAGATCTCCAGCGTGCGGTCCGGCAAGGAGGCGTCGAAGATGCCCGGTCTGATGGCGGTGGGCATGTGCTTCAGCCCTTCCAGGCCGTGGAAGGCAGCATCCGGCTGCACGGCGATGATCTCGATATCTGGGGAGTACTCTCGCAAGTAGCGCGCCGCGCCCACCAGCGTCCCGGAGGTGCCCAGACCGGCAACGAAATGCGTCACCCGTCCCTGGATTTGCCGGGCGATCTCCGGGCCGGTCGTCGTATAGTGCGCCTGCCAGTTGGCCGGGTTGTTGTACTGGTCGGCATAGTAATATCGCTCGGGCTGTTCTGCGGCCAGTTTCTGCGCCGCCAAAATCGCCCCATCTGAGCCTTCCAGCGCATCGGTCAGGATCAATTCGGCTCCCAGCGCCCGTAAAATGGCCAGGCGCTCAGGGCTGGCGTTGCCCGGGATGGCAAGAGTCACGGGGATATCCATTGCCGCGCCGAAGGTTGCGTAGGCGATGCCCATGTTTCCCGAAGTGGAATCCAGCAGCCGCTTGCCGCCCGCCAGCTCCCCCTGCGCCAGGGCGGTCTTCAGGATGTTCAGGGCCGGGCGATCTTTGACCGAACCGCCCGGGTTAAACCACTCTGCCTTGGCGAAAACTTCCACGCCAGGAGAGAGATTTGCTGTGATCCTGCGCAGCGGCAAAAGCGGAGTGTTGCCCACAGCAGCCTCCAACCCGGCCTGCTGTGGAGCGATCAGTTGTTTGTGGGCAAGATCGACAAACGTCATCGATGATCTCCAATTCATAGAATGCGAAACGGCCAGGAGAGAACAAAAAAGGGCGGCGAGACGTGCCTCACCATGCGATATCCTATCCGCATGCGGGGTCACAACCACCCTGCTCGTGCTCTCCTGGCCGTTAATCTGCTCGGGAACTTATCCCCGGCTTTTCTGCAACGAGGCGGTGGTTATGTACCCCGCCCCATACAGCTGCAAATAAACATTAAAACTTCTCCAAAACAAGAATATTTATGATAAATATTGTAGATATTATAAACAAAGATTCATGATTGTCAAGAGCCGATTCTTGGAGGAAATTTCCTCTTGACAATCGTGAAATATTGTATACAATTATACAAAGGTACAATAATACAATTCTACAATCATACAATTTTGGTGACAGCCAAAAATGCAAATTGAACTAGATTTCCGTTCAGGCATTCCGATCTACGTGCAAATCATGGACCAGATCAAGCATCTCATCGCCAGCGGCCCCCTGCGTCCAGGAGACCAGCTCCCTACTGTCCGGCAGTTAGCAGCCGACCTGCGGGTGAACTTCAACACGGTTGCCCGGGCATACCGCATGCTCGACGATGCCGGCATCATCTCCACCCAGCATGGGCGCGGCACGTATATCCTGGAAGAACCGGAACATGACAATGATCAGCTGCGCAAGGGGGCCTTGGAGGGCCTGACCCGCCATTATCTGGCCGAGGCGATTGGGCTTGGGTTTGCGCCTGATGAGGTTCACGAATTAGTGGAAAAATTTATCAAGATATGGAAGCAAGAAGGCGCTCCGCCGACTTCCGAAATCACATAAGCCTGCCATCATAGAAATCACAAAACGAGGTGTAACATGTCTGAAAAGAGTAAACTTCTAGAGCGTTGGACCAAGAACACTTCAGTCGAGCTCCATATCAATGGGGTTGCGGTCACTGCCGGCGTAATCGTTTTCCTGGCTGCTGCACTGGGCGCTCTCTTGATGGGAAGCGCCGGGGTTTCCAGCCTGGTGATCGGCGTTTTCGTCACGTTGATGACCTTGATTGGCGTTTACTTGCTCATGGCTTTGAAAATCGCCTCTCAATGGGAAAAAGCCGTCGTTCTGCGCCTGGGCAAGTTCCGCAGATTATCCGGACCTGGCCTGTTCTGGATCATCCCGGTCATCGATACTTTTGCCCAGTGGATCGACCATCGCGTCATGGTCACGCCCTTCAGCGCTGAGAAAACACTGACTAAGGATACCGTGCCGGTCGACGTCGATGCCGTCCTGTTTTGGATGGTGTGGGACGCCGAGAAGGCTGCCCTCGAGGTGGAGGATTACCGCATGGCAATTGCCTGGGCTGCCCAGACAGCTCTGCGCGAAATTATCGGGCAGATGAACCTGGCCGATATCCTCATTGGCAGGGCCAGGATGGACGCAGACCTGCAGGAGATCATCGATGAACGCACCACGCCGTGGGGTGTCACCGTGCAATCCGTCGAGATCAGAGACATTGTCATTCCGCAGGATTTGGAAGATGCCATGAGCCGCCAGGCGCAGGCCGAACGCGAGCGCCAGGCCCGCGTCATCCTGGGTGAGTCCGAAAAGCAGATCGCCCACTCCTTCGCCGAGGCCTCCCGCGCATACATCGACAATCCTACCGCCCTGCACCTGCGCGCTATGAACATGCTCTTCGAAGGACTCAAGGAGAAAGGCGCAATGGTCATCGTCCCCAGCAGCGCGGTGGATACTATGAACCTGGGCGGGCTGAGTGGCCTGGTTTCCCTGTCCCAGACCTCCAAGGCGCTCATCTCGGAAGAATAAGCGAAATGAAAGGAGCGCAAATGTCTACTCGTACCGTTATCGTCCTCAGCGCCATATTGATCCTGATCGCGGCGCTCGTTGGGGTCCTGTTCTATCCGCAGCTGCCCGAGCGGATGGCCTCGCACTGGAACCTGAACAACCAGGTGGATGGATATATTTCCCGTTTCTGGGGCGCCTTCTTAATGCCGCTGATCTCCCTGGGGTTGCTGGTGCTGTTCATGCTCATCCCACAAATTGACCCACTCAAGGCCAACATCGCCCAGTTCCGCGGCTACTTCAACATTTTCATCCTGCTGCTGATCGTCTTCATGGTGTACCTGCACGCCCTGACCCTGGCCTGGAACCTGGGCTATACCGGCTTCAACATGGGCTCCGCCCTGCTGCCCGCGCTGGGGCTGTTCATCTTCTTCATGGGCTTTCTGCTCGAAAAAACCAAGCGCAACTGGTTCATCGGCATCCGCACGCCCTGGACGCTGAGCAGCGACAAGGTCTGGGAGGAAACTCATCGCCTTGGAGCGACGCTGTTCAAGATTTCCGGACTCCTGGCGATCCTGGGCGCTTTCCTCCCGGAAATCGCCTTCTGGCTGATGTTCATCCCGCTGATCGGCTCCTCGCTCTTCCTGGTGGTTTACTCCTACTTGCTCTATGCTCGACGGGAAAGAACTTTCAATTAACCCAAGTTGCTACCTTGGGTAGTCGACGAAAAAGCCCATGCCGAGACCAACATCCCAACGAGGCGGTTGGTTCACTGGTCCCGATCAACCGCATCGGCTGCGGAGAGGTGTGCGTTGATCGAGCAGTCTTTGCCCCGGCGGCCTGGCAGGATGATTGACCAAACAGAGCTGCCCTTGTTTAGCGCGACCCCGTAATATTTTTATCGGAGAGCTGATGGAGAGGATCGGGGCTTATCTATCGGGAGGCGGACCGGGATCTGGACCATCACTGGGCGGGCTGATTGGAGAAAATCCGCCACTTTCACATAGGAAAAAATGTCCGCTTTCAGCAGCCCGGTAATCGTATTCTACTTCTCCAACCTTCAGAACCACCCAATACCCATTGACCAGCGCTTGGGTGTAGATCATGCCGGGCTGCGGGCAGCCCAGCGACCCGTCATTCCAGACGGTAGCCTGGTCCCGGATCACAACGATTTCATCCGTGGCGGCCCCGCTGATCAACACCCTGCTTGCTCTCGGCGAAGAGCTGGGCTGGCGCGGCTTGCTGTTGCCTGAACTGCTGCCGCTCGGCCAGCGGCGCGCCATCCTGCTCAGCGGCGTGATCTGGGGCTTCTGGCACGCTCCTGTTATCCTGCAGGGGCATAACTATCCCAGCCAGCCCGTCCTGGGCGTCTTCCTGATGGTGGTCTTTACCGTGCTGGCCGGCGCCTTTTTTGGCTGGCTCTACCTGCGCACACGCAGCCCCTGGGCGCCGGCCCTGGCGCATGGCTCGCTTAACGCCACCGCTGGTTTGCCTCTCCTGTTCCTAACGGGAGTGGACATCACCCTTGGAGGCACGCTGGCCAGCCTGATTGGCTGGATTCCCCTGGCCCTCTTCGTCGCCTGGCTGGTCTGGACCAATCGCCTGCCCGTGCCACTAGAAATGGAAGCTGGGCTGGCATCTCCAGGTGCTTCTCAGCAGGATGTTTCACGTGAAACGTCGACGGCAGAATAGAAAGGCCCACTCTTAAAACCCCCGCGCCCGGTACTCCACCCCGTTCGCCCGCGCCCAGTCCTCTAACGCTTCTTCCACCAGGTCCAGGAAAGCGTCCAGCGCCGCCACTTTTTCCCTGAAAACAGCTCCGTACAGATCCAGCTTCTCGAAGCACTCCACCCAGGTCTCTCGCTCCGGCGCTCCCTGTGGCAGCTGCGCAGCCGCGTCAATCCAGGTCTTCAGCAGCGGCCACAGCGCATCCTCCGCGTTATCCCCTGCCAGGATCTTCTCAATCCCGGCCCGGTAATAGGTTAATCGATCCAAATGCAAGCGGAGCGGTCTCTGGCCGGCGGGGATCGCCTGGTACGCCGCCTGCCAGCCATCCAGCCATTCCTTCAAGGTCTCTCGGTCGACCTTGGGCGCCCCCAGCAAGCCCAGCGTCCCCGGATACAGTCCTGGCCGGCGGATCGCCTCAGCGCGCGCCGGAAAGCGCTGCAAGAAGCGCCGCTCGGTGAGCGGTGGACCCGTCAGGCTGGCGGCTGCATTGGCGGCGTGTTCGATCGCTCGCAAGTACAGACGCACGTTCTCCAGATTGGGGTGCCCGTCTAAGCCTTCCAGTTCAAACCACATCTGGCGGGCATGGTCAGCCTGCCCGCGCGCCCGCTCCAGCACATTCTCTGCGCGGTTGAACTGGCCCCGCACGCTAGCCTGGGTAAAGTCCATGAAATGCTGCGGGTCGTACAGGATCTTGCAGCGATAGATGGTCGGCCCCATCCAGGGGTGAACCCGGAGCTCGCGCGTCCGCCGGTATTCCTTGCGGTCATGATGGGCGATATCCAGGTGCACTTCATCCGTCAAGCGCTTGATCTCCCGCTCGGCCAATACCAGGTCGTTGTGGATGAAGACCAGGTCGATGTCCGTCGACCCGCCCAGCAGCGGGTCGGTTTCTAGCAATGAACCATGCAGGTAAATCGCCAGCAGGTCCCGGTCCGTACGAGTCCGCCGCGCCACAGTGTCCTCGGCAACCTTGTAAAGGATCTGGCGAGTTATGCGCATAGATTTTTACCCGATCGGGTCCCCTTTCTGGCGATTCATGCTCTTGATTTCAGATCCAGAGGCAGCTCGCGCTGGAACGGCGGCAACTTCAAGGCCTGCCGCAGGCGGTTTTCCAGCCATTTCAGGTGTTCCCCGCTCCGTACGAAATCCCGGTCATCAGTATCGATCACCAGTACCGGGGAAGTTCCGCGGTGATCGTTGAAGTGCTCCTCGTAAGCCAGGTTGAGCTGCTCGATATACCCCCGCTCTATGCTACGCTCATAGGGGCGGTCCCGCAGCGCGATCCGGCCCATCAGCACATCCGTGCTCGCCTTCAGGTAAACGATGAGATCTGGAGGCGGAATCTTCTCCGCCAGGGCGGCATGCACCCGGTGGTAAGTTTCCAGTTCGTCGCCCCGCAGATTGATACGAGCGAACAGCGCGTCCTTCTCAAACGTGTAGTCAGAAATCAGGCTGATCCGTGCCTCCCGGCTTACCTTTTCAACCTTTTTCGTCGCTTCCCGCTGCTGGTGGTAGCGGCTGAGCAGGAAGAAGATCTGCGTCTGGAAAGCGTAGCGTTCCCGGTCCCCGTAAAAATCGGACAGGAACGGGTTTTCCTCGAAGACCTCGAGAAGCAGATCGGCCTGGAAGGCCGGTTGCAGCAGTCTGGCCAGAGTCGTCTTGCCAACCCCGATTACACCTTCGATGGATATGTACATAGGCAATTGGTCGATTAGGCAATTAGTAAGTTGGTAGAGCAAATTGGTAAATTGGAAAGGAATACGAAGTAGGCAACACGCTAAGGATACCACGAAAGATAGTAGATGTAACCCGGATCGAAAATCTTTCCTTAAAACCCTTGACAGGCGGCCAACTTGCGCTAAACTTACCCTGCCAGCTGTGCACAATTTCACAAACCATACACTCTGATTGGAGGGGAAAATGCCTGCACTCAATCGCGTCCAGCTCATCGGTCGGCTTGGGAAAGACCCTGAAACTCGCTACACTACCACCGGAAGAAACTATTGCACCTTCAGCCTGGCGGTTGATCGCCGTTGGAAGAGCGCCCAGGGCGAAAGCCGGGAAGCCACCGACTGGTTCAATATCGAGACCTGGGCTCGCCTGGCCGAAATTTGCCAACAGTATCTCACAAAAGGGCGCCTGGTGTTTCTTGAGGGCCGCCTACAGATCGACCGGTGGGAGAAGAACGGCGAAACCCATTACTTCACAAAGATTGTTGCCAACCAGATGCAAATCCTCGAACGCAAGCCGGAAGAGCCGGAATTGGCGGAAGAAGAAGCCGAAGGGCTGATCGAGTAAACTCGTTCTAATGCTCGAAACTACCGCTGAACAGCGCGCCGCCCTGGCCGCACCCGTCGAAGCGCGTTTCATCTGCCAGAATCCGCACGTCAAAGGCCCTTTTACCACCGGCGATTACGTGCGCTGGAAAATGAACCAGATCTTCGGGCCGGAAAACTGGAGCCACACGATCCTCCACGGCCCCGAGATGATAAAAGTTAACGATCTAAGCGCCTACGTGCAAACAACCGTCCGCCTGGTGGTCAGGTTTGCCAGCGGCGAGACCGTCACTCACGACGACCTCGGCGTCGCCATCCTCCAGGCCACCCGCGGCTCCGACCTGGACGGCACGATGCCCGAGCGCTACGAGACCGTGCTCAAGGCCGCCGTCACGGATGCCGTCAAGGCCTGCGCTGAGTATCTCGGCGTCTGCTTTCGCCCCCTTGGCGATGGCGCCCTTGACAGCTACCTGCGCGGCCCCGAGCGACCTTCCAGGCCCCGGCGCCGGGAGATCGCATCAGATGCTAAGGAACAGTCCGCTGTGAAGCCGACGCCGGCAGCCGGAGGGGAGAAGGCAGATTCCCAGGTGGGACCTACCGTGTTCTGGTCGCGCTTCGCCGAGCTGGAGCGGCAGGGCCTGGTCAGCTCCGGCCTCCGCGACGCCCCTGAAATCAAACAGGCCAAGCGCGAAGGCGCCTGGGCGCAGCTGCTGGAGTGGCTCGAGGGCCAGACCGGCAAATAAGATTTTACATAAAGAATGGCAAGGCCGGGGACGGCGAGCGTACCCTGCCGTTGACAAATTGGATATTTACTATAAGATTAGGGTGATAATATTCAGGTACACTGGGGCTATATCCAGGAGCGAAGCAATGGCAGAGTTAAAAACTCAACCCACCGATCAAAGCGTCGAGGCTTTTCTCGAGGGCATCGAGGATGAAAAAAAGCGGCGGGATTCCTACGCCGTCCTGGAACTGATGAAGCAGGTAACCCAGTCAGAGCCAGTGATGTGGGGAGACAGCATCATCGGATTTGGCAGCTACCATTACAAATACGCCAGCGGACGTGAAGGCGACTCGCCCCTGACCGGGTTCTCTCCCCGCAAGCGCGACCTCACTCTGTATATCACGTCCGGATTTGATCAATATGAGGGATTATTGGCGGAATTGGGGAAACACAAGACCGGCAAAGTCTGCCTGTATATCAGGAAAATCGAGGACATTGACCTTGACACGCTGAGAGAATTGGTACGGCAATCGGTCGAACATATGGTCGAAAGCAACGCGTGATCCGTCTTCCTATAAAAAGAAACAGGCTCCCCTGAACCAGGCCTGCACTGTCAAGAGGAGCCCTCATCAATAACAAATTGTAATTGCTTATTCGCAAATCGCAGCTATCCCTCCACAGGCATCGCCTCCACCTGCTCGATTAGACGCTCGATCACATCAAACCCGCCCTGCCAGAACTCGGCGCTGTGAATGTCGATCCCCGCTTCCGTAAGCACCCGGACCGGCGCAGCTGATCCGCCCGCCTTGAGGATCTTCAGGTAGCGCGGCTTGAAGGATTCCCCCTCCTCTTTGTATTGCTGGTAAAGGGACAGCACCAGCAGCTGCCCGAAGGCATAGGCATACACATAGAACGGCGTATGATAGATGTGCGGGATGGACACCCATTCCCACTTGAACTCATCGCTCAGTTCCACCGCATCACCGAACTGCTCACGCAGGTTTTCCATATACGCCTTGCTCATCTCTTGAACCGAGGCCCCTTCCCGGATCATCCTGTGCGCTTCCCGCTCGAAGAGAGCAAAGAACGCCTGTCGCATGATCGTCGCGTACGCATCGTCTATCTGACGAAAGAGCATATCGCGGATCACTTCTTCGTCGCTCTCCTCCGCCATCAGCTTGTCCAGCAGCATCATCTCGCCGAAGGTTGAAGCTGTTTCGGCCATGGGCAGCGAGGCGTGCCAGGTGAAGATCGTGTGGTGTTCGGCCAGCATGGAGTGGATTGCGTGACCCAGCTCATGCGCCATAGTGGCAACGTCGTCCGGGCGTCCCTGGTAGTTCATGAGCACATAGGGCGTCATGCCCGGAACCACCGAAGCGCAGAAAGCCCCGCCCCGTTTGCCCATGCGCACTTCGCTATCCATGTGATCCTCATCGAATACCCGTTTAGCCATCTCGGCTACGCTTTTATCGAACCCTTCGAATGAATCGAGCACCATGTTGGCTGCAGTGTCGAATTCATACGTTTTCTCGGACTTGACCACTGGCGCGTAGATATCGTAACGCCTGATGCAATCAATGCCGAGCCAGCGGGCCTTCAGCCGGAAGTAACGCTGGAACAGGCTGGCGTTTCGCCGGCAAACTTCCAGCAGCGTATCCACTACATTGTCGGGCAGGTCATTCTCCAGGTTGCGCGCGGACATCGGGCTGGAGAACTTGCGCAACTCGACCTGCTCGTTATACCAGTCCCGCGTCCGGTTTTGGTACATTTGTCCCAGGATTTTGCCATCTTCCCCATACACGCGGTACAGCTCCTGGTAAGCCGCAGCCCGCAAATCTGGGTCAGGTTTGCGCACGTACACCATCAAGGAATCCCGGGTGAGCTCCTTTATCTCGCCGTCTACCTCGATCTTGAAGACGTAGCGGTTGGTGATCACATCGTAAAGATTAATCAGGGCGTTTGCGCCGGTCACGTCCTTGATATTGATGATCTTCTCTTCCGGCTCGCTCAGTGTATGTGGCTTGAACAGGCGCATCTGCTCCAACCAGTAGCGGTAGTCGCCCGCCTCCGCCATTAAGCGCTCGGCGTCTCCGTCCGCTAAGCTCTTCCACCACAGGCTGAAAAACAGCGTACGATTCTGAACCTCAGCCATAAACTGGTCCACTCGGGAAACGAAATTAACCGCCTGCTCATCCTGAGTCTCGGCTGCAAACCACAAGTTGGCGTAATAATAAATCCGGTGCATCAGCCGGGAGATGCTCTCCATCTCCCGCACCATGTCCATGAAGCTGCCCTGGTCCATATCCGCGGCCAACTGTGGTCTTTTGGCCTCAAAAGTCTTCACCTGGCGCTCTACGTTCTCGAAAGCCGCCTTCATCTCCGCGCTGTCGTGCGCTGGGAACAGGCCGGTCAGATTCCACTGGCTCAACTGGTAAGATCCATTCTTAGATGCCATCGTTCATCCTTCTCCTCAAAATCTTCCGCATCCGGTTGATTGGATGAAGCTCGCCGCTCTGGGGATCAGCGTAATGCCACTGTTCCCATCCGTTGCAGGGTGCCTGTTTGATGTATTTCGCTAGTTGGTGGATTGAGCCGCGCCGCCCATTATACTCCAAAGAGCCATCTGCAAGCACCCTGGCGGTCTGGTCGCCATTTTTGGTGAAAAACAGGGTTTGCCCGGGCTGGAGCAATCCGTGCTCCAGCAGTTTCCCGAAAGGAATGCGGCTTCGTTTGCGAGGGTTTGGGCTGCTGAACACCGCCTGGTCGAATTCGGCAGGCTGGATGGCGGCTAGCCGCTCCTCGGCCAGCGCCGCGTAGCGCGGCTCGCGCTCGATCCCGATCCAGTGGCGATGCAATCGCTTGGCGACCGCGCCGGTCGTCCCTGTCCCGAAGAAGGGGTCGAGCACCACATCTCCGGGATTCGTGCTGGACAGGATCACCCGGTAAAGCAACGCTTCCGGCTTCTGAGTCGGGTGCGCCTTCTCCCCATCCAGGCGTAGCCTTTCCTTGCCCGAGCACAGGGGCAGGTGCCAGTCAGAGCGCATTTGCAAGCCGCCGTTCAGCGCTTTCATCGCCTGGTAGTTGAAGGTGTACGCCGCCCCGCGCTCCTTTTGCGCCCAGATGAGCGTTTCGTGGGCATTCGTCAGCCGTACGCCGCGGAAATTGGGCATGGGGTTTATCTTTTGCCATACCACATCATTCAGTATCCAGTAGCCCAGGTCTTGCAGGATCGTCCCGACCCTGAAAATATTGTGGTAGGTGCCGATCACCCATAAGGCACCGGTGGGTTTGAGCACCCTTCTGCAGGCCACCAGCCAGGCGCGCGTGAACTCATCGTACTCGGCGAAGCTGCTGAACTGGTCCCAATCCTCATCTACGCCATCGACCCTGGTCATATTGGGACGCCACAGCTCCTGGCGTAGTTGCAGGTTGTACGGCGGGTCGGCGAACACGAGGTCGACCGACTCCGCAGGAAGGCGCTGCAGGATTTCCAGGCAATCGCCACGCAGCACCTGATTTACCGGCAATAATTCTGTTTCTGGCATCGATCTTGACCCGTGGAATATCTTTAAGTTATACTTTACTGGTTTGGAGCACTGCCGAAGTGGCGGAACTGGCAGACGCGCACGACTCAAACTCGTGTTCCCTCGGGAGTGAGGGTTCGACTCCCTCCTTCGGCACTCGCAACCAAAGATTATAACATCAGCCCTCCGTCGCATTCAGGAGGGTTCTTGTTTAACCTCCGCCCGGGAAAAGTGAGTCGATCAAAAGGAGCGTTTGATATGCCAACCACGAATGATATTCTCGGCGTTATCTTAGGCGGCGGGCGTGGGGCCCGTCTCTATCCCCTCACGCGTGATCGCGCCAAGCCCGCCGTCCCAATCGCCGGCAAGTATCGCCTGATCGACGTCCCCATCAGCAACTGTATCAACTCCGGTATCACCGGTATCGCCATTCTCACCCAATTCAATTCGGCCTCCCTACACCGCCACATCTCCCGCACCTATGTCTTTGACGCCTTCCACCGCGGCTACGTGCAGATCCTGGCCGCGGAACAAACCCCGCGCAGCGACGCCTGGTACCAGGGCACGGCTGACGCCGTCCGCAAACAGCTGCTGGAAATTCAGGCCACAGGGGCCGAGTATGTGCTCATCCTGGCCGGCGACCATCTTTACCGTATGGACTACGCTCCCCTGGCGCAATTCCACTGGGAAAACCAGGCCGACATCACCGTCGCCGTTCAGCCGGTGCCGCGCTCCGAAGCATCCCGTTTTGGCCTGCTCAAACGCAGCGTCTCCGGGCGCATCACTGATTTCGTCGAAAAACCCAAGGATCTGCAGGTCCAGGAGCGCTTTGTAAGCCGCGACGAACCGGACCGTCCATTCCTCGGCTCCATGGGTATTTATTTGTTTAAGACACAGCTCCTCGTGGAATTATTGGAAAGCACCACCGACGATGATTTCGGTGGCGAGGTCATCCCTCAGGCCATCAAATCCCGTACGGTTTATGGCTTCGATTTCGATGGCTACTGGGAGGACATCGGGACTATTCGCGCCTTCTATGAGGCAAACCTGGCCCTTACCCGACCCGACCCGCCCTTCAAACTCCACGATCCGGTCCGTCCGATCTACACGCGCTCCCGCTTTCTACCCGGCTCGAGCATCGACGGCGCAAGCCTGGAGAACGTCATGCTGGCCGACGGTTGCCATATCCTGCGTGCTGACATCAGCAATGCCATTATCGGCCTGCGCAGCCAGATCTCGGATGGGGTGCGGATCATCAATACCATCCTGATGGGCGCCGACTATTATGACGCCGGCGGGCCGGAATCGGGTGGCATTCCTCTGGGTGTCGGTCCCAATTGCGAAATCGAAGGCGCCATCCTGGATAAGAATGCCCGACTGGGTCCCGGCGTGGTCATCCGACACTTCCCGCCCGGCACCGAGATCGACCAGGAGGATTGGATCGTCCGGGACGGCATCGTGGTCATCCCGAAAAATACGACCATCCCGGCCGGCGCCTACATTGGCCCGGAATGAAGGTGTCAAGGACACATCTCCCCAAAATCGCCTATAATTCCGGCTTGATGGCACGCAGAACCTTGTTTACTGCCCTGCGAGGGATCTCCCTCGCCTTGTTGCTGGCCGCTGGCATCCTGGCCGTTTTGCAGTACAAAACTTATCAGCGCTCAAGTTCGGTTTTCCCCGCGGGATCCGTCATCGCCGGTATTCCAGTTGGCGGGTTGACTCGCCAGCAGGCCGGGCAGCGCCTGTCGGAGGCCTACGCCGCCCCCGTTGAGCTCCAGTACGGCGATGCGCTGATTCATTTGCAACCTTCCGAAGTGGACTTTCAAATTGCCCTGGATGAAATGCTCGCGGCTGCCGGCCAAACCGCCCAGTCATCCATTTTGAGGGGCTTCTGGAATTATTTACAGGAAATTTCAAACCAGCCGGTCCAGGTCGCCTTACAGGCATCTGTCCCGCCGGAGCAGATCCGCACATATCTTGAGGCTCAGATTGCTCCGCGCTACGATCAGCCCGCCCTGGCGCCGATGCCCGTTGTTGGCACGGTTGCCTTCCAGCCCGGTGTCGCCGGGATCGCGCTGGACATCGATGGCGCTGTCCCCCTGGTCGAAGATGCCCTGCGTTCGCTTACCAAACGCACGGTTGGGCTGCCTCTCGAGACCATCCCGCCGCCACCCCCGGCGCTCGAGGACCTCGAAATTCTGCTCAAACAGACCGTCGATCTGCATGGTTTCCAGGGTCTCGTCGGTCTTTATCTACAGCACCTGAAAAAGTCCCACCAATTGAGTTTTGCCTACCAGGAGGGCGAGAGCTACGTGACAACCCCCGACGTGGCCTTCACCGCAGCCAGCATCATGAAGATCCCCATCATGGTCTCCGTCTTTCGCCGCCTGGACGGGGAGCCGGACGTGGAGACCGACAATCTGCTCAGGGACATGATCCAGGAATCCGGCAACGAGGCCGCCGATTGGGTCATGCAGCGCATCATCGAGCCAGACCTCGCACCTCTTGAGGTTACCGATGACTTGCGCAGCATGGGGCTGGAGGACACTTTTTTAGCAGGGTATTTCTACCAGGGCGCGCCAATCCTTCGCCTCTACCAGACCCCTGCCAACCAGCGCTCCGACGTGTTCGCCGACCCGGACATCTACAGCCAGACCACTCCCTCAGACATGGGAGTCTTGCTCACAGCTATCTATCAATGCAGCCAGATCGGCAGCGGCTTATTGATTGAGACCTTCCCCGGCGAGATTACGCAGCAAGAGTGCCAGTCCATGCTCGCCTATCTGGCCGGCAACAAAACCCCTTACCTGATCGAATCCGGCGTACCCGAGGTCATCGATGTGATTCACAAACACGGCTGGGTTTCATTCCTGGGGGTGATCAACGCAATTGGCGATGCTGCCCTGGTCTATACTCCCGGCGGCGACTACGCGCTGGTAGTCTTCACGCACCACTCCGGTGGCTTGCTCTGGGACCCCACCTCCGCCCTCGTCTCGGACCTGTCTCGGGCGGTATATAACTTTTACAATACACCTTAGGAAATCCAAAAAGATATATTTCTCTCCTATCCCATAATATGACACAATTTCATACATTTGTCCCTTGTTGGTGGCGCTTTTTTCTATTATGCTATAGTAAATCTGCGCCGGTTTTTTTAGGATTTCTGTGATCCAGGCTTAAACTGAAAGGAGAATTGAAATATGTCTAGATATCTGAAGTGGCTTATCTTCCTCTTTATCGTTCTGAGCGCCTTCACCGTCGCCGTAGCTCAAGTAGCAACATCGCTCTATTTCCCAGTGGTATTTTTTCAACCTACCCCGACGCCATCCAACACACCAACCGTCACCCCAACCACAACCACAACTCCTACGCCAACTACAACCGCTACGCCGACCAAAACCCCTACCCGCACCATCACCCCAACCCCAACTCTAAATGTGTTCATCGATGATTTTGAAGCGGATCCTAAGGACGACCCTCTAGAAGAGTGGGTCGAAATCAGGAACGGCTCCGGCAAGTCGGTTGACATGGAGGACTGGCGCCTGCGTGATGACGGGGGCAACATCTTCACCTTCCCGGCCTTCACCCTGGGCGCCAGCAAGACCGTCACAGTCTGGACGGGGTCTGGCACCAACAACAGTAGCAATTTATATTGGGGCCGGACCACGGAGGTCTGGAACGACCACTCAGACTGCATTTATCTACGCGATGATGAGAACGAATTCATCGATGGTGTATGTTACAACTTGCCCCTTTCATTGTTTATTGATCTGGTACCGTAGAAAGATAAACATACATCTAAATATGCAGCCATTCCCCATTGATGGGGAATGGCTGCATTTCAGCATTCGCCACTTAATTCAGCGCACCCGGAAATTCCAGCTTGCTAATTTTCCCGTCCGGGAACCTCATCTCCGTCTTTTACGTCTACACTCCTGAATCGCCTTGTCGCCTGATTGCCTTGTTGCCTGATTGCCTTGTTGCCTGATTGCCTAAGCGATTGTTTTCAATCGCCATTGCCTGATCAACTAACGTATGCCAGACTCCTTCTCACGCACGCATCCCAGCCAGAGCGGCTCCACCCGGCCCTCAAAACCTGGCAAAGCGGGACATCCCTCCCCCGCCACCCCCGCGGCCCCGCCCAAAGGCTTTAGGGCGCGCCTGCCCCGCGCCAGGATCCTGCTTGCCTGGGGATTGGCCGCCGTGCTGCTCTTCAGCCTGGCGGCGTATGTTGGCACGGTGAGCGGTTACCGCTCTGCCATGCAGAATCGCCAGGCGCAGCGAAATTTCGAGCAGATCAAGGCCGTGGTCGAGCAATACCAGTGGGGATTGCAGGACCAGCAAGCGGGACGCTACGCCATCGCCAAACAACGCTATGAATGGGTGTTGAGCCAGGACCCTAATTTTCCCGACGCCGACCAGCGCCTGGCAGAGGTGAATGCCATCCTGTATGCCACCGCTACGCCGACCCCGACACCCCTTCCCACCTCGACACCCACCCCTTCCCCGACGCCAGATCTGCGCCCAATCCAGGACCTTTTCGATACGGCGCAATCGCGTCTGAGCGCCGGTGACTGGGATGGTGTGATTAATGCGGTCATTAATTTGCGCAGCGCAGACCCTGGTTATGAAGTTGCCAGGGTGGACCGCACGCTTTACATCGCCCTGCGCAATCGCGGGGTTGATAAAATCCTGCAGCAAGGTGACTTGGGCGGCGGTTCTTACGACCTGGCGCTCGCCGAGCAGTTCGGCCCGCTGGACGCCGAGGCCAATTACGCCCGGGGTTGGGCCCGGCTGTATGAATACGGCTCTGCATTTTGGGGCGCCGATCCTGCCGCGGCCGTCTACTATTTCGGCCAGCTGGCAGCCGCGGCGCCATACTTAAGCGACGGCACCGGCTGGACCGCAATGGCGCGCTACCGGGCTGTCCTCATCCAGTACGGAGACAAGCTCGCCAGCCAGGGTGAATGGTGCGCCGCCGAAGAGCAATACCGCCTGGCGATCAATATTAACAGCGACGCAGACCTGCAGGCTGCGGCTGAAAACGCCTACCTGGAATGCCACCCTCCAACGGCTACGCCTACGCCTGAACCCACCTTTACGCTCACGCCCACCCTTACCAACACAGAAATACCACCGCCGACATGGACCGCATCTCCTACCACTGAGGTGGCCCCGCCGCCGACGGAAACCGCAACGCTACCGCCGCCAACGACAGAAGCGCCGCCTGCGCCAAGCGAAACCCCGACTCAGCCGCCGGCGCAGGATCCAACGGCGACCGCCACTCCTACTCCCAGCGAGACCAGTGAGCTGGCTGAAACGCCCAGTCTCACCCCAACGTCTACTGCAAGCGAATCGCCAGCCGATTCTCAGCTAACAGAGACCTTAAAACCAAGACCCACCAGGTCGAAACCCTGAGAAATCGAAAGCGCTGTTACTGGTAAATAGCCGATGCCGCCGAAATTAATTTCCCTCCTCAAAGTCTGGCTCCCCCGCTTACTGGCATTCGCGTTCATCCTGAGCGCGGCCGTAACACTTGGCCTGGGATCCTACCTCATCGCTCACCAGGTCACCCTCTCCGACCCGTTCAGGATTGGTGGGCAGGGTCCCATCATCCGGCAGCCCACAGCCACGCTTGAGCCGGATTCCGAAGGGAATTTTCCGCCTCCGCCACCCTCAAATCCGCCGGTGGAATCGCCCTCCAGCCAGCCCACCCTAACGCCCTGGGACGGCGCCGGGCGGGTCACCGTACTCCTGCTGGGGCTGGATTACCGTGATTGGGAAAGCGGCAGCGGCGCCTCTCGCAGCGATACCATGATCCTGCTCTCCCTCGACCCGCTCAATCGCTCCGCCGGCATCCTGTCCATCCCGCGTGATACCTGGGTGGCCATCCCGGGCTTTACGCATGCCAAGATTAATACCGCCCACTTCCTGGGCGACGCTCACAAGCTGCCTGGCGGCGGACCCGGGTTGGCGGTCAAAACCGTCGAGCAGTTCCTCGGCGTACCGGTGAATTACTACGCCGTGATCGATTTCGCCGCCTTCGTACGCTTCATCGACGAGATTGGCGGCGTCAAGATCGATGTTCCTGCGGAGATCACTATCGACCTGTTGGGGGATGGTTCCAGCACCATCAAGAATCTCAAACCCGGCGTCCAGGTGCTCCCCGGCGAGTGGGCGCTGGCGTACGCCCGCAATCGTAAGACTGCCAACGGAGATTTCGATCGCGCCGAACGCCAGCAGCAGGTCATTCTGGCGATCCGCGACCGCATCCTCAGCTTCGACCTGCTGCCCATCCTGATTCAAAAAGCCCCCACCCTTTACCAGGAACTGTCCTCCGGCATCCGCACCAACCTGACGCTGGACGACGCCATCAAACTGGCTGTGCTGGCCACGGAGGTGCCAAAAGAGAAGATCAAGCAAGGGGTTATTGGCAGAGGATACATGGTCTTCGGTCGCTCGCCGGACAACCTGAGCATCAACATTCCCATCCCGGACAAAGTCCGCTTGCTGCGCGACGAGATCTTCGGCACCACCGGCGCGCTCGGCCCGCTCACCCCCGGCTCTTCCGCCGAGCAAATGGCTGCTGAGGGCGCTAAGATCGCCGTCTACAACGGCAGCCGCGTTGCCGACCTGGCCGGCCGCACGGCCGACCATCTGCGCGCCCAGGGAGGCCAGGTGGTCGAGGTAGGAGAAGCTTCCCAGGGTTACTCTGCCACAACCGTGATCGACCACACCGGCAGCCCGTATATGGTAAAGTATTTGGTGAACCTCCTTGGCGTCCAGGAAAGCCGGATCAAGCTCGAGTACGATCCCAATGGCGCGGTCGACGTGGAGGTCTACCTGGGGGCTGATGCTGAAGCGGCTTCCTTGCCATAGGATGCTTACTTTCCGGCAGGCCCTGGCCACCCTGCCCGGCGAGCCCCAATATCCACCAATTTACTAATCGACCAATTCCGCTTCCCGCGTATAAATCTCAAACTCCGGCGGCCTCTCAAAATGCTTCTTCACCGCACACAATTCGGCTGCCCGAACCAATGAAGACAGATACTTTTCGGGGAAGCTCGGCGGCACCTGGATCTCCAGGCCCACCTTGCCAACCATGCCGGTGAACGGGTCTGTGTACATGCTCTGGATGATGCGAATGCCTTCTGCCGGCAGCCCGCGCTGCTGGCAGAAACCCAAGACATAGATGCCCGCACACGTGCCGATCGAGGCCAGGAAGAGGGCAAACGGCGTGGGAGCGGAGCCCTCTCCACCTCCCGCTGGGGGCTGGTCAGTTTCTACTACGTATGGGCCGAAGTGAGCGTCAACGCGCGCCCCGCCGGGGAAGTCTATGATCATTTCCATCTTGAAAACCTCCATAAAGATTGTGGTTAATTACACAACCTTAGATGCAGAAGGTCTTCAAAGGTTACATGCCGGCAGGTCCTCCTCGAGACTTGACCCGTACCCTGGACAGGCTGGAGGAATCCGCTAATTTTCGCCAATGTCTTCACGAATATAAAGAATCCTGAACCGAAAAGACGCCAGGAGCGCAAAGGTGCGCAAAGTTTATGATACTATTTCCCCAGGACCGGCGCACGGCTAGCTGAGACGGGTGCTTCAGATGGCCGCTTATGCCAGAAGAAGGCCCAGTACATCCAAACAGAAATCGCGTACAGCACGATGGTGCCTATGAAAGCCGGCCCAAACCCGTAGCGCACCTGCAGGATGCCGCTGATGGTCGGGCTGAAAGCCCAGCCAAAATTCCAGGACATGCTCACCAAACTGGCCACCGTCGCTCGCGCCGAGGGTTCGACGTGTTCCATGACATACGTCTGATAAACGGGGCCACTCATGTTCATCAACGCCAGGCGGACGTAATACGCTGCCGTGCTCAACCAGAACAGCGGCGAAAAACCTAACAGGATCAGGAACGGTATGGATAGACCTTGCGTGATCACCACCAACTGGATCTTTCCCATGCGGTCGGCCAGCGGCGGCGCAACCAACAGTCCAATTCCCATGGCCAGTGAGCCCCAGGCGAACAGTGCGCCAATCACCGGGTCAGGCTGGTTGTGCACGACGCGGAAGAAAACGTTCATGAAGGGCATGATCAAGCCTGCCCCAATGGACGTAACCAGCATCGGCAGCACCAGTTTTCCCAAGAGTTTCGGATGTTGGGCGGCATAAGTCAGGGGCGCAAACACCGTGCGCTCTGAGCGTTGCAAGTGTGGAACGCGCATGAGCGCCAGCGGCGCAAGCCCCAGCACCGCAGTTAGTGCTATCACCGTCAGAGATCCACCGTAAGCTTGGCTACCGGTGGGCGACACCAGCTGGGAGTGAGCTACCCAGCTCGGTAAGTAGCCACCAATCCAATTGCCTACTGAGGCCATCGCCATGTTGAGCCCAGCGCTGAAACTGAACAGATAGGTGCGCTCCTCTTCACCGCTATTTTCCATCAAAAACGGCGCCATGGTGACTGCTGCCAGGCTCTGGCCCAGTCCAGAGACGACATTCATAGCGTAAAACATGCCTTCAAAAGGCCACATTACCATAGCCCAAATAGATCCACTGATCAGGGCCCCCGAAATCACCAGCGAACTTTTGCGCCCCAGCACATCCGCCAGGTAACCTGCTGGCAGGGCTGCGATCAATGCTGTCAAGCTGCTCGTCGTGATCAATCTTCCCAACAGGGCTTCATTGAATCCCAGGCTAAGCACATAGAAGTTGAACAGCAGGCGAAACACCCCCATGGAAGCCCCCGTGATAACCACATTTAAAAGATAAAGGCGGGCGTTGGGCCGGAAAGCCTTTACCCGCGCCGCATACTCACTCAACGCGCCGCTCAGCGCGCAAGCAAAATCATGTCTCATAATGTAGGTCTCGAAGTCAGATTCTAATTTATTCCTCTAGGTATTCTTGCAAATGGGTAAATGTAGTCCCCACCGTTTCTGAACGGATGGCGTAGCGCCGTTCACCACCAGTCTCAAGGGTCACGTGGACCAACCCGGCCAGGCGTAATGTATTCAAGTGATGGATGACGGTCGGGGCTCTCAATCGCAGACGGCGAGAGAGCTGCGCAGGCGTGAGCGGCTGGGCAGCCAGGTAGCGCAGTATGCGCAGCCGGGTAGGATCGGCTAAAGCCTTCAAGGCCAGCAACAGAGCATCCGGGACGATCTCGCCGGGGACCAGAGAAGCATCCGCTGGCCGGGCGCCATACACCAGAAGCATTCGCCGCTGGCCGAGCTCGTTAAATATCACCAGTGGGGTGCTCCAGTAGGAGGGCGCCAAAATTAGCTCGGTAAAACCAGGTAAGGATTCAAAATGCAACCCTTGAGAGAGCTCTTCCACCAGCTCTGGTACGTCCATTTCCTTCGCCAGGTTCCGGGCGTGCTCCAAAGAATCCTGGAGCGCTGGCCGGATGCGGGTCTCCTCTTCGGCAAAGAATACCTGGTGGTATGAACGCAGCGCTTCCACATAACGCTCTCCGAATTCGTCGGCATGCGCCCAATAGTCGAGCACGGCTTTCAGTGTTTTGCTCCTGGGTGGATGTCCCTTTTCCTTAAATCTTTCGCGGAGCACTTCCAGGTCGCTGTCATCCCAAGAACCGCGCTCGCTTATCGACAACAAGATTTCTGCTAATTGGGGAGGGGTTTCTACAGAAATTGCCAGCGCCGGCAGCCGGTCCTTGGGATCTAGAGCTTCCAACGTTCGTAGAGCGGCTTCGCCGTCCTTGGGATCGGGCAAACCATGAACCCAATGCATCGGCAGGGTAAACAAATGCTGGGATTCTTCGAGGATCTCGCGTTCGCCAGAGGCCACACGCGAGCGTACGCCTGCCGCCCACGAGCCCCGCAGACCAAACTTGTTTGGCTCATGCAAGACATGCAAGCTGACGAACAGGTCGTACGCCGTTCCTCTATCCCAGCTTAAGATCGGCTGTGTTTCACCTTCCATTGGAGCCCTTTTCCGGTGCAAAAGTAGTTTATGGATAACCTTGCGAAAGTTTTACTTGCATGCATTGATCCC